>RRZU011385229.1_pt1 | contig 10443 bp, 11 predicted proteins | sample 2165561 | NCBI WGS metagenome assembly RRZU01 (sample SAMN10456909, study PRJNA506462) | wastewater metagenome | isolation source: wastewater sludge | place: USA: Moscow, Idaho | reverse complement strand
TGCTATGGGTCGCCCTTACCGTTTTTTAACATTTGGCGGCGCACTTTGGCACGGTTTTTGTTATGCGTGTGCCCGTGAAATTGTTTCACGTGGAACACTGCCACACCGATGCACAAAATAAAATGTTTCACGTGGAACACAACACCAAGAGTTAAGAAAAGTTAAAACGAAAATAATTTGTGCGCTTATGCTTGTATGTTAGAAAAAAGTTGTATCTTTGCAACGTGTTACTTAAACATTTGAAAATATGAAAGAGTTTATACAGCATTTCAGAGAGCAACCGAAAGAAGCAATCAAAGAAGTTGCGATGTGTTTATCTATTTTCGCCGTATGTGGGGCGATGTTGTTTCTATCTGCAATTTTGCAGGGTTGCAGTGTACAACGTGAAAGCGCAAGCAGCGGCAAAGCAGTGATAATAACAACCGATACCACGTACATATACCACGGTGGCACGGTTAAGTTTCCAAAGACCAAATAACACGATGTTTAACAAATAAAGTTTACTACAATGGAAGAAAAAAGAAACGCATTTGACGAATTTTCGTTTGCCGCTTTGTCGGCGTTGGGTAGCCTTATGGCGTGTAATGAAGTATGCCGCAATCAAAGGGCAGTTATGAAAATAAACCGCTTTCGTGCGTGGCTTATGGACTTGAAGCCGCAAGCCAACCCCGAACCGTATTTGCCGTTTGACAGCGAACCGCAAGGACAGACAGCCGAATAACAAATAACAAGAAGTTTAACAATTAAAAGATTACTACAATGAAAAGTTTTGCAAGTAAATTTAACAAGACAACTTTCGGTATTGACACAACCGACTTTCAGTACACCAAGTTAGCCGATATTTTCAACTCTGAAAATGAGGGCGGCAAAGATGTGGTACACAAAATTAACGGGATTTATGTCCACAAATCACAATTAGGCGACAGCCCCGTAATTATTGATGAGGAAAACAAACGGTTGGTGAACCTACCAAGCCACACCGCCGAAACGGTGCGTGAAATACTTGCCGATGATGAGGCGGTACAAACTATCAAAGACGGCAAAGTCGGGTACACGATTTACGAGTATGAGAGCCACGGCAAGAAGTGTTACTCTATTTCGTTTGTGGACTTGTAAGAGTTTGGAAAGTTATGTTTAACTTTGTAGGGGTTGCAATGTTTGTAACCCCTATTTAATATAACAGCGTTATGGCAAAGTTAGGTTTCAAGATTAAATTTACAAAGTCTGTATTTGGAGCAACACAACGGGCGAAAATCAAAAAAGAGATATTGCAAGCCGTGGAAAGCAGCCCCGAATATAGAAAAGAGATTGCGAGGGTTTTCCAAATGGCAAACCGCCGTATTCAGAATATAGAGCAAAGCGGACAACTTTCGCCAGCCGTACAAGCGTTAAACAAAGGAGATGTAAAAGGTTTTACCAAGTTTTCAATGAAAGGCGATTGGAACACCCTAAAAATTGAGTACGGCAAGGCGATTTCATTTTTACGCCAGCCAACCAGTACGGCTCAAGGTGCAAGGCAGTACGGGCAACACCTGCAACGTATGTATGATTTAACGCCCGATGAGTACAACCTTATGGCAAGGAACTTGCAAGGCAAGTTAAACAGCGTTTCGGATAGTGATTTCGTGGAACGGTATTTGATGCGGTACAAGGATTTCACGGGCGAAATGGAGCAAAGCGCAAGCGATATAAGCACCCAAATAGAAAGTGAAGCGCAAAGCATATCACGGGCGATTGATGCAGAAATAGAGCGGCAAGCAAATGAGGTAGCCGACCAAATGGAGGATATGCAAAACGATATAGAGCGCATTTTGCGCAACTTTGGCAAGTTTGGCTTATGAAAAAAATACCTTTTGAGTTACAAGAAAGAATAAACAGCCCGACCGAAATTGCAAGCGTGTTGCAACGTGCCGTAAACGAAAAGAACATTATCGGAAACAGCAAGGGCGAAAGGTTTTACAACGTGCCGTGCGCCTTTGATATTGAAACAACAAGTTTTTACCGTGATACGGACGGACGGGCGTACACATACGAGCAAATGCAGCGTATGCAGGACGGGAACGGGCGCAAGGCGAAATTAGAGAAAGCCGCAATAATGTACGTTTGGCAGTTTGGCATAAACGGATATACGATAATGGGGCGCACGTGGGGCGAATTTGTTACGATGATGCAGACCGTAAGCGAGGTTTTGCAACTGAATGACAAATTACGCCTTATTGTGTATGTGCATAACCTTTCATACGAATTTCAGTTTTTGCGCAAGTGGTTTGAGTGGCAACGGGTTTTCAGTATTGATTTACGTAAACCGATTTACGCAATAACAACGGGCAACATTGAGTTTAGATGCAGTTACTTGCTTTCGGGTTATTCGCTTGCAAAGTTGGGCGAACAACTTATGAAATACAAGTGTGCAAAAGCCGTTGGCGATTTGGACTACCAGCAAATAAGGCACAGCGAAACGCCGCTGACTGATGCGGAAATACATTATTGTATAAACGATATTAAAGTAGTGATGTGCTATATACAAGAACGTATCGAGGAAAGCAAAGGAATAACACACATACCGATAACAAAGACGGGGTTTGTACGCAAGTATTGCCGTGCGCATTGTTTGCGTGAAAAAAGCGATGCAGGAAAGACCGTGCCAAATTGGGATTACGTAAACTTGATGCAGGAACTACAAATTACGGGTATGAATGAATTTAATATGCTGCAACGTGCGTTTGCAGGCGGTTTTACACACGCAAACGCCGAATATACAGACGAAATAATGTACAACGTGAATAGTTACGACTTTACAAGCAGTTACCCGTATGTAATGATAGCGGAAAAATACCCGATGTCGCAAGGCGTTGCAATCACGGTTAAGAGTATGGCGCAATTTGAGTTTTTAATATCAAAGTATTGTTGCGTGTTTGATATTGAGTTTACCAACATATTTGCCAGCGAAACGCAAGACAACCCGATTTCCGCAAGCAAATGTTTTGTGAAAGAAAACCCGTGCGAAAATAACGGGCGCATTGTGGCGGCTTCAAAAATAGCACTGACAATTACGGACGTGGATTTTAATATACTCAAAAACTTTTACACGTGGGAAAGTATGCGTGTGGGCGAAATGTATTGTTATAAGAAAGATTATTTGCCGACACCGTTTGTAAAGTCTATCCTGCATTTGTACGAAAGCAAGACGAAATTAAAAGGTGTTGAGGGCAAAGAAGTGGAATATCTTAACAGCAAGGAAATGTTAAACAGTTGTTACGGTATGAGTGTTACCAACCCTTTGCGTGATGAGTTTACATATAACGGCGAATGGGATATTAACTCAATGACAGACGAACAAAAGCAGGAACTTTTATACAAGTACAACACCAGCAAAAACCGTTTCTTGTTTTACCCGTGGGGCATTTTCGTAACCGCATACGCACGGCGCAACCTTTTCACGGGCATACACGAAGCAAAAGACGATTACATATACAGCGACACCGACAGCATTAAGATAATGAACGGCAAGGCGCACGAAGCATATTTCAAGGCTTATAATATGCAGGTGCAAATGAAATTGCGAGCCGCCTGCAAGTACCACGGTTTGCCGTTTTCGCTTTGCGAGCCGCAAACGATAAAAGGCATAACAAAGACTTTGGGCGTTTGGGATTTCGAGGGTACATATACAAGGTTTAAGACGCTGGGAGCTAAAAGGTATATGGTGCAAGAACCGAACGCACTAAAAGCAAACGGACGGGCATACGATTTCAGTCTAACCGTTTCGGGCGTGAACAAAAAAGCCGCTATTCCGTATCTTATTGAAAAGTACGGGGAAAACGGGATATTTGACGCTTTCACTAATTATTTGGATATTCCACCGCAAGCAACGGGCAAAAACATACATACGTACATAGACTACGAGATACAAGGCGAAATAACCGACTACAAAGGCAGCACGGCGCACTACAACGAACGCACGGGCGTACATTTAGAGCCGACAGGGTACAGCCTTTCCCTTTCGGTTATGTATATAAACTATTTGCGAGGTATTAAATTTAAGGACTAAAATAATAAGAGTATGACAACAAGAAAGACAAAGACAGACAAGCCGAAATTTTACGACTTGAAAGCGATTTTAAGCAAGAACGCCGACTATAATGTTATATTTGGCGAAAGGTCAAACGGCAAGACTTATGCCGCCTTAAAATATGGTTTGGAAAACTATATCAAGACGGGCAAGCAAATGGCATATATACGCCGTTGGCGTGAGGATTTGAGGGGCAAACGTGCCGAAAGTCTGTTTGCAAATCACGTGGCAAACGGGTTTATTGAGGAACTGACAGAGGGCAAATTTAACGAAGTGTTCTATATGTCTAACAAGTGGTTTTTATCTTACTACGATGCAGAGAAAAACAAGCGGACACCCGACCCGACCCCGTTTTGTTACGGGTTTTGTTTGTCCGAGCAGGAACACGAAAAAAGCAGCAGTTACCCGAATGTTACAACGATAGTCTTTGATGAGTTTTTGACACGGCGATATTATTTGCCCGATGAGTTTATGTTGTTTATGAACTTGTTAAGCACGATAATACGCCAGCGCAACGATGTAAAAGTGTTTATGTTGGGTAACACGGTAAACAAGTTTTGCCCGTACTTTACGGAAATGGGTTTGAAGCAAGTGCCGTTTATGGAGCAGGGAACGATAGATATTTACAGATTTGGCGAACACGGCGCAATGGTGGCGGTTGAGTATTGCAGTACGATAGTACAACACAAAGCCAGCAACAAGTATTTTTGTTTCGATAATCAAAACTTGCAGATGATTACGGGCGGTAAGTGGGAACTTGCAGTATATCCGCATTTGCCGTGCAAGTACAAGCCGCAAGATGTGTTGTTTGTGTACTATATCAAGTTTAACGATGTTGTTTTGCAAGGTAACATTATTCAAGTAGGCAACGAATGTTTCACGTACATACACGCAAAGACAACCCCGATAAAAGATGAGGAAAACAGCCTTATTTATTCGCTGGAAATGAACGGTAAACCGAACTACAAACGCAAGTTGTTAAGCACGGCAAGTTACGTGGAACAACAAGTGGCACGGTTTTTCGCAATAGACAAAGTTTTCTACCAAGACAACGAAGTCGGCGAAATAGTACGCAATTATTTAATTACGAGTGCAAAGACAAACATTGTTTCGCTGAAATGAAAATAACGGCGGTTTGGTGCAAATTTCGTGCCGAACCGCACGTTTTACGAAATAAATGCATATCTTTGCAAGTAGTAACTAAATTATAACGATATGGATACAAATACTATTATTCAAATCATTTCAAGTTTGGGCTTTCCGATTGTGATGTGTGGCGCATTGTTTTGGTATATGGTGAAACAAAGGCAGGCGCACCAAGAAGAAACGGAACACCTAAAAGATACGATTGCGGAAAATACGAAAGTGTTAGCCGAATTAACAACGCTTATTAAAGTTTTGACAGATGAGCAAGAAAGATAACATTTACAAGTTGTACCAGCAACAAATAAGGGACAAAGACACCGCCGTAACCGAATTTATGGCGAACACGTTGGCGAAAACTCAAAGTATGTTTGCTTATGAGGGTTTGCCCGACAGCATACCGCAAAAGGAATTGGAGCGGCTTTTGCAGACCACAGGCAACGCCTTTGTTACCAGCGTGGACGGGGTTTTGTATGCGCTTTCGGGCGGTAAAGGCGGCGAACCCGATGTTTACGGACGGGCAACGCTTTACACCGTGGCGAACCCTGCATTAAAGTTAAACAAAACCTACGATATTCAGAAAGACGGGGTTTTGATTGAGAATGACAGCAACGGCGAAAGCCTTTTGCCGCTTATCGGGCGTTATGCAGTCCTACATACTGACGGGCTTATTTCGTTGAACACGGCAAGCATTTTGACCCGTATCACGATGCTTATAAGTGCCAGCGATGACAAGACGAAACAAAGTGCCGAGGAATTTTTGCGCAAGATACAGGACGGCGAATTTTCAATTATCGGGGAAAACGCTTTTTTCAAAGGCGTAAATATGCAGACAGCCCCGACCACAAACAGCGTGTATATTACACAACTTATTGAATTGATACAATACTACAAAGCGAGTATGTACAACGAATTGGGGTTAAACGCAAATTATAACATGAAGCGTGAACGGCTCAATTTGGGCGAGGTATCTATGAATGTAGATGTACTTTTGCCGTATGTGGATAATATGCTAAAAGAAAGACAAAATGCAGTTGAGAAAATTAACGAAATGTTCGACACCGAAATTTCGGTTAAACTTGCTTCAAGTTGGGGTTTGGAAAGGGATAATTACAACGCTTTGGCGGCTGATTTGGAAACGGCAAAGGAAAACCCCGACCCGACAGACGAACCCGACCCGACAGAGGAAACCCAAGAAACAACGGGAACGGACGGAAACGACACGGAAACAGACGGAAACGACACGGAAACAGACGGAAACGACACGGAAACAGAGGAAACGAAAGAAACGGAAACGGACGGTAACGATACCGAAACAGAGGAAACAGAGGAAACAGAGGAAACAGAAACAAAAGACGATAAGCAATGAAATACAGCGAACTATTTACAAAGGGTAACGGGATATTCGCAACGGTTTTCAAGACCGAATATCCGACAGAGTACGCCGCAATTTTCGGCGATACCGACCCGACCAAGTTAGACGCTTACGCCTTACTGATGTACGGCGGCAAGACCGTTGTAAGCAGCATAACCAGCGACAACGCAAACGATGTTGTTTCGGCGGTGATTGCGGTAAACGTGCAAGGTTGGGAACGTGAAGCGGCGGCGATGTTAGCCGATTACGATGTACTGACACCCGTAACGGGGCAAGTTGAACGGACGGAAACCGTAACTTTGCAGGAAAGCACCGACAACACCGAAACGGGCGCAAACAAGGCGTTTAACGATACCGATTTTTCAGACAGCGACCGAAAGACCGCAAACGATGAGAGAAACCGCACAGAGGAACGCCAAACAACCGAAACCAGCAAAGGAACGGGCGCAAGCAAATCAATTTCGACCGAAATTGCAAAAGAATTGCAGTTAAGGCGTGATAATTGGAGAAAAAACATTATCTTTGCACTTGTAAGAGAATTAACAACGAGTATTTACGAATAACTAACTTTAATTTTTAGCAATATGGAAGTAAATCAGATTTACCAGATTATTAACAGCGTATCGGGTGAAGTGTTGGGGCGTACTGGCATTGTAGCCGATGATTTGACGGGCATTGTGGATTTGGGCAAAGAAATGTTCAATCAAAGTGCCGTGGATAATTACGTAAAATCACTTGTAAACCATATCGGCAAGGTGATTTTCGTAAACAGACCTTATGCAGGCAAAGTGCCGAGCGTTTTAATGGATGCGTGGGAGTTTGGCAGCGTATTGGAAAAAATAAGTGCCGATGTACCCGAAGCCGAGGAAAACGACACGTGGGACTTGACGGACGGACATAGTTACGACCAAGATGTTTTCCACAAACCGACCGTTACCGCAAAGTTTTTCAACTCAAAGGTTACGTTTGAAGTGCCAGTATCAATCACCGAAAGGCAGGTTAAGGAAAGTTTCAGCAACGCCGCACAACTTAACGGCTTTATTTCGATGATTTATGCAGCCGTTGAAAAGTCAATGACTATCAAAGCCGATGCGCTGATTATGCGCACAATTAACAATATGATTGCGGAAACGGTTTTGGCTGATGCGAAAGCGTTTGGAGTAACGGCAGGTGATGTGACAGACCTTTCCAGCGCAAGCACTGCAAGATGTGTGAACCTTTTGAAGTTGTACAACGACAAGTATTTCCCTGCAACGCCGGGCAGCCCCGATGCACTGACAGCGGAAAAGGCAATCACCGACCCCGACTTCATACGCTTTGCTTCTTACGTTATGGGTACGTATGCCGACCGCCTGCAAAGCATTTCGACCGTGTTCAATGTTGGCGGCAAGGAAAGATTTACGCCGAAAGATATGTTACACGTTGTACTTTTGTCCGACTTTGCAAAGGCAGCGCAAACCTATCTTTATTCCGACACGTTCAACCGTGGCGATGTGCTTTTGCCGCAAGCCGAAACCGTACCTTTTTGGCAGGGCAGCGGACAGAACTACGAGTTTGCCAGCACGGGTAACATTAATATCAAGGAAAGCGGCGGCAAAACCGTTAATATTTCGGGCGTGCTGGGCGTAATGTTCGACCGTGATGCGTTGGGCGTTTGCAATCTTGACAGACGGGTAACAACCAACTACAACGCAAAGGCAGAGTTTTTCAACAACTATTACAAGTTTGATGCTGGGTATTTCAACGATACAAACGAAAACTTTGTAGTATTCTTTATTGAGTAACTCAATAGGTATTATATTGTTTAACTTTGGGCGGTGTGGGTGCAGGTGAAAGCGCACCGCACCGCCTTTTTTCTTTGCAGATATGACAACGATAAACTTTTATTCATACAACGGACACCCGAACACGGTAAACAAGCAGTTGGGCGAGTTTACGGCGATTGAGGGCGATTTGCGGCAAACTTTCGATGTGTTGCGCCCGACCGTAACACTACGAAAGCAGCCCCGACCGACTTTCAATTATTGTTACATACCCGATTTAGGGCGTTATTATTTCGTGGATAGGGTAAGTTTTGAGGGAAACAACGCCTACGAACTTGCATTGCGTATTGATGTGCTTAAAACCTACGAAAGCGAAATTTTGGCGGCAACGGGGCGTGTATCTGAAAGCGACAACCCCGACCCGTATATTTCAAACCGTGATACGGTTTACAAGCGCACCCCGAATTTTGAGAAAGTGCCGTTTGCAAATACGGGGTTACTCAATGAAACGGGCGGCATTATTATGGTAACTTTGAAAGGAACAACCGAAAATTAAAAGAGTATGGCAGTAATTGTAAATATACCTAACGCACACGATGATAACAGCCAGTGGAACGCAAGCGGCGGTTATTGGGATATAAACGTAAGAACAAATGACGGTTATTTGTTTGTAGGCGATATTAAGGCGGTTTACAACAACACAAGCGGATACCCGAAAAGCGTTGTTTTGGAGCAAAACGGCGCAAAGGTTTGGGCATTTGGTGAGTTGTCCGACACCGATGCAGACACGGAAATAACTATCAAGGGAAACACCCGAAGCGAAAACGATTTGGAAGTTATAAACAACATACCGAACACGACCGCAACGGGAACAAAGGGCCGCGGTTATTTTGATGCGAGCATACAAGTAACGGCAAACGAGGGTTACAAGATAACGGCGGCGCAAGTGGGGTTTACGGACAGTTACGGCGACCCCGATACGAAGGACTTGACAATTTCGCCAGACGGTAAAACGGCAAGTTGGGAGTATGACGATGCCAACACGGGCGAGAGTTTCACGCTTACGGGTACGACAGCCAGCGAGGGAACAACCGAACTTAATGTTACGAACAACATAACGGGCAGCGGCGTAACCGAACAACATACGTTTGACGGGGAAACGGCAACTTTCACCGTTACGGGGCAAAGCAGCCCGAACAAAGTGCGTTTCTTCGACCTCAAAGCGAGTTACACGAACAAGGCAGGAACACCGACCAAAACGCCGTTTGTGGTGCAGGATTTGGAATACAGCCAACAAGCAACGCTAACCGTTACCGACATAGACCCGACAAAGCCCGTAACGCTTACGGGAAGTTATGATGATGTGTTAGAAATTTCTACAAACCTATCAAATTGCACCGCTAACGAGGACTTGCCGCAATATGTGAAAGACGGGGAAACAGTAAATGTTACATTAACGGCAAACGATGGTACAGAATTTGACACCGAAAAAAGTACACCGAAATTCTACTACGCAAGCGGCTACCCTCAAACGCAAGACCTTACGATTTCAAGCGATAAAAAGACGGCAACGGGAAGCATACAAGTAAACACTAATTGGGGCGATTTTGCAGTTATTGGCAGTGCGTACCCCGTTACCGTTGTCGGACAGCAGTACGGCGCAATAAACGTGTATTTGGTAACACTTGATGAGTTGGCAGAGTTTAGCGGCAAGCGTTTTTTCAAGGAAACGGGAACAGACCCCAGCACGGGCGCACCCATATACGAAAACATAGATTTGGGCGCATACGTGAATAAAATATGCCGTGTTTACACCAACATAGGGGCAAGCAGCACCGATGTAATACGATGCGGCAACTACAACACGGGCGTATCTTGCCACCAGCCAGCGCAAGACAAAATAACACTTGATTTCGGCACGGCGGTAGTACCAGCGCACAATGAGGACAACACCGACTACGAAAGCGAAATACAAATCTTTTTGCCGTTTGCAGGCTTTGTAACACTCAATACCGATTATGCAGGCAAAACGATAGCTTTGCAGTACGTTATAAACGTGGTAACGGGCAACGGGGTTGCGCTTTTGTCCTGCA
>RRZU010716510.1_pt1 | contig 10443 bp, 9 predicted proteins | sample 2165561 | NCBI WGS metagenome assembly RRZU01 (sample SAMN10456909, study PRJNA506462) | wastewater metagenome | isolation source: wastewater sludge | place: USA: Moscow, Idaho | reverse complement strand
AGCGCTTCCTCATCGATCCCGTGCTTTGCAAGTGCAGGCAGCCAAACCGAGTTGATCTGCATGACACCGATGTCATGCGATCCATCCTTATTGACATTCAGCGCGTCCGCATTGAACCCGCTTTCCGTCTTTGCAACAGCCTTGATCACATCCACTGGAATGCCATAGCTTTCGCTCGCGGCATTCCAGCAAGTAGCTCTTGCAACTCCCGGCGCTACCAACGTAGTCGCCGAGAGAGAGATTAAGAGAAGGGTTTTTGTTGCGTTGTGCATGGGATGAATCTTGCCGGTTGGCAAGCCACTCCACAACGCAGAAATACAGCCGAAAAGCGGGGGGTAGATGTATAAATGGAAGCCATTAAGCAGAATGTTGGATATTTGATATGACTAGGCGAACCAGCATCCCGATTACGGTAATTGCGGCTGGATAGAAGAAGATCGAAAGAGGCGTAACCACCGAGAATGCGACAAGCGACATGGCCACAATTGCAATGATGATGTGCCATGAAAGGTTGTAGACAGTGGGCGAGGTGTACTTGAATGACGCCAGCTTTGCCTTTCTTGTCATCACTCCATCAAAGACGATTGCAAATAGGAACGGCATGAGATACACCACCCATTGGATGGAATGGGCGATTCGAAAGAAGAACATCCAGAAGTTCTGAAGAAAGTTGCCCCAGTACTCCATCATGTGGTCCGCGTACGGGGCGATGTACTTCGGCAAAGTGACGCCGGGGGCAATTTCCTTCGATGGCAGTGGCTTGACGAAGTGTTTCCTGATTAGTGGATCAATTCCTGTCTTCACGAGGATCGTCGAGTACATCGCGTTTGTACGATCCACGATTGACCTCACCGATGATCCGTTGTACCAGGCGGTTGCCGTGTCTAGCTCGTCCTTTACACACGTATCGTAGTCACGCTGGCTATTAAGTAGAGGAGCAAACAAGAAGATCAGAACAATGGCTAGTAGCCAGAGAAATCCGTGCCGGGTCATGAGGTCACCTTCATTCCAAGAAGTTCGTGGATGTTAATCTCGGCCATCTGCAGCTCCTGCGTGGAACTGATGAAGGCCAGCAGCTTGATCATTACCGGGCCCGAGGCGACTGGGGTTTCCCGTACTCGGATTTGAATTGCGACTCTCTTGTGCGACGCAAGATAGGTCATGAGCGGCTCGTCGTAGTTCCAAACGGCCCATTGCTCGCGATTGTTCTTTACTGAGACACGAAGGCGAGAAAGAACATTCGCGCTCTCAGCCAAGCGCTCGATAAACCGCCTGTGCCCGATTTCGTAGCCCGCTGCCAGGTTCTCTTCGTATGTCTGCAGCGCTTCTCGCAGGGTCTTTTCGGCCAGGCTCTCGTTGCCCACCACCAACCAAGGGGTGACGAAATGAAGGAACTGAATAGCGACATGTTCCAATGCCGGCCAATCGGTAAAAGCCTTGAGAGCAATGCGCGAAAGGTCGGCATTGCTCAGGATGCGATTGAGTGTGGCGCGCACTTATGGACTCCGCTTTCGTTCTATTTCTCTGGATGGCTGATGATCGGCAGCCGCCCCTTGATGAGCCTCCCACCGCTAACCGCAGCGATGTATTGCCAATTCGGTAGTTGCCCAAGAACGTCCGGTGGCAGCACATCTTCGAGCGCCTCAGTCACGCGCTCCTGAACTGAGCCGGTAAAGTGGGTGATCGTTTTTTCGGTTGATGAGCTGGTCGCGTGGATCTTTTGCTGCGTATACACGTATGTCTGTCCAAAGGTCTCAGTGACAAAGTCTTGAGATACTCGATCCTTGATTCTCATTGCCACCAGATTGTTGAAGTTGCCCAACATCTGGCGCGCCTTGTCCATCGACTCGAATCGTGCCGCCAAATCAGGGATGGTCTGAATAGCAGCGACATTGATGAATCCGCTGCCAGAGCTCTTGTTGAGCATCGCCACATAGGGATCGTTGACAACCTCGCTGGCCTCATCGACCAGAAGGAAGATCTTGTGATTACCACCGTAGTTGTAGATGGCGGCCGCCACCGACGTCAGGTCCGACAGCAACATCGACCCGACGGCGGACGAGATCGTCTTGTTCGCGAGGGCGTCGAGACCGATGCTGACAACGCTGTTGGCTCGTATCAACGATGCCAGATCAGTCATCGGCCTCGTATCGGACACATCCCTCGGATTCGGGGAAAGTAGCGAGCCGAGATCGCCGGTAGTGAGCATCCCGAGAATCGGAACCAAGTTCGCCACCATCTTTGAGTAGTGCGCGCTGTCATGCTTGTAGATCGTGGCCAGGGCTTCAACAGCCTCATCACGGAGGCCTCGCGGAACCACCATATCAAGATAGTATTCGAGCAGTAGATGCAGTGACTGTCGAACGAGGATTTCCCCTTCTTCCATACCTTTCTTGCCCTTCGCTTGCTTGAGAGTGCGCGCATAGGCTGCAACTTCAGGCTCCCAATTTGGTGGAAGAGCGCGGTCGAAGAACTGGAGGGTTACGCGCATCAGCAAATCCGCAACGCCGTTGTCAATGTAAGAGCGAATCCCGACCAGTGATGGCTTCTCGCCCACGGCGAGCTGGCCCATCACGATCGCATTGAGAACACCCCACGCGAAATCTCTGAAGGAGGATGATTTGTCCCCGCCGGGCATCAGTGCGGCAATACGTGACGCCAGATCGCTGGGATTGGTGTAGTTCTTCAGCGGGTCGATACGAGCGCTCTGCCCCGGAAAGGCCAAGTGAAACCGGACGAAGTCCTTTTCTCGTCCGGCTTGCTTGCAGGCCGCCTTCAGCGAGGTCTCGAAGGGTTGGTCGCCTTTTGGGTCGATGCTGATCACGGTATATCCCAGTTCGATCGCCATTTCGGCGATCAATTCCAGGAAGCGAGTCTTGCCGCAACGTGTGGTTCCGATCAGCAGCGTATTGCCGATCAGGTTCTGAATCGGCACATACAGGTCTTCTTCTGAGCCGTTCACACCGTGAATCCACGGGGCTCCAATGTACTCAAGCGTATTGGCACCAACCTTCTCACCAGTCCACTGTTCGATCATCCACATGATCATCTTCGGGGGGTAGAAATCTTCCGGATCGGCGCGCTTGATCTCATAGACTCGTTGCGTATGAACAGGGGTCCAGTCAAACCCCTTACCAAACCAGAGCGATGTACCACCCTCCCCTTTCTTGTCGGTCACCTTGAGTTTCAGCTGCTCATCCGAAATGAAACTGATTCCTTTGCCGCCCAAGCTCCATTTCAAGCGCCAGATCTCCCACGCTCGAATCAGGTTGAAAAGAAGAAAACAGCAGGCGATCGCCCCCAGATAGTAAAAAGGCAAATCCGGAACGGCCGACGTGTACCACACGTAAGCGAGGCCCACGATGCACAAGGCCCAGACAGCGGCCGAGTACGATTCATAAGCCGTACGCCACGGCATCTCAAACTGGCGAAGTAGCATTGCTTATTCCTCTACTGTCATATCAAAACCCAGACCCGCTGCAACATCTGGTTTCAGGATCACCATTCGGTGGGTTGTGCCATCGATCTCAACTGCATGAATTCGGCGACTCGACCGGACTTTGTCTTGCCATAGCCAGGCCTTCAGACCAAGTTCTTCCAGCAGCTCCATGACCGGTATTCCGTGGGCGTTCAGCTCATCATGACTAATGCCCAGGCCGTAGGGCAGTGCCGCCACCCGGCCCGTCAATGACCCCTTCCGGTATGCAGACATGACCTCACTCAGGAGCCATGCATTGCTGCGCTTCAGTGAGCCAAGGAGTTTCTCTGCCGTCGGGCTGACATCGGCGCCGAGCGCCTGGACAGGCTCTTCTGCTGGCTTTTTCTCCGATGCTTGATCAACTTCCGTGGATGACTCCGAAGCCGACTGCTGCTGACTCGCCTTCTGCTTGTTACGCTGCTTGTCCCGCTTGCTTTGTTCCTTTCTGTCCTGACCGCTTGGCCTGGCCGCGGCCATAGATGCGGAACTCGCAGCAGCATCCGGTTCAATGTTCGGAGGCGTACTCGAAGGCGGCGCGGACTGTTTCTCCAAAGGAGATGCCGGGACGGCTGCCGGCTCCTTTGGCGGAGACTTTGGGGCCGGCGGCGTTGCTTGCTTTGGAGCGGAAAGCGCTTCTTCCTTTGGAGCAACCTTCGTCTCCGGTGAAGATTGCATCGACGCTGATAAGGAGGTAGCACTTTTGATCGTTGTGCTTTGGGTAGGCGTTGACAACGTCAGAGTGACGTTCTTGAACGGGTCGAAATCGTAGCCTTGCGGGAATATCACGGTGCCTTCGCGCAGCTTGACCATACCCTCCTTCGCTTCCAGTCCTCCGGGGGTAACGATTGTCCAGTAGCGCGCCCCGCGCGAATTGGGTTGCAACAGGTTGGCCGAGACCAGAAGATCGGCCAGCGTGTCGGGATCTTTCGGAATACCGGCAAACGAGTCCTTGGCCAGGAGATTGGCAATATCGCCCGCAGCTACTGGCCAATCAATGAACACTCCTTCCTGCCCGAGCCAGAGCCGGCCGCCGGAAGCCGAATTGTTTGCGATCCACTTACCGCCACGCACCAGACGACGCATCGCATCGACCAGATGCATCTCAAGGTGAGCTCCTATAACCAAGTGGCCGTAGTTGGTCGCTGAGCGCTTGAGATCATCTTCGATGACGCGAGTAATGACCGGAGCCACCAGACGTCCGATCGGATTCTCGGAGGTATTGGTTTCTACGCCGGCGATCGCCGCAGTCATCGCTGGCACTACCTGATTGTTGTCACTCGCAAGATACTGAAGGACGTCATGCGGCACGACCTGAGATATCGAGTACGCCGATGAGGCTTGCGCACCGTGAACCTGTACGTCTTCCATCCAACGGACGAAGTAGACTTCAGCATTCAGCTTCTTGCCCCAGTCGTAAAGTGAGTCGAGCAGCGGCGTCCATTGAGCGCTGTCCCGCGTCAGCACGGCCATTGAATTGAGCGTGCGATAGTTTTGGCAACACATACCCGCTAGGAAGGTGGCCAAGTTCCACTTTGGTTGGATGAAGAATCGACGTTCAACGCCTCCTCCTACCGGAAAGACCGAGGCATTGGCCGACTGCAGTGAGTTCAGCGCAATCTCAAGGCTCATGCGAAACAGTCCGCCCGTGCCTCGAAAATAGGTGGTACTCGTTGCTGGAAGCAAATGGACGTGCCGCGCCAGATTGCAGATCGGCGGCTTATACAGCCGATCGAAGTCCGCTCTCGAAACTCCGGCTGTGCGGTAAATGCGGTCGATCAACTCCTGCTGTGATTGCAGGATCTTGTCGATCTCAATGACTGGGATACCTTTATCGAACGGTGGATATCTAGTGATCGCGTAGTCGCCGGGGTCGTCATCTCCCTGATACACATCTAGACCAGCTCCGCGATGAGCAGGCTGGGCCGGGGTAACCAAGGCGTGGTCCGAGATACTTGATGAGCCTCTAAAGAGGCGTTTAAGAAGCGTGAGCATGCTTGGGATTATCCCGATAGCACTTTCATCACGCAGTACGGAAATGCCGCTGTTTAGACGGGCTTAGGTGTAGGAATGGACGCGGGTTAAAACTTTTTGAAGGGAAGTACTAGCTTGCTGCGGCCAATTGGATCAAGTCCGGTTTGCATTGCCTTGTCGAACAGATCTTCTCGGCGTTATCGACCAGCATTTGGAAACGCCTTTGAATTGCGCACATGGGACAGGACTGGTGATCAAACTCCAATTCTGTGATAACCAGATAACTCGCCCCGCAATCGTCGCAATCCTTCATGCGCAGCGGAGCGGACTTGCGCCCTTGGCCGTAACCGAGATGAGTCATCAAGTCATACGCATTGTTCAACGAAATCCTGGTGAGCTTCGGTAGTGCTTGCTGCATAGAATCCGTCAAGCGGTAGTACGCCTGATAGGCTGTCAACAGCAACCACCCTCGGTTAGCGGGCTCATCGAGAGCCTTTTCAATCTTCAGGTAGATGCTGGAAAAAGTCGCGGCTTGCAGGTTCCAATCCAATCCGCCCCGGTTGTGCGGTATCGCATAGTGCCTCGGCTGGGTTTGTTGAAGCCTTCCAGCTGGGGCCTCCTGGCCAGTCAGGCGCTTGTAACGTTCGGCGATCGCTTTCTGTGACAGACCTGTGTAGCGCGCGATCAGTTTGGGCTTCCCCCCCATGAGAACCATCGCGTTGGCTAGATCGAGGAAGCGGCTTGTCCAAAGGGGGTCATCAAACTTCGCATACTCGGGGATCGGCGAACCAGGATACATGGGGCTTCACCTCAAGCGGCTGCAGCGAGAATCGCGGCTGAGTAATGAGGCACTGCGGCGGCATGCAACGCCTGCACCGAGCGATGAAAATTGGCACTTACTTCGAATATGGTTCCTGGCCAACGCCGTGACAAATCGGCAATCTGCTGGTTGGTCAAGCGAGCCAAGGCCCGCGCTTGGCAGAGATCGATGTTCAGGATAATCAGACCGTCAAAGTACCCACCGCTGGTTATGTCTCTTGCCGTCTGGCGGGCATAGCCAAGGTACTCGCGGTTAATGGAAGTGATATCGAGGGAGTTTTCATGCGTAACCCCCGATAGTCTACTTAGCAAGTCCGTCAGTTCTCTCCCGTCAGGCTTGAGTCGTCCCAAGCATACCGGCACGAGATCCAGAATCGCGTGCAGGTTAACGTTTGCCGTACCCATCTGATTGAGGATGCGGGAGTTCAACGCTTGCAAGTCATCCATCTTTCAACCTTCCCAAAAGGTTAGTGAACGCCGCAATGTCTCGTCTGCGTGTCGTTCTGTTGCGCATGGTATCCACTTGCGCAATAGATCGTCAACAAATTTTTTGATTTCTAGTCCATATCCAATACAATCCTAGGCGTCCGCTTATTGACAGTTAGCCTTTTGGCAGCAGCCTTTCCACAAGTTGGCCTGCTGATGCGGATTAACTTACGGAATCCAAAGGGTTTTCAGACCTAACAACATGTCGGACATAGCAAATAACGAAATCCATGTCGGTGATATTGCGCCTGCAGATAGTGATGGTGCAGCCCAAATCATCCGCATGTTTAGCGCGCGCCTGAATACGCTCCTCGATAACGCGGGCTTTGCGAGCGTTAATGCCGGGCGATATAGCAACCTTGGCGTGAAATACGGCGTGGCCCGCCAGCAAGCCCACCGCTGGTGCAATGCCCAGGCGCTACCAAGTCCACACATCCTTGTGAAGATTGCTGTTGATTTTGGCACCACGCTTGATTGGTTGTTTGGCGTCGAATCACTAACCTCCGCTGGATCAGAAATCCCGCTATACGCACTCAAATCGTCCGACCTGGAAGCTGTTCAGAGCAACTTTCAACTGCTCGGACGAATGCGCTTCCTGGCCTCAAGCCCCACCGCGGGCCGTAGCTACGCCATAGTCCAGAATTGGGCTGAAAGCCTTGATCCGCCGTTCGCCCGAGGCGAAGAACTGCTTGTGGATCTGAGCTCTCAATCGCTCGACGACGGGGGGTTTTATGTCATCAGAACCGCGACATCAACCTCGGTGCGCAAGGCCACGATCCAGCCAGACGGCGCCAGCGTTCGTTTTGACCGTACAACATCGCTGAATACGCTTTCAGCCATCTACGTGATCGAAGAAATTTTCCACAATGAGACTCAGCGTTTTGATGCCGATTGGCGACAACCTGGCGTACTTGTTTTAGGTCGCGTTGAAGCAGTAACCCGTAGTCTGCTCACCGACGTTCCAACCTTCTTCAGCAGCTAACGGCTTACGCCACACGGCGGAATGATTTCGCGCCATCGTATTACCTTCGTTATACCATCGTGCAATACGTCAAGTTTGACGCTCCAAAAAACGTGCTTTTGTCGACAACGGTAGAGGCCCGTCGTTGGGCGAAACCCGTATCTGTCGTGCTTGCTGGATTATTCCAACCCCAGAAGGGGTTTTCGTGAGTCGTACGCGAGGCTATGCCGTAAGTTATATTGCAATCGCGCGATAATCGCGCAATATTTTAATTTCAGCCGACACGCGACGAGGTATAGCAGCCAGTTCTCAGGTAACGCACGTAAATATGATTCCCCTCAGCCCACACACATCGCCGGCACGAAGGAGCCCCGCAACCTGCTTTCTACCGCATTTTCTTGGACTTGCGAGCGCCTTGGACTTACAATACGGTCATTGTATTACCTTCGTTATATTCTTGCGCAATACAACGCTGCCACTTCATGAGTGTAGGTAAATCCATCTCCCTTGTACGCGGACCTGCGAAAAAGCAGAGTGCGGCCGATCTCTTTCGGTCGAATTTCGTCCGTAACCTCACAACTCTTCTGGACGACCGAAAGGTGGTTTCCTCCGAAGAGGTCGGCAAGATCGATGCGCTGGCTGCGATGATTGATACCGATCCGAGTATCGTGGCCAGTTGGCTTGGAGGGCGATCGCTGCCAGATGCGCTGGATCTCATGAAGCTGGGGAAGCTTCTGGACCTGCCGGTCGATGCACTCGTAAATCCTTCTGGAAAAAGCGGGACTGGCTACGGTGGTGCTCATCCGGATCTGATAGATGACTCGTACCACTGCATAACCCTCCACGATACGGCGTCAGAGGACGGGTTCGCGATCTACGTGCTGCCAGAGACGCTTAGGTACATGAAGTTGCCTCGGCGCACCATGATGCTAACGGTGGCCAATGAAGATATGGCACCCACCTTTCGTCCCGGGGATATTGCGATTTATGACCCTCGTGTGACCACAATCACGACGAATGGCGTTTATGTTCTTCTCTTGCGAGGTCAGTTCATTGTTCGCCGCGTGCAAAAGAAGAACCTGGAAATTACGCTTACCGGCGAAAACAGTTCAGTCCTACCGATCGAGATCCCCGCTAAAGACTTAACCGGCAGTCCCGATGACGACAGCAAGCTTCAGGTTGTCGGTCGTGTAATTGGCAAAGTAACCGTCGGGAACGTTTGAACCCGCCGGTTTGCCCGATGTAGTCGGCGCCGAAGGCGGTTACCGACAAGCCGCCGCTTCGTAGTGAGTATCAACAACCCGCGCGCCCCATCCTATCCGATCCCGCGATGTCGCAGGATTCACCGGAAGGACTCATAGAACTCGTTCCCGATTTGAAAGCCACTTTCACGGCGGAACACGTCATAACGTAAGTTGTCATCCAGCGACAACTCGAACGTTCGCTTCCGGTCGGACGACTGTGACCAAGCGCGGCATCTTCCCGATGGAGTCCGGTTCTGCAATCACGAGCATCACACTGCGCCGCTCATCGACCACATAGCGTCCAGGTCTCCTGTGCTTGATGTCGTGCAACACTTTGCGCCCCTCGAGTACAGCGGGTTTCGCCTCACGGGCAATCCGGATCAGTTCACGCCAGGCTTTCACAGGTTGGCGCTCGAACCGATTAACGTACTTCTCCACCGCGTGCGCGGTCAGCTCGACCTCCCCTACCCCAGCGACCTCGATCACGGTAACGGCCGGTTCATTGACCTCCACGTAGGTCACCTGCGCTTCGCAGCGCTCGTCCGCCCAGACAAAAGGGGCCTCGCAGATCTTCACGGTCGCGCCAAAAAAACGCGTACGCAAGAAATTGACATAGGGAGCCAAATACCCATGCGGCGAAACCCCATTCATCAGATCCAGGATCGCACTGCAGCTGGCGTGGATGACGAGACCGGCGCCCGCCTTGTTGTGCCCGCAGACGTTCATCTTAGTCAGTAAATGTTCCATGGCCGCCAGCTCTGCTGCAGTACGCGCATCATCGAGATTCGGGACGGTGATTTGTATGCGCCCCTTTCTTTCGAGGCCGGTCATCCAGCACGTGTCGAAGACTCTGGGGTTATGGGTTGGGTTGGTTGTGAGATGAAGTTCGTTCATAGTTTTTGCTCCGATGCCGAGAAGATAGCGCAAACCTGGGTGTGGATTCCGGAAATTCTTCAATGCTTTTCGCCACAGCCTCTGGGAAGCTGTGCGGAAAAGCATCCCCAACAAAGAGTCGGGGATGAAAAGCCGTGTTAATGCAAACGGCGATTGTCTTCAAATGCAGCCTTGACCAACTTGACCATCGAAGAGGAAAGCTCCCCGATGTCGTGGATGGTTGCTGCATACTGTGGATCGAACACTGGCGATGTATCAACTCCAATGCCGAGCCCAACTACTGTGATGCCATCAGCACGCGCGCGGTCGATGATGTACTTCGTGGCGGCGCGGTCGTTCGGATCGCCGTCAGTGACGACAAGTACGATCTTCAACGTCTCTTCACGCCGGATGACATCGGAAGCGGCATACAAAATCGCTTCCGCCATCGGCGTGCCACCGTCGGTGGAGAGGTTTGCAACACGGCCAGCCAACTGCTTGGGAGATTCATCCCAGCGCTTGACTACCGCAACCCCTTCATCACCACTGTCGTACCAGGGAAAAACCGAAACCTGAGTCTTCAATCCTGGTACGTCAAAGGCTAGCATCGT
>RRZU010227457.1_pt1 | contig 10443 bp, 5 predicted proteins | sample 2165561 | NCBI WGS metagenome assembly RRZU01 (sample SAMN10456909, study PRJNA506462) | wastewater metagenome | isolation source: wastewater sludge | place: USA: Moscow, Idaho | reverse complement strand
TTCTACTACCAACTTACGGAATTGCACAGGACGAAATGAAATTTCAAGAAATGGGTAATAACCCATTGGTGCAAAAAACAAAACCGCGCCCGAAGGACGCGGTTTTATGATGAATGGCGGCTTCCGGCTCCGAAACTTCCTACGCCGCCGTCCGTACCGTACAGGATTAACGGAAAAACTCTCCCACCCGCTCAAACACCTCATGCCCGGCTCCGTGACGATTCACGTCAAGGACATCCTCCAACTTCTCGATCTGGCGGATCATCTGCTCAAGCCGTGCATCTTCGTTGACCGTCAGCCAGATGCGGCTGGTCTTGCCGTTACCCACCGGCATGCACAGGATGCCCTCGACGTTGTAGGCGCGGCGGGAAAACAGGCCGACGATATGCGACATCACGCCGGCGTGGTTGTTGACCGATAGCTCCAGCACGGTCTGGATCTGCCCCGGCTCATGGTTTGCTTTGGTAATCGAATTCATCGTCAGCCTCCAATCATGTCCTTGTTTGCAGCACCCGGCGCCACCATGGGCAGCACCTGCTCGTGGCGGTCGATACTTGCGTGGATGAATGTCGGACCGCGTACCGACAGTGCAGCAGCCAGCGCCGATTTCGGATCGCTCGCCGTATCCAGGTCGAGCGTCTGCCAGCCGAAGCCCTCGGCGATCTTCAGGAAGTCCGGCTCACCCTTGAATTTCGAGGAGAAGATGCGTTTCCCGTAGAACATGGTCTGTTGCTGGAAAACGAGACCCAGCGACGCATTGTTCATCAGCACGACCTTGACGTTGGCGTTCTCCTCCGCCGCCGTCACCAGTTCCTGGATGTTCATCAGGATGCTGCCGTCCCCGGAAAAACAGACCACCGTCCGCTCTGGCTGGGCCATTGCCGCCCCAATCGCAGCGGGCAAGCCAAAGCCCATGGTGCCGAGGCCGCCGGACGTCAGCCATTGATGCGGACGCCGCAAGGGATACGCCTGCGCCACCCACATCTGGTGCTGGCCCACGTCGGTGGCAATGATGGCGCTGTCGTCCAGGCAATCGGCAACGGCGCGGATCAGGCCGTAAGGGGTACGCGGGTCGTCGACGCCCGGCATCTGCAGCGGGCAAGTCGCTTTCAGATCACCGACACGCGACAGCCAATCCTGGCGTAAGCTCGATTTGACCTGCGGCAGCAGTTTGCCGAGAACCTGCGTCACGTCGCCACGGATGCCGACGTGCGCCGTCTTGATCTTGTCGAGTTCGGAACGGTCGATGTCGACGTGGATAATCTTCGCGTTGGGGCAAAACGCGGAAACCTTGCCCGTGGCTCGGTCATCGAAACGCGCCCCGACGGCTATCAGCAGATCACACTCTTCCAGCGCCAGGTTGGTACAACGGGCGCCGTGCATACCCAGCATACCCAGCGACAAGGCGTGATCGACCGGCATCGCACCGAGTGCCATCAGCGTCATCACGGTCGGCAGGCTGGCTTTTTCGGCCAGTTCCACGGCTTGCGCCGCCGCGCCTGAATGGACCACGCCACCGCCGAGGTAGAGAATTGGCCGCTGTGCGTCGTTGATCATCGCCGCCGCGCGCTCAATCAGTTGGGCATCGGCTTCCGGCACCGCTTCGGGGCGGCCGGGCTCCGGCCACTCGCTGACTTCGATGCGCTCGTTCTGCACATCTTTCGGGATATCCACCAACACCGGCCCCGGACGACCGGACGCCGCCAGGCTGAAAGCCTTGGGAATCACTTCGAGCAGTTCGCGCGCCGATCCGACCAGGAAATTGTGCTTGGTAATCGGAATGGTCAAGCCGTAGGTGTCCACCTCCTGGAAGGCGTCAGTCCCGATCATTGAAGTCGGCACCTGTCCGGTGATCGCCACCATCGGGATCGAATCGAGCTTGGCGTCGGCAATCGCCGTCAGCAGGTTGGTCGCGCCGGGGCCGGAAGTCGCCAGACACACGGCAACTTCCCCGGTCGCCCGCGCCGCGCCTTGCGCCATGAAGCCGGCGCCTTGTTCATGGCGGGCCAGCACATGTTCGATCAGCGTCGATTGCGACAGGGCGTCGTAGAAGGGCAGGATAGCGCCGCCCGGTATGCCGGGAATCCGGCGTATGCCCTGCCTTTCCAGCAGGCGTACGACAACCTGCGACCCGGTGAGGGTTTCTGTGCTGTCTTTGCTCATGGACATCTCCTTTCAGTGGGACGGGGGATGCCGGTTGCCGTTTGCGGGGGTAGAAACTAAAACCCCCGCTCGGTTTGCACCGGCGGGGGTTTTGAAATCGGTCTGGTGTTTCTTCTACCTTCTTCGAGCCCTCGACGGTGCGCGCGGTACTACTACGCTTACCAGTCGTACTACCGGTACTACACGAATCGAAATGACCAGGGCAACCGAAGCCATCGCGGCAGCGATGAACGGAACGGAAGCAATCAGGTCAAGTGAAGGCATATGTCGGCAAGGAAGAAAAACAGTTGAGCAGCGATTAGAAACGAGCCCGGAAAAAAACACAACCCTTTTCTTCATAGGGACAAAGCCCTTGTCGATCAAACGGCCCTGGTCCGCACCGATGGGGATTCAGCGCGCCCCCATCGGCGCACGACGAACTTGCGCAGTTCTTCGACCGTGCCAAAAGCCAAAGCCAGTACAACGATCCCGCCCCAGACTTCCGCCGGGAAGGGCTGTGTGGCGAACAGCCAGTTTCCGCCCGAAGAAAAAACGATGGCCATGAGCAACCCCGCTTCTGCCGTGAGGCCGAGCAGCAACAAACGATTTCCCGTGATGGAAAACGAAAGCGCGGCTTCGCGTGGATGACGACAGAGAAAGACATTGACTCCCTGCGCGACGACTATCGCCGCCAGGCACGCGGTTGTTGCCTGGAGGTAGAGCGGATCGCGCGGGTCGAGCATCACGCCATAGCGCCATCCGGCGGCCTGCAACACAACAAAAAACGCGGTCAGCGACACGGCCGCCTGTAACGGACCCAGCCACAGATAGGCGCGAGCCACCAACGGCCACGATAGCAGGCGCTCGTCCTGCCGCCGTGGCCTCTGGCGCATGATTTCCGGATCGGGACGTTCCGCGCCAAGAGCCAGTGCCGGCAGCATGTCTGTTCCCAGATCGACGGCGAGGATCTGGATGATCGTCAGCGGCAGCGGTACGCGCAGCAACACATACGCCAGGTAGGGCACGATTTCCGGGATATTCGAGGTCAGGATGTAGGTCATGAACTTGCGGATGTTCTCGAACACCGCACGCCCCTCCTCGACGGCATTGACGATGCTGGCGAAGTTGTCGTCGAGCAGGATCATGTCCGCCGCCGACTTGGCCACATCGGTGCCGGACAATCCCATGGCGATGCCGATATGCGCGGATTTCAACGCCGGCGCGTCATTCACACCGTCGCCGGTCACAGCCACGATCTCGCCCTTGCGCTTCAGCGCATCGACGACCAGCATCTTTTGTTCGGCGGTGACGCGGGCAAAGATCACATGCGGATTGTCAAGCACCGTCTGTAGTTGCGCACGCGTCATCCTGCGCAGCGACTCGCCGAGGACGACGCGTGTCCTGTCACCCTTATCACCGATGTCATTGTTATCGCCGTTTTTTCCGCCCGGCGCCAATCCGATCTCGCGTGCAATAGCCAACGCCGTATGCGGATGATCGCCGGTGACCATGATCACCTTGATCCCCGCAGAACGACAGCGGCTGATTGCCTCAGGCACTTCCGGCCTCGGCGGATCGTAAAGCCCGACCAGGCCGGACAGGACCATCCCCGCCTCTTTCGCCTGCACGCCAGTTTCCAGGCGGCGCCAGGCAAAGGCCAGCACACGCAGGCCGGCGTCGGCCATGTGCTGCTGCGCCTCGACCAGACGGTGGCGTCCATGCTTGTCAAGTGTCTCTTCGCGCCCTTCAATCTCCATCGCCTCGCACAACGGCATGACGACCTCGGGCGCCCCCTTGCAGTAGAGCCAACGCTCGCCGTCACGCTCGACGACGACCGACATGCGCCGGCGCTCGCTGTCGAACGGCAATTCGCCGACGATTGTCATGTCGGCGAACGCGGACCGGCCGGTGCCGAACTCGCGCAGGGCCACTTCCATCGGATCACCGAGCCAGACCGGCTGACCGTCGCGGATCCCTTGTTTGAGGCTGTGGCAGCCGGCGGCGTTGCGCAGCAGATGCTCCGGTACCGGAGCGTCGAACAAAAGGGAAGCGCCTACCATTCGACCATCGGCGAATACCTGCCGCACCGCCATCCTGTTCTGCGTCAGCGTCCCGGTCTTGTCGCTGCAAATCACCGTCGTCGCGCCAAGCGTCTCGACAGCCGGCAGGTGCCGGATCAGCGCATTGCGCCGCGCCATACGCTGGGTAGCCATGGCCAGCGACAAGGTCACGGTGGGCAACAAACCTTCCGGAACATTGGCGACGATGATGCCGATGGCGAACATCAGGTTGGCCCAGAACGGCAGACCGAGGAAAACTCCGATGACGAAGAACAACATCCCCAAACCGGTGGCAAAGACAGCGACCAGACGCGACAAACGTGCGATCTCGGCCTGTAGATGGGAGACGGTCTTGTCGGCAGTCTGTGTCAGATGTGCGATCTTGCCGAATTCGGTGTGCATCCCGGTGGCAAAAACCAGCGCCCGCGCATCGCCCGATACCAGCGAGGTTCCGGCCAGCAGCACGTTGCGCGTGTCGAGCAGGTTGCCCTCTCCGCCCTGCTCCGCAGTACGCGCCTTGGGCAGCGACTCGCCCGTAATCGTCGAGGCGTTGACTCGCACATTGTTACCGGCAACAAGCCGGCAATCGGCCGGTACGTTATCGCCGGCTTCGAGCAGGATCACATCGCCGGGAACGAGCTGTTCGCCGGGCACCGTCGTCAGTTGCCCATCGCGCATGACCTTGACGACTTGCGGGAGCAACTTGCGCAAAGCGTCGATAGCCTTTTCGGCGCGATACTCCTGCCAATACGAAAACGCACCGTTGATCAGGATGACGGCAACGACGGCTACGCCGAGCTGCCACATACCCTCGCCGGGGCTGCGGCTCTCGGCGAAGAACGCCAGCGCAGCAGCCACCCACAAGATCAGGGCAAAGAAGTGGGTAAACTCCCGCGCCACGCGCCGCCACGCGGACTCCACACCCAGTTCGACCAGACGGTTTTCACCGTATTCGCGCAATCGCCGCGCTGCTTCAGCCGAAGCCAGCCCGCTCTCCGACGTGCTCAGGCTCTGCAGCGCCTCGACAATGGATAGATTGGCCAGATGCATGAAACCAGCTTAGGCCATGATCCGAGCCGAGCCAAACCGCAATCCGGCTCGCCAGACCGTCAATCCTCGAATTCGTGGGCCAGACGGTACAAGGCTTCGGCGATTTCCGCATTCAGATCGTGCAGCGTATTCAGTCCCCGCTCGACCTCGACCGTATCGCCCTCGCGGTGCAGCTCGATCAATTCCCCGGCCATGCGGTGCGCACGCTCATGCAGCGATACGATATCCCTTCGCGCCGAGTCCTTCGCGGGCCAGACGCTTTCGTCGCGACACACCCCCTGGCAGAACCGGCAGGAAAAAACGTCCAGACGCGGCGCATCCCGGCGCTGCCCGCGCAGAAAACGCTGCAAGGCATGCACCCAGTTACGGTGCTCGACGATAGCGGACATCAGCGAGACCGTTCCTGCACCGATCCCGCGATTGCTCCACTGCGTCCACACCGGGTCCGGATGCCAGTTAGTCACCCACCCCGGCAGCTCGTCCGCTGGCATCGGGCGTGCAATCCCGTAGCCCTGCGCATGCTCGCACCCGGAGAGAATGAGGAACTCCCCGTGTGCTGCCGTTTCCACCCCCTCGGCAACCACTTCGCGACGGAAGGCTTTGGCCAGGCTGAGTACGCCCTGAACAATGGCCAGATCCTCCGGATCGTCGAGCATATCGCGCACGAAACTCTGGTCGACCTTCAGCACGTCCGCCGGCAGACGCCGGAGATAGGTGAGCGAGGAATAGCCGGTCCCGAAATCGTCGAGGGCAAAACGCACGCCCAGTTCGCGGCAGGCGTTCATGATCTCGCGCGCATGCACCAGATCGTCAAGCAGGCTGGTTTCCAGCACTTCCAGTTCAAGCCTGGAAGCCGGCACGCCGGGATGCCTGGACAGTGCTGCGCGCAAGCCGGAAACGAAATCGGGGTGCTGCATCTGGCGCGACCCGACATTGACACTGACCGGAATATCGACCCCCTGGGCCTGCCATCGGTCCATCTGCGCCAGTGCTGCATGGATCACCCAATCGCCGATCATGGAACCCAGCGGCCGGTTCTCCACCACGGGCAGGAACTCACCGGGAAGCAGCAGTCCGCGTTGCGGATGCTGCCAGCGGATCAGTGCTTCTGCACCGACCACCCGACCGGTCTTCATATTGACCCGCGGCTGGTAGTACAGGACGAACTCTCCCTTGTCGAAAGCACGCCGGATGTGCTCAACCGTCTCGCGCTGGCTTTGCATGGCGGCGTCCTGCGCCACATCGAAAAGGCACGAGCAGTTCTTGCCGAGCTGCTTGGCGGCGTACATGGCCTGATCGGCATGACGAAGCAACTGGTCGGCATCGGCGGCGTCCCGCGGATAAAGCGTGTAACCGATGCTCGCCGAAACGCGCAGCACCACATCGTCGAGCTCCACCGGATCGGCGGCGGCGCTTAACAATCGATCCAGAACCGGCTGGCTATCGGTCGACGTGTTCAGATCCACCAGCACCGCAGCAAATTCGTCGCCGCCCAGCCGGGCCATGATGTCGCCCTCGCGCAGCACCCCGCGCATGCGTTGCGCCAGAACGACCAGTAGGTTATCGCCAACGCTGTGGCCGTACCGGTCGTTGATTGCCTTGAATCCGTCCAGATCGAGATAAACCACTGCGAGCTGGCTGCCCCGGCGTACCGCCTGGGCCATGGCCTGTTGCAGATGCTCGGCAAACAGCAGGCGATTAGGCAGATTGGTCAGCACGTCGTAATGCGCAATATGCTCCAGTTGCTGCTGGTGACTCTTGATCTGGGTGATGTCGGTAAACATCCCGACGTAATGACGGATCTTGTTCCCGGCATCGCGCACCGCGCTGATATTGAGCATTTCCGGATAGATTTCACCGCTCTTGCGGCGATTCCACACTTCGCCGTACCAATGCCCTTTTTCCAGCAGCGTGCGCCACATATCGGCGTAATGATCCGCTGTCTGCCAGCCTGAGTTGAGAATGCGCGGATTGCGCCCCAGCACCTCCTCGCGCGCATACCCGGTAATTTCCGTGAACGCCTCATTCACATCAAGGATGTTGGCCTCGGCATCGGTAATCGTGATGCCTTCCCGTGCATGGGTGAACACGCTGGCCGCCAATTGCAGCCGGGTTTCAGCCTGGCGCGCCTGGGTGATGTCGACGTAGGCCATCACCACGCCATAACGCGGATGATCAAGGGGGGTCGCGCTGACATTGAGCCACACACTGCCGGTCGCGGAACGCACCTCGATCGTCACATCGTGGATCGGGCAGCCTTCTGCCTGCGCGCGCACGCTGGCGTATTCCTCCTGTGGCATCGGCGTTCCGTCCGGCCGGAAGATTTCGACATCGCCGCCATCGAGCTTGCGGACCAGGTACTCAGCACGACTCAGGCCGAGCATGCGCTCGGACGCCGCGTTGCATTCCAGGATACGTCCCTCGCGATCAAGCAGGGCGATGCCGACCGGAAGCATGCCGAAGATGGTGCGCAGACGCGCCTCGCTGCCGGCGAGCGTAGCCTCGTTACGCTTGCGCTCCGAAATATCGTGGTGCGTTCCGGACATACGCAGCGGTTCGCCGTTGCGTGCCCATTCAACGACCCGGCCGCGATCCTGAACCCAAACCCAAGTTCCATCGCGATGGCGCATGCGCAACTCGCAATCGTAGGTTTCGCTCTCGCGCCGGAAACAGCGTTGCAATTGCGCGTCGGACAGCGCCAGATCGTCGGAATGAACGAGTTTCCTCCACGTGCCGATATCGACCGGCGCCAAGTCCTGCAGACGATAGCCAACGATTTCCGCCCACCTATCGTTGATGAGAACATCCCCGGTCTGCACGTTCCATTCCCACGTACCGACGTTCGTTCCCCAGATGACATCTGCCAGATGCTGCTTCTCGAGACGCAGGCTCTGCTCGACGCGCCGCAGCTTCCTCCGTTCCCACCCAAGGCGCACCAACGCCGCCGTCAGTAACAAGAGAAGGACGGAGAGCGCGATCACCCAATCCAGATGGTGCTTCCAAAGATCGAGCAGGGTGATTTCCGCCGCCTGTGTAGGGAGAGCGGCCGACAAGAACAACAAACCGACGAGGCGATTCATACCTTCAACTTCTTTGCTCATCCAAGCTGAACTGATTCTGTGATAAGACCTGTCACACTCGAGACCGAAGGCGACGCGTCAGGCGCGGGCACGTAAAACGCGCCATCCGCGCTTGCGACGGAGCCCGAAACGGACACGCACAAAAAAGGCGCCGATTATCCCTCATAAGCCTCGCTGGCGCCTTGATTTTGTTCAACGACGCGACAGTGTCTTGGGGGCGGATTCGGGTGGCGAGCGGATCACATCGCCACGAGAGGTAAACCAGACGCCTGCATCGCGCGTTCGATACGACGAGCATCCTTTTCTCAAACCGAAAAACCGCTAAACCGTGGCCACGAAAGGCCAGAAAGGATCGTCATCGTGATCCAGCGCACCGTCTTATTCATCCTACTGAGTCTGGCGATCTCCGCTCATGCAGGCGTTTTCAAGTGCACCGGGACCGACGGAAAAACGCAATTCTCCGACACCCCCTGCGCGACCGGTGCAAAAGCCGAAGTTGTTCCGGATCGCGCTCCGATTACGCGCCAACAGCAACTCGAAGCGCGACAGCGGACAGCGCGGATGCAGGCGGAAAACGATGCAACGGGTGGCCACTCCCTCGCGTCTCCGCCCCCAACGACACCGCTCAACGCGTCAACCTCCGCTCAACCCTCACAAGCAGACGCCGATGCGGTGGCGAACTGCACACGCGACGTTGAACGGCAAGCGGCATCACAGAAGGTAAAAGCAGAGATGATCGTGGCCTGCCAGAGCGCGGGGGAGAAGCAGCGCAACAACGGCCGCTCGGCCGACGCTGTTCGCGAATGCGTGCGCAGCGTCGAGCGTACCGGCGCCTCCGGGGCGGACAAGGCCCGTCTGCTGGCCGAGTGCCACGGAGGCGATGTCAAACCCGAACGGTATTACCGCCAGCAGCGATAGGCGCCCCCGATAGGCACCCTCCAGAGATCGTCGAGCCGCGTTATTGCAAGGCCTTGTCGACGACTTCAAACACGTCGCGCGACAAACCCGCCGTGTTGCGCAGCGACTCAAGGGCTGCACGGGCGTGCCCTTGGTGTACGGCGTCAAATTTCTTCCAGCGGTCGAAACAACGGGCCAGTCGCGCCGCAACCTGGGGATTGATCGGGTCCAGCGCAGCAATTTGCCAGGCCAGGAAACGGTACCCGTCGCCGTCGGCAGAGTGAAAATGCCGATGATTCGCGCCGAAGGTGCGCAGTAACGCATAGACCTTGTTCGGGTTGCGCAAATCGAACGCGGGGTGCCGCGTCAGTGTTTCAACACGCAAGAGCGTATCCGGAAGGCTGCTTGACGCTTGTACGGACAACCATTTATCGACCACCAGCGCCTCGTGCTGCCAGCGCGTGTAGAAGTCATCCAGCGCAATCTTGCGCTCCGGGCCTTCGTTGTTTGCCAACACGGCCAGCGCGGCAAACTGATCGGTCATGTTGTCCGCTGACGAAAACTGCTGGAACGCGAGGGCGCGGTAATCGCTGGAATCGAGTCGGTTCAGGTAATCGAGGCACAGGTTGCGCAACCGCCGCTTCCCAGCCTCATCCGTGTCCGAACGGTACGCGCCAACCGCTTTCAGGCTCGCGTATACACCAGAAAAATCAGCCTCCAAAGCCGTCGCCAGGGTTTTCGCCAGCCCCGCGCGTGCGCGATGCAGCGCTTCCGGATCGATGACGTCCATCTGTTCGGCCAGCGTCGCCTCGCCGGGCAAGGTCAACGCCTCGGCGACAAAAGCCGGATCACTGCCACCGAGCAATACCCGGCGTGCCGCTTCAACGACTGTGGCGGGCCATTCAGCAGTTTCACCGCGTGCCACGCGCGCCGCGTTAGCGAGGATCAGCTGCCCGAACAGGCGTTGCCCGGCTTCCCAGCGGTTGAACGGGTCGCTGTCATGCGCCAGTAGATGCGCCAGATCGGCGTCGCGGTAGGGACAGTCGAGAATTACCGGTGCCGAGAAATTGCGTAGTAACGACGGCACGGGTTCGGCCGGAATGTTCTCGAAGACGAACGTCTGTTCCGGAGCAGTCAGATGCAATAGTCGCGTGCCGACACCGCCGCCGAGGTCGAATTCCTCTCCCTGCGGCCCCAGCAGACCGACGGCAACC
>RRZU012066588.1_pt1 | contig 10447 bp, 7 predicted proteins | sample 2165561 | NCBI WGS metagenome assembly RRZU01 (sample SAMN10456909, study PRJNA506462) | wastewater metagenome | isolation source: wastewater sludge | place: USA: Moscow, Idaho | reverse complement strand
GGAACGGATAGTTCTCCAGAGCTACTGATAACACGATGTGCAGGAACATCCTTCGGACAACCGCCCATCGCATGTCCGACCTGTCGGGAATGATTTGGATAGCCTACAGCTTTTGCAATGGCGCCGTAAGTGGAAATTTTGCCTTCCGGTATAAGCCTGACGACCTGATAAACATGCTGTCTGAATAACTCTTCCACTGCTAAAAACCTAAAACCTTCAATTTTAGCTGTATCGCAAAATTATCAGCAAACTTACTGGTATTATAATAGCCAACTCTATAAAACAGTCCCAGGTTGAACTTGGTGCTTAGGAAATTATTATTTTCCAAACCAATCTCCTGGTAAAGATGATTTAGCGGACTGTAATCAAATTGGTGATATTCCGGGTTTCTCATATTCCCAATAATCCCTTTGTAAACAATATCAAAGCTGGAGGTATTTTTTCCAATACTTTTGAAATACCAAGGAATACGGTGTGTAACATAATAGCCTGCAAATTTATCATTGAAATACTTTCCCGATGTCATCGTAGCGAAGCCAAGGTATGTGGTAAGGTTAAAGTTTGAAAAAATACTGTTTTCCCTGCTGGAATCCAATCCGCCCATCTCGAACTGATGCCACACCGGCGCATCACCTGTGAAGTAACCACCATAAGCTCTTGTCCCAGTAACACCCAGTATTGTTCGGAATTGGTGAGTATAAAGAATGTCGAAGCGGCTGTAGTTCAGCTCCCCGCCCAGACTTTTGAAACCTTGTTCATAATTCAAATAAACTTCCGGAAAATTTTGTTCAAAGGTATATTTTCCAGACGGTGTCATTATATTCTTGCTGTTTGGAGAAAATTTGATAGTCGCCAACGAACTAAAATTGTCGAAACTTCCCGTTCTGTTTCTGTAAGCATAATCAGAAACGGCTTCTTCCTTTTGTCTTTTTGCAGAAACATTAAGCGTTAAGGAATTGCTGAGATCCACTTCATAACCTGCGCGGAATCCTTCATATTTATAATATTTATCATTCTGGATAGACATTCCGGAATTCATAATGGTCATTCTGAAATTCCAAAGATTCTGGTTAAAAAGTCCGGATGCGGCTACATCATTGAAATACTCGATGCGGAAGAATGAGTTGCGCTCTAAAGTTGTTCTAAAATCTACACCTGCTCCGTACTTGAATCCTTTATCTTTAAAGCCATAAGCCAAGTAAACATCTGGCGAAATATATTTATTAAACCGTTCATTAAGTTTGAATCCCGCACCCAGACGAAAACCCTCGTATCTGTTATATTTGGTCTGAAGTGGATTGATATCGATCATCCCAACACGTATTTTACCTCTTAGCAAACCTGTAATTACTTTGGCTTTCTGGTCTAATTTATATTTTTTACCGATAGAATCGATTTTAGTATAGGTTAGTTTTTCCCTTGTCGTGAGGCTGTCTGTTCTATAATCCTCCAAAAGAGACCCGTCCGAATTTTTAACACTCATCGTGTAACCACTAAACTGATTAGCCTTAAGATCTACAGGACTCTGAAAGTCAAAATAATCGGCTTTCATATAAACATAGTTTCCGAATTTTTTAACCTTATCCAGACGCTCTTTTTTTTCCTCAGTGGTTTCATTATTTTTCTTTGCCACAGTACTAAATGTAGAACTTCCCATTCTGATTTTCAGGTTTTCGGACTTTAGAAACCACTTATTATTGATAGGAATCCAAATAGAAGTAATGCTGCCGTCTGATTTTATTTTGCTATTACTTTCAATTTTTTTAATGGCATAAGTCGCTTTATCAATATAAAGATACCCGTTATATTTTCTTTTGTTGACAGGTGTTTTATAATCTACCTGTCTGAATCTGATGACATAATTCTCACGTCCGTCTATTGTGATGGAATCTGTGAGGAAATATCTGTAGAGGCTGTGGTTTTCTGGCAAAACTTCACGCGGGACTTTATTTCTGTTGGATCTCAGCGTTATCATTTCATAAATTGGTTCCTGCAAACCAGAAATCCTGTTATCCAGTACATTGATTTTTTCTCCAAATTTTTTTGAATACAGAAACTGTGTGGCGCGTTCCCAAAGGAACATCTTACTTTCTGCAAAAACGCTCATTGCCTTTTCACCTTCTATTGAGTCTTTTTTTTCTTTTTCTTTCGTTGGAAGTGCTCGGTTAGATAATTTCGAAAGCGAATCTTTTCTGGATGCAATAAATTGGCTATAATCATTTATACTGTCTTGATCCAGATCAAAAGACATTTTTTCATAAGATTTATATGAATAAGAGTCCAACGCATTTGGTGAATTGTCTTTGAAGCTTCTGAAAACCTTATTCAGAATAGCCAGAGCTCGCGGATCGCTTTCATTGGTAAGCGTTACTGCTTCTATATCTCTTGTTTTGGAACTTTCTTTGTCCAATGCAATCTCCATGGTTTTATCCACCACCACTTCATCACCAATAAACTGATTTGCTTCTACATCTACTTTTGTGCATTTTGTAGTAAAATTAAGCAGGCCGTTTTCATCGGTATGGCCGAGAAGTTTATCATTGCAATAAACCTTTGCTCCTTTGATCGGTTTTTGATTGTCTGAACTGTAAACTTTTAGTTTACTTTGAGAAAACAAAAAAGTTGTAGTAAATAGAAAAAAAGTAAAATAGAGTCTCATCAATATTTTTTTAGTTTTTAATGTAAGAATTGGAATAAATAAGGGTCACTTGTATTGGTTACAAAATTAAAGTTTATTACTAATAAAAAACATTCCAAAGTAACTTGGAATGTTCAAAAAAATAATAATATAAATGTGAGAATTATTTCAATTCAAAAAAATTAATGTTTACATTACCTATATCAAAATATAATCTGAGTTTCTTTTCCCCTTTTGAGAGATTAATTTTTTGCGCTGAAATCGTTTTCCATTCCTTATCTGTTGGCGGCAGATCTATTTGTGCCAATATTTCTCCTGACTCATCTTTTATGCTGACTCTGGAACTTGTAGCAGATTCATTATTATATCGAATATCCATTTTATATTCTTTTGCTAGGTTAATAGTCAACGTATATTGGAGCCATTCACCGTTTTCTGTTTTCCGGGTCCTGCAAAATCGGCAGTCTTCAGCATATAACCTTCCTGTAACATCCATCCGCCCAAACCAAGACCCTTCAAATAAACATTTTCACCTTTCTGATTGACAATTTTTTGTCCTTGAGTTTTTATAAAGACCTGAGATGTCCCAAAATGAAACAATAAAAGTGCGCAAAATATGGTGGTTCTTATCATAATTTCATTTTAAACTAAGATAAGTTTATTTATTATTCCAGCAAATAAATTTGAAATAATTATTTATAAATAAAATTGGAAGAAAAAATAAGTGAGTATTATTTAAATTTCATATTTTGAATTCTCACAGCATTTAGTATAGCCAGCAACGCTACTCCGACATCTGCAAAAACAGCTTCCCACATGTTTGCCAGCCCACCAGCACCTAATATTAATACAATAATTTTTACTCCGAAAGCAAGAGCTATATTTTGATAAACGACTTTCTTGGTTGCTTTTCCAATATTTATTGCCGTAGAAATTCTCGATGGTTGATCTGTCTGAATCACGACATCCGCAGTTTCTATTGCCGCATCTGAGCCCAAACCTCCCATTGCCATTCCCACATCACTTAATGCTAAAACCGGTGCATCATTGATCCCATCACCCACAAAAGCAACCACTTCTTTCGGATTTTTCTTGAGGGTTTCAAGCTTTTCCACTTTACCTTCCGGAAGGAGTCCTCCAAATGCAGAATCAATTCCTAGCTTTCTAGCGATACTTTGTGTCAATGAATCTTTATCGCCGCTCAGCATCATTGTTTTGACACCTGCTTTATGAAGATTATTAATCGCAAGCTCAGCATCATCCTTCACCTCATCGGAAATTGTGATGTAACCTTTGTATTCGTTATCAATGGCTAAAACAACTGTTGTCTCCACAATTTTATCGAGCTCTTTGGGGTATGGAATTCCGAAGGACTGTAGTAAGCTTGTGTTGCCGGCAAGAACATTCTTATCATCAACTAAAGCTTTGATTCCTTTACCTGAAATTTCCTCAACAGAATCCGGAATTTTGTTAGCAGGATGAAACTGAGAAATCGCTTTGGCAATCGGGTGTGTAGAATGGCTTTCAACAGAAGATAGAATTGATAAAAAATCTTCTTTCGAAATATTTTCCGGAACAATATCCTGAACTTTGAAAACACCTTTGGTCAATGTTCCTGTTTTATCCATCACAACCGTTGTTACATTGGAAATGATATCTATAAAATTGGAACCTTTGAAAAGAATTCCATTCCGGGAAGCAGCGCCAATTCCTCCAAAATAACCTAATGGAATCGAAATAACTAAAGCGCACGGACAAGAAATTACGAGAAAAACCAAACCTCTGTAAAGCCAATCTTTGAAAACATAATTCTCAACAAAAAGATACGGAACCAGCGTTACCAAAAGTGCCAAAAGGAAAACAACTGGTGTATAAATCTTTGCAAATCTTCTGATAAATAATTCGGTTTTGGCTTTTCTGGAACTTGCGTCCTGAACCATTTGAAGAATCCTTACAATCGAACTATTTTCGAATAATTTGGTTGTTTCGATTTCGATGACTTGGTCGAGGTTCAACATTCCGGCAAGAACTTCTTCCGATTTTTGGATTGACGAAGGTTTGCTTTCACCTGTTAAAGCAGATGTATTAAGACTTGCTTTTTCAGATAATAAAATCCCGTCCAACGGAATCTTCTCTCCCACTTTTATCTGAATTTTTTCTCCAATTTTTACATCGCTCGGAGCAATGGTTTTCCAATTTTCGTCTCGAAAAACGGTGGCTTCTTTTGGACGAACATCTAATAATGCTTTGATATTATTCCGTGCTCTGTTGACTGCGGATTCCTGAAACATCTCACCAATCGTATAAAACAGCATTACCGCAACACCTTCCGGAAATTCGCCGATAGCAAATGCTCCGATTGTTGCAATTCCCATCAAAGAAAACTCATTGAAGAAATCTAATTTCTTTGCCAGCTCAACTGCTTCTTTGAAAACTGAAAATGCTACTAATATATAAGACACGAAATACCATCCAAATCTTAACCAAACGTTACTAGTAAACCAATCTGCTTTAATCCAGAAATCTAAAATCAGTCCTGAGAAAAATATAACGAGACTTATAATCAATCCTAATTTTGAACTGCTGTGAGAATGGTCGTGGTCGTCGTGATTATGTTGATGAGAATGTTCTTCTTGATGGTCATCTGTTCCGCAACAGCCGCTACTACAATTTGCCATAATTTGTAATGTTTCTAAACAAAGTTAAGGGAAATAGTTTGTAATTGATGCTTTATGTAAAAGGATTTAACGCAAAGGTCACCAAGTTTTTGTTCTTTATTGAAAATATTTTAAGGTTCGCAAAGGCGCTTTCGCTCAGAAAAGAAATAAAAATTGATTTTATCTCGCAGATTTTGAGGATTTTATAGATTTACAATTCAATATTGTAAATGTATTTTATCAATTATAGTTGAGATTTCTAGGGAATGACAAAATATATGTTAATCTTATTCTGATGACAAAATGCGAATTTATGACAAATGCCCTAGCCCCGATGGGAACGGCATCCTTTTTTGGCATTGCGGGGATATTGTTGTAAAGATGACTTCAGTTTGTTCGCAATGCCAAAAAAGATATAGTGGACAGCGGGAAACAGCTCCAAAAAAAAATTAATACAAAATGCTCGATGAAGTTAATAAGCTCCAAATAAATTTGACAATGTCTAATCTTACTTATAATTAATACCTTTGAAAAAAAATTTAGAAATGGGTGTAGCTGATTTATTATTGAAAAGAAAAAAGGAACTGGCTGAAAAAAACTTAAGAGATGGTCAGGATTATTTGGTGGAAAACGGAAAAAGAGAAAGCGTAACGACTTTGCCAAGTGGTTTGCAATACGAAATTCTTGTGGAAACTGAAGGTCCAAAACCGACAGCGAAAAGTACTGTCAAATGCCATTATCACGGAACAACCATTACGAGTAAAGTTTTTGACAGCTCGGTAAAACGCGGAAAACCAGCTTCTTTCCCTCTTAATAGAGTTATAAAAGGTTGGACAGAAGGTTTGCAGTTGATGTCTGTAGGAAGTAAATTCAGGTTTACGATTCCGCCACATTTGGCTTATGGTCAGCAGGAAGTCAGCAAAGAAATTGGTCCCAACAGTACTTTGGTTTTTGATGTGGAGCTGCTGGAGATTAAATAAGTGAAATTTAATTCTCAGATTATATTGCAGTTATAAAAATTATTTATATTTTTGCAACCTGTTAATCAACCTCTGACGAAGGACGTGAATGTTGCTTAGCTTGACAAAACAAATTTTTTATTATAAAAAATGGATTTATTAAAGTACGTACAAGACAAGTACATTACGAAAAAAGAATTCCCAGAATTCAAAGCCGGTGACACCATCACTGTGTACACAGAAATTAAAGAAGGTAACAAAACTAGAACTCAGTTCTTCAAAGGTACTGTTATCCAATTGAGAGGAACTGGACTTACAAAAACATTTACTATCAGAAAAATGTCTGGTGATGTAGGTGTAGAAAGAGTTTTCCCTATCAACATGCCTGCACTTCAAAAAATTGAAGTTAACAGACAAGGTAAAGTTAGAAGAGCTAGAATCTACTACTTCAGAGACCTTAGAGGTAAGAAAGCTAGAATCAAAGATAAAGCTTACGGAGGTAAGAAATAATCTTGAGACTTTCTCAAAAAATATAAAACCAGCAAAATTATTTGCTGGTTTTTTTGTTTGTTATATTTTAAATAAATTCTGTTACCCCAGCCCTAAAGGGAAAAGAATTTCTTTAAAATTCATCAAAATTACTCCCTTTAGGGTTGGGGAAATAATTTTGATGAATTTTAGTTTTGTTTTTGAATTTATGAAATAATTCCTAACTCCTTCCCTACTTTTTCAAAGCCTGCAATAGCTTTGTCCAAATGGTCTCTTGTATGCGCCGCAGAGAGCTGAACTCTGATTCTCGCTTTGCCTTTTGGGACAACCGGATAGAAGAATCCAATCACATAAATATCTTCAGCTAACAGTTTTTCCGCCATTTCCTGCGCTAGTTTTGCATCGTAAAGCATTACCGGAACAATCGCCGCGTCGCCATTTGGAATATCAAAACCTTTAGCTTTCATTTCTTTTCGGAAATATTCTGCATTTTCCATTACTTTATCTCTCAAAGAAGTGTCATCAGAAATCATATCCAAAACTTTAGAAGCTGCACCCACAATTCCTGGTGCTAATGAATTGGAAAATAAATAAGGACGAGAACGTTGTCTCAACATATCGATGATTTCTTTTTTCCCAGAAGTGAATCCACCCAAAGCGCCACCTAAAGCTTTTCCTAAAGTAGAAGTAATGATATCGACTCTTCCTATGACATCATTCGCTTCGTGCGTTCCACGACCAGTTTTACCGATAAATCCAGTTGCATGAGAATCATCTACCATTACCAAAGCATCATATTTATCTGCTAAATCACAAACACCTTTTAGGTCAGCAACAATTCCGTCCATTGAGAAAACGCCGTCTGTCACAATGATTTTAAATCTATGATTTTTTTCAGAAGCCGCAATCAATTGAGCTTCCAAATCTTCCATATTATTGTTTTTATAGCGGTATCTTGCAGATTTACACAATCTTACGCCGTCGATAATCGAAGCGTGATTCAGTTCATCTGAAATGATAGCATCTTCTTCTGAGAATAAAGGTTCGAAAACACCGCCATTCGCATCAAAACAAGCAGCATAAAGGATTGTATCTTCCATTCCTAAGAAATTAGAAATCTTAGCTTCCAAATCTTTATGAATATCCTGAGTTCCACAAATGAAACGAACCGACGACATTCCATAACCGTGAGATTCGATAGCATCTTGCGAAGCTTTCATCACTTCCGGATTGTTGGATAATCCCAAATAGTTATTCGCACAAAAGTTCAAAAGCTTTTTTCCTCCTACTTCTATCTCTGCACTTTGCTGTGATGTGATGATTCTCTCTCTTTTGAAAAGTCCGTCGTTTTCTATGTTTGTTAATTCATTTGTGATGTTTTCAAGGAATTTTTGTGATATCATTTTTATTGATTTTCGATTTTAACAAAAATAAAAAAAGCACTGTAATAAAGTGCTTTTTTGTGATGATTTAACGTTTGGAAAAAAGCTTAATTTTAAACGCAAAGCTCGCAAAGATTTTTTCTAAAATTATTGAAAACATTTTTAAGGTTCGCAAAGGCGTAAAACTCAGCGAAGGTTTTTGCAGCCCGACTTAAGCGGAAATCCTTTTTACGCAACGTAGTGGCGTGAAAAGATTGGGAAGCCCTTCGACAAGCTCAGGATAAACTACAAGCGGATTAAGCTGCCCAAATTAATCTTTAATAATTTTAACTGATTGATTATTGAATTTCAAAACATAAGTTCCTTTGACTAAGGTAGAAATATTGATTTCTGAATCTGGATTTGATATTCCTTTCTTGATAAATTTTCCATCGATTGAGAAAATTTCATAATCTGTTGATTTTTGCAAACCAGAAATTTTGATGAAAGATTTGGCTGGATTAGGATAGACAATTATATTTTTTTGATTAATATCATTAACAGCCAGATTATTATCTTTCGTCACAGTAGAACCTTTGGTAATGATTTGTTTTTCGTAATTGAAGGTTACATTCGTAACATCGAAATTGACATCTTGTGTGAAATATTGATTGTTGGAAGTATGATCCAAAACAAAATAAGCGGTTTGTCCCCCAGATCCTGAAACTTTGATCGGTAAAGGCAATTCGAAAAAGCTAACTGAAGATGAGCTTCTGGTCTGCCCAACTCGGAAAGTCAGTTTTTTGGATGTTGGATCCTGTGTCCATCTTATCTGATATATTGGATATCCTTCCCCATAAATCCAATCATTAAAAAATTCTGTAAAGTTTCGACCTGTGTAAGATGATAAAAAATCCCTAAAATCATTCGTTTTGACGTAATTATAAGCAAAGGCCGCATTATTCTGGTAAGCTTTCAGCATTGCATAGAACTGCTCGTCTCCCAAAATCCATTTGATCATTCTCAAAACATAACCTCCCTTGGTATAAGTGAGTCTGCCATCAAAAATCCGATTTGAAGTCAATTGATTATCAGGAACATAAACGCTCCCTCCGGCAAAACTCGTAATATTATCCATCTCGCTTTGCAGATAAGTCTGAAACTGTGCTGGTGACATCAACAATTTTTCGTAAACCACATATTCGCCCATTGTAGCAAAACCTTCATTCAGCCAGATATCGTTCCATGTTCCACAGGTCAGCTTGTCTCCAAACCATTGATGAGCCAATTCGTGCGCAATTAAGTCCAATCCATAATAACCCATAGAAGTCATTGTTGCGTGTTCCATTCCGCCACCCCAGTTGAACTGCATATGTCCATATTTTTCATTTCTATAAGGATATAATCCGAAATGATCTTCGAAGGTCTGCATACTGATTGCAGTCCAATTCAAATTGGACTGAGTGTCTGCTGTTGCCCAAGACGGATAAACGTAGTTAAGGAAAGGAAATGAGCTATTGGTAGTTGTAATTGTAGAATTTAACTTAGTATAATTGGAAATTCCTAATGCGAAAAGATAAGCCGGAATCGGATAATTGGTTTGCCAATAAGTTAATTTTTTGCCATTTCCTAAAATTGTTTCTGACATCAGTTTTCCATTGGAACCAACTGTGTACTGAGCAGGAGTTGAAATTTTGATATCTAATTTTTCAATTTTATCATTCATACTTTGTTTTGTAGGCCACCATTGTTTTGCCCCAAATGGCTCTGATAAAGTAGCTAAAATTGGATCTCCAGCGGGTGTAGTCGTAGCAACAAAAGCTTGTTCAACAGTTGATGGAATTCCGCTGTAATTGATAGATAAAGAATCCGTTGTCTGGGCAGATAATGTTGAAGGAAAATAAATTCTAATTTCATCAGAACTCAATTGCTGAAAAGTCAAATCCTGACCGTGGTATTTTACATTGGAAACCGTTAAATTATTCTTCAAATCAAAGTAAATATCAGGAGAATTCTGCAGCATTTTGAAATGTGATGTGACAATTCCAGAAATGTATTGTTGTGTTGGATCTAAATCTAATTCTAATCTGACGTATTGCAAATCATAATTCAAAGTATTAGGATTCACATTGACATCCAAAATAGATTTTAGGTTTTTATTTTTCTCAGATTCTATAATCCCTTTTCTATCAATATTAAATAACTGACCAAAAATGATATTAACCGAAAATAAAACGATAAATAACGAGTAAAACTTTTTCATAGGATTGATGATTTTCAAATCAAAGCTACAAAAAAAACTCATCCCGGCGAGATGAGTTTTTAATTTATAAAACATTGATT
>RRZU011425808.1_pt1 | contig 10447 bp, 7 predicted proteins | sample 2165561 | NCBI WGS metagenome assembly RRZU01 (sample SAMN10456909, study PRJNA506462) | wastewater metagenome | isolation source: wastewater sludge | place: USA: Moscow, Idaho | reverse complement strand
TTTGAAATTCTTTATTACGCTTTCGTACACAGTTCCTATTTCAAGTTTGAAGCTTACTGGTTTTGATTTATTCTTCAACAATCCTTATTATTTTTTATGTGTGAAAATCCGGCAAACAAAATATTTAATTTTCAACATGCGCTTACAAAGTTTATAGTAGTTTCATTTTTAACTTCTTTGTTATTGGGTGCTATTTGGTTTTTTTCGAAAAACAATATGATGGCTGCATTTGCACTATTAATTGTACCTTTCCCTTTGGTTTTTCTATATTATTCGTTCCGGAACCCACGTTTTGTATTTATAACAACTCTCTTTGCAAATTATTTTGCTATTGGGCTCACACGCTACATCCCTGCTCCAATGGGGCTTATGGTTGATGCTTTTCTTTTTCTTACTGCTCTTTCGGTAGTGTTTAGTCAGTTTAATACCAAAGTTGATTGGCGCAATGCCGGTCGCGATTACACTTATTTTGTAATTGTGTGGTTTGTTATGACACTGTTTCAACTTGTCAACCCTGAGGCTGTTAGTCGCGAAGCGTGGTTTTATGCCATGCGCGGTCAGGCTTTTTATTTATTTCTTACTATTCCTTTGGTTTATTTGGTTTTCAATAAACCTCAGGATTTTCGTTTATTTATTACCCTTTGTGCATGGTTTACATTACTTGCTGTACTGAAAGGTGTAATGCAGAAGTACATGGGTGTAGATCGTTGGGAGCAGGTTTGGCTGAATCAGCCGGGCAACCGATCAACGCATATTTTATTTGGAAATTTGCGTGTTTTTTCCTTTTTTTCCGATGCCGGAACTTACGGTGGATCCATGGGTTATTTTGGTGTCGTTTTTTTAATTTTGGGTATTTATGAAGAAAAGAAAAGTGCTAAGTTTTTCTATTTTTTTGTTGCCCTCATGTCGCTCTATGCCATGCTTATTTCAGGTACGCGCAGTGCAATTGCAGTTCCGCTTGTTGGATTTGTAGTTTATACCATTTTATCAAAACAAGTGAAAATAATGATAACCATGGGTTTTGTGGTTTTTGCATTGTTTTTCTTTTTCAAATATACAACCATTGGACAAGATAATTATGACATAAGACGAATGAGAAGTGCCTTTGGCGAAGAAAATGAATCGCTTAATGTACGTCAGGAAAACCGAAAGCTGTTTGCTGCGTATCTCAAAAACAGGCCTTTTGGAGGGGGCATTGGATCTTCAGGAAATTGGGGTTTGCGATTTTCACCAAACACTTTTTTAGCCGAAACTGCTACCGACGGATGGTACATTCAACTTTGGGCTGAGCAAGGAATAGTTGGCTTGTTATTTTACTTGCTGATGGTGTCTTATTTTTTTTTAAAGTCAATTTTTTTGATATTCTTCAGATTAAAAAAACCTGAAAATATAAGCAAAGCCATTGCTTTTACTGCAGGTATGTCAGGGCTTATGGTATCATCATTTAGTGCTTCAAGTTTAGGGCAAATGCCTAACACAGTTATAGTTGCTGTAAGTGTTGCACTTATTTCATTAATGCCAAAATGGGAGAAAGATGCTATGTGAAAATAGTATGTAATTATATTTTAGCTACTAATATTATTTAGTTATAACTACTAAAAATCTAATATATTTATAAAAATTTGCTTATGCTTGAAAATCAAAATATCATTTGTATAGCAAATACAAGTTGGTTCGGAAAATATGCTAAATCTACAGTTCAATTGCTCGAACGGTTGGCCATTCGAAATAGTGTATTATTTGTAGAGTATCCGTACACATGGAAAGATATCTATGCCACACTACGCGGCTATCAACAAGCACCCACAAAGCGAATGTTAGGTATAGATAATAGATTAACCGAAATTGTTACGAACACTGGTTCAAAGGTTTATAATTTGGTTTTACCACCAAACTTACCGCTTTTTTTTCTTAAAAACGAAGCTCTTTTCAATTTATTTTTTCCCTTAAATGCGTGTATCTACAAAATAGCCGTACGCAAAGCAATACATAAGTTATCATTTGTACACCCAATTGTTATTACGGCTTATAATCCTATTTATGGAAATGCTCTAGTACGCAAATTTTCAGAAAAAGCCCATATATACTACTGTTATGATGGTGTTGAATCGGTGTTTTTTGGTAAAAGAATTTTTGGTATTGAGAAATCGTTTATGCAAAAAGTGGATGCTATAATAACCACTTCGGACTATTTGAAAGATGAGAAACAAAAATTCAATAGCAATTGCTATGTGGTTAAAAATGGGGTCGATTTTCCTGTTTTTCGAAAATATGCCAAGCATGATGTTCACAATGCAAGCACCAAAAAAGTAGGTTTTATCGGCAGCTTAGATCCCCGTTTCGATATCGATACAGTTGAATATGCAGTTGAGCAACTACCTGATTTTGTGTTCGAATTTACAGGCGACATGCGAAATAATACAATGAAGACGAGATTAGAGAAATATGAAAACGTGCAATTTTTCGATCCTGTGCAACCCAATGATGTGCCTCAACTACTCGCACAATACGATGTGGGAATTATCCCTTATATTGTGAATGAAGTAAATAAAAACATTTATCCACTCAAAATTAATGAATATTTGGCAGTAGGCGTGCCTGTGGTAATGAATGCTTTTGCTTCTTTGCCCGAGTTTGACGGTTTAGTGAGTGTAGCTATGCATAAAGATGATTTTGTAAATAAACTCAAATGGGAAGTTGAGAATGATAGCGCTTCAAAAATTAAAAGAAGAGAAGATTTTGCGTCCAATAATTCGTGGGAAGCCCGTACCGAAACTTTTGCTGGTTTTATTGAGCAGGTGATAGCAAAATTACAGATTAAATAGTATTTTTGAATAGATAAAGATATTAATTTATTAAAACAAATAACGCCATGTATTACAGAAATATAGCTAACATGAATGAGGTAATTCTGAAACGATTGAATATATTGCCTCGAGATTTTGATTTGATAGTTGGTGTGCCACGTAGCGGTATGCTGCCTGCAAACTTAATTGCCTTGTATCTAAGTAAACCGTTTACCGATATTCATTCGTTTCGTAACGGGCATATTTATAAATCGGGCGAAAGAGGACAGTTTATAGATGTAAAGGAATTTAAGAAAATACTTATTGTTGATGATAGTATTGCTTCAGGCTCGGCAATGATAAAGGCTAAAGACCTTGTTAGTGAAGTGAGTAGCGATTTTGAAATAAGCTATTGTGCTATATATGTAGTTCCCGGTAAAGAAAAATTGGTTGATTATTATTTTGAAGCGGTTCCACTGCCCCGATATTTTCAGTGGAATATTCTCAATCACACCGATTTAGAAAAAGCTTGTTTTGATATTGATGGTGTGTTGTGTGTGGACCCTGAAGTTGAACAAAACGATGATGGTCCTAAATACATTGATTTTATACTAAATGCTGAACCACTTTATATCCCGCGTAGCAATATTGGAACATTGGTTACTTCACGACTCGAAAAATATCGTTCGGAAACTGAAACGTGGCTTGCCAAAAACAATGTGAAATACAAAAATTTGGTAATGCTCGATTTGCCGGATATGTATGCCCGCCAAAAAGCAAATAATCATGCAATCCATAAAGCGAATACTTATAAAATGAACGAATATAAATTGTTTATCGAAAGTTCTTTATCACAAGCCATTGAGATAAATCGAATTACAGGTAAGCCAGTTTTTTGTACCGAAAACTTTGAAATGATTTTCGAAAGTCAAAACTTTGCATACAACATAAAAAGTGGAAAGTATTTGCCATGGCTAAGAAAAATATTATTAAAAATCAGGGATAAGTTTTTTAAAAAATAATTTTAGAAGTCACTGGTATCGGAAACATTTATTCATGAATGGATAATACATTAATTGGTGTTATATCAAATTTTCATTCGTGAATTATAATTTAGAAAAATGCAAACAAACTATCTTATTGTTAGATAAATAGACTTATAAATTTTTTGCTTGAAAAAAATATTTCAAATTAATGTTATTTTTACAAATAATATTGTTTATTAAGATTATCTTTGTGTTAAACTTATTGAAACTATTAATATAAATCATTTAAAAGAAATTGAATTATGAATATCTCAATCGTTGGAACAGGATATGTTGGCCTCGTATCGGGTGCCTGCCTGGCCGAAACAGGTGCAATTGTGAATTGTATTGATGTTAATCAATCAAAAATTGATAATTTGAATAATGGCATAATGCCTATCTACGAACCAGGATTGGAAGATCTGGTGAAGCGCAATGTGCAAAAAGAACGCTTGTTTTTTAAAACAAAACTTGCTGAAGTTGTAAATGATAGCGATGCAATATTTATAGCTGTTGGTACTCCGCCGGATGAAGATGGAAGTGCCGATTTGAAATACGTAGTGGGTGTTGCTCGTGAAATAGGACAACATCTTAATGTATATACCGTAATTGTTACCAAAAGCACAGTGCCTGTGGGAACTGCCAAAAAAGTTAAAGCAGCAATACAGGAGGAACTTGATAAACGAGGTGTAGTTGTAGAATTTGATGTGGCTTCGAATCCTGAATTTCTGAAAGAAGGTAATGCTGTGGATGACTTCTTGAAACCGGACCGTATAGTAATTGGTGTTGAGACCGAAAAAGCTGAAAAAGTTTTAAAACGCTTGTATAAGCCTTTTGTGCTTAATAATCACCCCATAATTTCGATGGATATTACTTCGTCTGAAATGACAAAATATGCTGCAAACTCCATGCTTGCAACCAAAATTAGCTTTATCAACGATATTGCCAATCTCTGCGAAATTGTAGGTGCCGATATAAACCTTGTTCGCAAGGGCATAGGTTCAGATTCGCGCATTGGTTACAAGTTCCTTTATCCTGGTGTGGGATATGGTGGTTCATGTTTCCCAAAAGATGTGCAGGCGTTGGTAAAAACAGCTCAGGATTTCGATTATGAACTGAAAGTACTCAAAGCAGTTGAAGAAGTAAACTATAATCAAAAAAATGTATTATACAACAAAATATACAAGCACTTTAAAGGTGAACTCGAAGGCAAAACAATAGCAATTTGGGGATTGTCATTCAAACCCGAAACCGACGATATGCGCGAAGCTCCTTCGTTGGTGCTTATTGATAAATTACTCGAAAAAGGTGTAACCGTTTGTGCTTACGACCCTATTGCTATGCACGAAGCTGAAAGGGTTTTGGGAAATAAAATCAAGTATTGTAAAGATATGTACGAAGCTTTAATTGGTGCAGATGCACTTTCTGTAGTGACTGAATGGAGCGAATTTAGATTGCCAAACTTCAAGGTTATGGCTAAACTTATGAACGAAAAAGTGCTGTTCGACGGACGTAATATTTTCGATCTTGACGAAATTGATGATTTTGACTTTGTGTATTACAGCATAGGGCGCAAACCAATGAATTTGGTTTAATTTATTATATTTCAAACTTATACACTCCCTGCTATATATATTAGCGGGGAGCAGTAAGTAATTCTTTTCATGTTTTTGATTAGTATTATCATTTCAAATAAATGTTCGAATTTCTAATTATCAGTACACATATGAAAATATTCATACTTATTCTAAATATAGTCGAAACAATTATATATGTATATTTTCTGATAGCCGCTGTATATGTACTTTCATTTTCATTATTTGCACTGTTTTACAAATCGAAGAAGTATAAAATGGCAACCAAATATCGAAAAATTGCTGTACTAATACCTGGATATAAAGAAGATAAGGTTATAATTGATGTGGCAAGGCAAGCGCTTTCACAAAATTATCCTGATGATAAATTCGATGTGATAATAATTGCCGATTCATTTCACCATCAAACTATTGAAGCTTTAAAATTATTACCGATTAAATTAATTGAAGTTTCGTTTGATGTAAGTACTAAATCGAAAGCACTGAATAAAGCAATGGAACAACTGCCTGATAACTACGATGTGGCGCTTATTCTGGATGCTGATAATGTAATGGAACTGGATTTTTTAACTAAAATCAATAATTCATTTGAATCTGGTTTCAAAGTAGTTCAGGGACATAGAGTGGCAAAAAATACAAATACTGCCTTTGCTGTTCTCGATGCTGTAAGTGAGGAATTAAATAATACAATTTTCCGTAAAGGCCACAGGGCTATTGGTTTATCGTCAGCTCTTATTGGCTCAGGAATGGCTTTTGATTACCTTATGTTTAAGGCTCGTATGTTAGAAGTGAAAGCTGTAGGTGGATTCGATAAAGAACTTGAACTTACATTATTGCGCGACAAGGTGAAAATTGAATATCTTAACGATGCAATAGTAGCCGATGAGAAAGTCCAAAAAGTTGAAGTATTTGAAAATCAGCGTCGGCGTTGGTTGTCGGCTCAGTTTATTTATTTCCGTCGATTTGTAGTCCCTGGCTTTTATCATTTAATTACCCGTGCTAATATCGATTTTTTCGATAAAGTGTATCAAATGATTTCACCTCCACGCATTTTATTACTTGGGGTAAGTTTTTTAATCACAGCATTTTATTTTGCTTTGAGTTTTAATTTGAATGCACAAACAATTTTAATGTTAAATTATTATTACTGGTTTACTTTATTGCTTTTAATTGTTGCGGCTTTTGGATTGGCTATACCACCAAAATTTTACAATAAACAAACTTTTTTTGCTTTATTGAGTTTACCAAAAGCATTTATTAGCATGTTTGTTTCTCTTTTTAAATTAAAAGGGGCAAATAAAAAGTTTATTCATACCCAGCATGGTACCGATTAAAAAGCTGTTGTCTGTGTTTTTTTCGTGATGATTTTGTTTTATTTATTAAGTTGATATTCAGTTATTTTATTGTTTGTAAAACGTGCAAAAACTTATTTTAAATGATTTGGTTTAAACCGAATTCAATAATGAAATTTTAAAAAAGAATACACAATGAAAATAGGGATAGAAGGTCAAAGACTTTTTCGACGCAAAAAGCATGGCATGGATATGGTTGCACTTGAACTAATTAAAAATCTGCAACAAATTGACACAGAAAATGAATATGTGATTTTCGTAAAGCCCGACGAAGATAATAAATGTATTCCCGAAGCCAAAAATTTTAAAATAGTAGAGTTATCCGGAGGATTTTATCCTATTTGGGAACAATTTCTGCTTCCTAAAGCTGCCGAAGCTGCTGGTTGCGATATTCTTCATTGTACAAGTAATACTGCGCCCATCAGATGTAAAGTACCAGTGATTACTATTATACATGATATTATTTACCTGGAGCGACTTAATTTACTTAAAAAAGGAGCAACACTTTACCAGAAATTCGGAAATTTGTACCGTCGTTTGATAGTGCCTACTGTGGCTCGTACAAGCAAAGCCGTGGTAACAGTTTCGAATTACGAGAAAGAAAGAATCAAGAATTTTCTGGGTCTTACCAATGAGCTTTACGCCATTTATAATGGAGTTGGAGAGCACTTCAAAGTGATTGAGGACAAAGATGTACTACTTGCAGCCCGAAAAAAATACAATCTTCCTGAGCGTTTTTTGTTTTTCCTCGGAAATACCGACCCCAAAAAAAATACACCCAATGTGTTACGTGCTTTTGCCGAAATAAACAGAAAGTCGGATATTGCTTACAAACTTGTAATGCTCGATTTTGATGAGAATGCTTTACTTGCAATATTAAAAAATATTGGTTGTACCGAAATTCGTAAAGATATAGTAATGACAGGTTATGTGCCCAATGCCGAGCTACCAGCAATTATTAATCAGTGTAAAGTGTTTTTATATCCATCCTTGCGCGAGAGTTTTGGTATTCCGATTCTTGAAGGAATGGCATGTGGAGTGCCTGTGATTACTTCAAATACTTCATCTATGCCCGAAGTTGCAGGTAATGCTGCAGCTATTGTCGATCCTGCAAAACCAAAAGAAATAGCCAATGCGATAGAGAAAATACTGTCCGACGAAGAATACAGATTGGTACTTTGTGAAAAAGGTGTTGAACGGGCAAAAATGTTTTCGTGGCGAAATATGGCTTCTGCATATTTGGATCTATATAAGCATATTATTTCTGAAACTAAAAAATGATTGGTATGAAGCGCATTGGAATACATACGATTACCGATTATGCAAATTATGGTAACCGATTACAAAATTATGCCGTTCAGGAAATATTGAAATCATTGGATTTTGAGGTAGAAACTATTGTCAATCGATTTCCGCTAAATAATGTAACTGTGACTTTTAAAATGCGTTTACTCCGGTTGTTTTCTCAATCGCCATTGATTCTGATAAAAAAAATTACTGATAAAATTGGTGAACATTCACAACGAGCTTTGTTGAGGGAGTGTAAACAAAAAAAAATAGCGACCTTTCGTGCATTTACAAACAAATATATTATAGAAACACCTTTTACAATTAGCGATAAGGAAGTTCCGGAGCATATCAATGAACGTTATGATTTTTGTGTAACAGGTAGTGACCAAATCTGGAATCCGAATATTCGTTTTGGGTCAACACTCGATTTTTTAAGCTATGTTTCACCCGAGAAGCGAATTGCATTTTCACCAAGTTTTGGGGTTTCGCATATACCCGACAATTATAAAGATTTGTATCGAAAGTATTTGTTGGAAATGAAAACCCTTTCGGTTCGCGAAGATCGTGGTGCAGAAATTATTTTTCAGTTGTGTGGGCAAATAGCTACCGTGTTGGTTGATCCAACTTTAATGCTCACGAGTGACCAATGGTTGGCAATTTCAAAACCAGCCACTGCAAAACCAACAAATTCATACCTTCTTACATATTTTATTGGTGATATTTCTAACAAAAGGATGAAAATATTAGAACACATAGCTGATTTGAAAAACCTTGAAATTGTACAAATGAATAGTCTTAAAGATTCGAAACGCTACGATGCCGATCCTGCTGAATTTATCGATTACATTAAAAATGCTGAGATTGTTTGTACCGATTCATTTCATTCTTCAATCTTTTCTATCATAATGGAACGACCCTTTGTGGTTTTCAACCGGGAGGGAAAAAGCGCTGTAATGTCTTCGCGTATAGATACTTTATTGAATAAGTTAAATCTACAACATAGATGGTTGCACAATATAAAGTCGGATGAAGATTTCTTCAAAGTGAATTTTTTGCACGTACCGGAAATAATTGAAAACGAACGAAATAAATTTTATAGTTATTTGAGAAATGCATTTGAAATTTAAAAAAAAACGTTAGAAAACTAAATTTATGCCACCTGACCCTGATAGTAAAAGGGTGAATTTTAAAACACAAAACACACATGCCAATTAATCAACTTAAAACAGGCGCTGTACTTTCCTATTTACACATAGGTTTAGGCGCTTTTGTATCCATACTTTATACTCCAGTTATGCTTCGGCTGCTCGGACAAAGTGAGTATGGTCTTTATAGTCTTGTTGGTTCGGTAGTTGCATACCTAAGTTTGTTTAGTTTTGGTTTTGGTAGCGCCTATATTCGCTATTTTTCTATTTACAAATCGAACAATGATAGCAAAGGCTTGGCTCAACTCAATGGTATGTTTCTAAGCATATTTTCTTTGTTAGGTCTGATTGTACTTGTTGCAGGACTTTTTTTGTTGTTAAATTCGCAAAAACTCTTTGGAAATGAGCTTACACCTCTTGAACTCGATAAGGCTCATACATTATTAATTATAATGTTGTTGAATTTGGTAATTACTTTTCCTACAATTGTATTTAATTCCTATGTTAGTGCACGCGAAAAGTATATTTTTCAAAAATCATTATTGGTTGTAAAAACCTTACTTAATCCGGTTTTTATTATTGGTATTTTACTTTTAGGTTATGGTTCGGTGGGAATGGCAGTTGTGGTAACATTGTTGAATTTAATTGTAGAGCTAATTAATGTTTGGTTTTGTTTTACTAAAGCTGATATGAAAATTAAGATTGGTCGTTTTGATACAGCTTTGCTTAAAGAATTATTCGTGTTTTCTTCGTTTATTTTTATGAATTTAGTTGTTAACCAAATCAATTGGAACGTTGATAGATTTATAATTGGTTGGTTTAGAGGTACGGTTGAAGTAGCTGTTTATAGTATTGCAGCACAGATTAATATTTATTATCTTACATTTTCTACGGCCATTTCAAATATGTATATTCCCCGTGTTAACACTATGGTAGCATCAAATTGCAGCAATTGGCAACTCACCGAGTTATTTACCCGTATTGGTCGTTTGCAGTTTTTGGTACTTGCCATGGTTATTGCTTTTCTTGTGATTTTTGGTAAGGCATTTATTAGCCTTTGGGCCGGTTCCGATTATGTGGATGCATATCAAATGGCTCTTTTACTATTGTTACCTGTTACCATTCCGCTAATTCAAAATTTGGGAATAGAAATTCAGCGTGCAAAAAATATGCATAAGTTTCGATCTTGGGTATATTTGTTTATTGCAATTGGTAATGTGATTATTTCTATTCCGTTAGTAAAGGCTTACGGTG
>RRZU011981702.1_pt1 | contig 10448 bp, 16 predicted proteins | sample 2165561 | NCBI WGS metagenome assembly RRZU01 (sample SAMN10456909, study PRJNA506462) | wastewater metagenome | isolation source: wastewater sludge | place: USA: Moscow, Idaho | reverse complement strand
TGTCAATGCATCCCACAATTTGTGGCGAGTCGGTTGACGACTCCCAACTCCCGTCAGTTCGACGGGTGATGCGGATGGATTCTTTGTGCCCGGTGTGGTTTTACCATTCACGGTGCAAAGACTTGAAGTCTGAATTGAGGCAATGATCAAGTTTGATCAACACTCAAAGAACGGCTTTCTCTTTCTTGTAACTTTGCCACTTGGAGGCCAATGCGGATACACCCCCCACAACGGCTACACCAGCGACTCCACTGAGCATCAACCCTTGCCCGGCGGTCTGCCACTGGGGGTCTTGTGCGGTTTGAAGCGCAAGGCCAACAGCGGCTTGGACTGCGCCTGCTGCTATTGCTATTTTCATTCCGTCTTGCATGTTGTGTCCTTATCGAATGGATGTTGTGTTGGGTTTAGCTTATCACGTTTTTGTTGTTGTTTAGCCCAGGGAAGGCGACGCGTGGGTCTGGCTTGGTTCACTCGGGCTGAGGGCATCCCGTGCAGGGTCCGTTTTCACATGAAAAGTACCGTACGATATCTTGTCAAGTTTCATCCGTACTACGTTCATGGCGTTGTTGGCCAATTGGTGGGCATGGACTTGCTGTTCTTTTTCTGGCATGTTGTCCGCGATGTTCATTCCCAGCAATTGCAAGCGTTCGGTCATGGAACTTTTCTTCAAATCCGGTGCTTGTTCGAACACATCGGCAGCGGTTAAGGCGGCTTCCACGAAGTGCGCAACAAGCATTTTTTGGGCGGGTTGTTCTTCGTTGGCTTTTTCCAGCTTCTCCACGGAACGCAGCACTTTGCATTCTTGTTTGTACTGGTTCCATTTGGCGGAGAGAACCGCGATTCCACCCAAGAGGGCCGTCGCCGCAATGCCCCCGAGGATCCAGCCTTGTCCGATGGACTGCAGCATGGGCTCTTGGGTGTTTTGAAGGGCGAGGCCTACGGCGGTGCCGGCTACGCCCGCACTGATACCTATTTTGAATCCGTCTTGCATGCGGTGGGGTCCTAAAAAAATAGTTTGTTGTTTACCAGTTTAGCAGGTCTTGCCTGGGTCGCGGACCTTTTAACGCCATTGGAACATGGCGTGCGTTTGTGCATCGTTCTCGAGGTCGGGCTTGAACGGATCCGAGATCTCCATGGGGGCAACGCTGCCCACGAATGCACCGGGTTGCCCCAAGCCCATGCGAAGCCCCGACATCGTGTAGGCGACGGCGGCACGCGCGGCAGGCGTGTCCACTTCGGGCATGTGGTGCACGAGGGCGGAGCCAACCGCGTCCATTCGATGGACGATCTCTTGGGCCAGTTGCGGTTTGGCATTTTCAAACAGCTTGGTGCAACGTTCCCCCAGCGCGGCGTAGTCGAGGACGTTTTTGTGCGTCGTTGTCAGCCCTTGCCCAATGTCCATTTCCATTTTTGTCGTCGAACAAGATGAAGGTTTCCAGCATGACTTCGCGCTGGGCTGTTTCAATGGCAGAAAAAACGCGCGGGAAAAAATCCTCCCCGTTTTCCAAAAGCTCAAATCGGTTTCCGCCAATCCAGCGCGAAGAGGGCGGGGAGGCGTTCATAGCGAAATCTCCGCCGCCAACGGGGCATGGTCGGACAGCTTGTCCCAAGGCTTGCGGGGTAGATGCAGCGGGGCGTGCACGGAAGCGTTGCGCACGTAGATGCGGTCCAAGGTCAGCAGCGGCATGGATGCGGGGAATGTGCGCACCGCGCGGCCCGTGGATTGCACAAACACTTCTTGCAAACTGGCTTCGTTCAGCAAGACCTGGTGGGCACGGCCACGCCAGTCGTTGAAGTCTCCGGCCACAATCACCGCATCTTGCGGATCGAAGGAATTGACCAGGCGGCAGACATCTTGAAGTTGCTTTTGGCGGTGCGCCTCTTGAAGGCCCAAATGCACGCACACAGCATGCACGGGGCGATGGTGGCCGGGTGGTTGCAAAACGCAGTGCAGCATCCCGCGTTTTTCTGGGCCGCTAACCGAGATGTTGTGGTTTTCGTATTGGACAATAGGAAATTTGGAAAGCAGGGCGTTTCCGTGGTGCCCGTTGTCGTACACCGCATTTCGGCCGTAGGCGAACTGGGACCAAATGGAGTCGGCCAGAAATTCGTAGTGCGGCACTTGCGGAAAATTCTCCACGCGTTTGGCATGGCGGTGCTGCTCCCCCAAAACCTCTTGCAGGAACACCAAATCGGCACCTACCTCGCGCACGGCCTCGCGCATCTCGTGCAAAATGAAACGGCGGTTGAACGTGGTAAAACCCTTGTGCACGTTGACGGTAAGCACTTTGAAGGCAATGGGCTCTGGATTTTCTTGATGGGTATGTTCGGACATATTCGAATTTTTGATGGATGCATCAGCCTACCACGGGGAGGGAATGAATCTGCAAACGGAGCTTGAAATCGAGCCGGCCGTTTTGCGTTTTGGTGGCACCGCACGCCTGCGTTTGTTTCAGGACAAAGAGCTGCATATCACGGTTCCCGCGCGCACCAAACGTTCAAGCAAGTTGCGCCTGCGGGGACTTGGCATGAGTGTCAACCATGAATCGGGCGACATTCTCGTGCAGGTCAAGGCCTACAAGACTCCGACCCTGGTGGGAAAGGTCTTGGGCTGGTCGCTTTATGCCCAGCTAGGGGCCAAGGCCGCCTGGCATGAAGCCAGCAACGCCATGCGCCAAGTGCTCAACTTTTGATGTTGAAGCTTAGGGTCGTTTTGACGTCCACCGGTTTGAATGCGATTGGACGGTAATTCTCGCGGCCGTACTTGCGCGATTCTTCGCGCTCCACCCACGCGCGAAACTCCGTCTCGTCTTTGAACTCCTTGAACTCTTTGATGGTTTGGGTGTACGCACCGTAGCCGTGCCCGGGGTGGGTTCGGCTTCGCTCATCGCCCTCGTGGTGGATGCTGCTTTCGATGATCACGGCGAAGGTGTAGGGAGTGTCTGCCATGCGGGGTCTTTCGTTGCAAGGATGCACCTACTTTACACCTGCGCAGCCATATTTGTCCATAGGTCTTATAGAAGACCCGGATTTTTATGGTGCGCTTGGAATCGCCAACAAATGGGGTGTGGGGTCGAGCAGCCAGTCGGGACGCGGCAGGTCTTTGGCCCAATCGAAGAGCGTCAACGCGTCGGGGTGGCTTGCTGCGCGCAGCTCCAAATGCAGCATGTCCATCGGTCGGCCCTTGTCCACCTTCAAGACGCGCACCACGCGCCCAATCAACTGCCCGGGCCGAACGGTATCCCCCACGCGCACGTCCGCTGCGTGCAGCTCGCCGTAGACGACGATGCCGCTTTCGCCGTGCACAAAGAGAGCATCCGTGTCGTTCCACCACGTGTGGCCCAGGGCCTGGCCGGTGAAGGGGGTTAGAGCGACCACCACGCCCGCTTCCACTGCGAACACGGGGCCGCCTTGCTCCGTGTACAAGTCCACCCCTTCGTGGAAATGGTGGCGTCGCTCGACACCGAACGCGCCGGGATGGCCGTCCTCGGCGCGGGGCAGCGTGTTTGCATTCCAGTTGGCAATGGGAGCGGACCAGGTCATGGCCCCGATTGTAGCATGCAGGTCAATGCGGGTCCAGGTCCGGAAGCGCGTACGACTCGGGCGCGGCGGGTTCGTCCGTTCGGTGCAGTCGGCACGCCACAATGGCGTCGTGGAGCTCTTGGGGATTGGTCACCGTGTAGAGCGACTCCAAAACGTTCAACTGGGCAATGCCCGAGGGCACTGGGACTTGTCCGGGATTTTTTTAAGCTGCTCGGACATTTTCTTGATGCCTTTGAGCGCGGCCGGTTTGTTGGGCCCCAGGCCGCATGCCAAAACGATGGCCGGGACATCCACGCCAGCCAGAAGGGTAGGCCCGAGGCGTTGCTGCAGGCGCTCAATCAAATCGCCTTGGGGCGCGTTGCGGTTGTGCCAGCCACCGGGACTGCTCAGGAAAATGTGGGCCAACGCTTTGGTCTTTTCGGCGGGCGTGAGTGGCCAGCGGGTGAAGCCGTCGGCCACCAACTCTAGAAATGCGTCGATGTCGCAGTGGCGACCGGGAACGCCAAACATGCACTCCCGCACGGTCTTCTCCCAAGGCAAGCGGCTCCAAAGGTACTGCTGGAGCGCGAACACCGTTCGGCGGGCCTTGGGCTCCTGGATGCTGAGCCAATCGAGAACCGCGCCGTGGTACAGGGGCTGGTTGTAGTTGCACAAGCACTGCAGTACCGTCGCAAGGGCCATGCGCCCGGCTTTTTCGGCGGCGTCGAAAAAATGCATGTTGCCGCTGATGGACGCGCACACAACGACTTGGTACACCATGCGCTGGCGCAGTTCTTCTTCTTGGGCAAACGCGGCATTGTTGTCGCAATGCTCCTGGAACGATTTCCAATAGGTATCCCAAAAGGAAGAAGATTCAAGCCAGCCCAATTGGCCACGGCGCGGAAAGGCCGCGAACACTTTTCGAAAATGCGTGGCGCGGATAAATTTTTGCCAATGCGCCACGTGAGGAGACCATTCCTTGTTGGCCTCGTGGGGGGAGCTGGCGTGCGGCTCTCCCTTTTGCCAGGCCCTGCGGGCCTGTTCGGAGGATTGAAAGAATGACCTCAGAAATTGGAGCATGCGTCCATTGTACCACCGTGCTACAATGGACGCATGCTCATCCAAATCGGCGATCACTACTTTGCTTGGGAATTTGACCGCATCGACGGCGTTGTGGCGTCCCTTGCCCTGGGGCAGCCGTTCACGGCGTATCCTGGGTCGACACGTGTGGTGAGCGACGGGGCATCGAGCCAAGTGTCCTTGGATGGGCGCAGCGTGCACTTGCCCAACGTTGCGTTGGCTGATGCCCTGCGGCAAGCCAAGGAGCAGCATGCTCAGGTGGGTTTTTTCGGGACAAGTCCATCCCCATGAGCGCGGCTTTTTCTCTTCGTGCGGTGGAGCCAGAGGATGGCAATCCGTTTGAACGCTATCCTCAGCTGCAAACGCTGTGGGCCCCAGAGCGGGTCCTTCTTGCGCGCGAAGCCATTGACGAGGCATTTTTGGACCAATCCGAGGGCATCGACTGCGGCACGGTTTTTCTTGTCGTGGACCCGGACAAGGCCGATGAGGTCTGGGGTATCACGGGGTTTTTGCCGTGGCCCGACGGCGCCGGCGTGTTGCAGCGGGTGGGGTTGCGCTGGCATGGTCTGGTTGTGGAGCACCGTGGGCAAGGCCTTTCCATGGCGGTCTTGGAAGACGTGAGGGCACGGGCCCACGCACGCTATCCCATGGCCGGCCACTTTGTGGAGTTTATGCCCGCGACCCCGGAACATGCGGCCACGGCGGAGTACTTTGAACGCGTCGGGTTTTTGCGGTGGGGCGAGCCGGAGCGCGTGGAATGGTCCGACGTGCCTTGGCAAGAATACGTGTGCGACATTCGGGTGCCGCTTTTGTTGGGCCCCGCAGCGTCAGGCCTGGCCCCCAGTTAAACGGGAAACGCCTCAGGCGCGTCGAGCAGCAGACCGACGTCTACCTTGGCCTGCGTTTTCATGGTGTCGGCGTTCGCTTTTGCGCGTTCCACGGCACGCTCCACTTGCAACTCGCCCATCTCTGTCCACCCTTGCAACGAGCAGACAATTTGGCAAATGCTGCGAACGTTGTCCTGTACGCCGGGCATGCTGTTTTGAAAACCGTCGAAGTCCAGAACTTTTTCCTGCGTATCGTCGATTTTTAAGAATTGTTGTCCCGCCACCAACGCGTTCCAGTGGGGCGCCTTGTTGAACTCGGGGGTCTTGCCCAGATTCATGCGATCGAAACGAACGTGCAGCCGTGAATCTCCGGAGCGGTTGTCGTAGCTGATTTTGGTTTTCTTGGCCAGCTCGGGCACGTGCGCGAGCATGTTTTTGCGGGCCGTCTTCAAGATGTTTTTTTGCTCGGGCGTGGGTTTTTTCCAATTGTAGGCGGTGCGCATCCACAACGGGGTTTGCCCCAGAAAAACGTTCCACCATTGCTCCACGGTGGTGGCCGCCTCCAATTTCTTTTGGGCGGTTTGGTGTTCTTTGGCAAATGCGCCCAGTGATAGGCCCGGGCCGCGCACGTTGGGCCCATTGGGCAGGCTCATTCTTGCGGACAGGCCGCTGCAAAACGACGGACCGCTTGACCCTCTGGAGTAAATAGGGTCCAGCATGCTGATTTGGGTGGACACGTCCCGATTGGAGCTGTACCAAACGCGGATTTTCTCATCGTACTTGGAGTGTTCCAGTTGCAAATGAAAGGCCATGGTTTCGATTTGGCCCAAAGGACGCGTGGGGTCAGCGGGCAAGTAGGGGAGTACCCAAAAGGTCAGGCGCAGCAAATCGGAAGCATCGCGCACCTGGGGCAAGTGCTGGAAAAAGTAGTTGCGAGCGTCGTCGGGGGTCATGCGTTATTGTAACATGCTCGGCGCGGAGCGTGGCGAACCCATCATTGGGTGCGTCAAATGTGGCAAAAGGTTACTATCGTCATAGCACCACCATTTCAAATTATGACACCGGACGAACACAACAAGGCCGTCAAGGCCACGTACCCCGTCGGCGCGCACATCGGCATCGACTCCCGCGCCCACAGTCCTTTTCCTATCCTGGCCGAAGTCACCGGCTACGATTACGCGCCCACCGGGCGCATCTTGCTGCGCTTGAAGCACATCGGACCGCGCCACTGGAACCAGCCCAAGGAGTTTGTGTTCGACCCGGAGATGGAGACCGTGGCCAAGCAAGACGTGACCAGTTATCCGCTCACGGAACTGGAACAGCAGAACCTGGCCATCTTGCGGTCCTTTCGCCTCTACGACAATGTCACCGTGCGCCATGCCGTGCTTGGGCAGGTCGCGGCGATGCGGCTCGGGCACGTTGTGGGCTTTGTCTACGATGACCACGGCAAGCTCTTCATCCGCGTGCAGTATCTGGAGCATTTCAGCAAGGAACCCGAGCACGCGCTGGTCAACCCCAATTCCAAGACCACGCTGGTGACCAAAATCGATTGACGTGGTACAATCGGTGCCATGAACATGCACGCCAAACAGCAAATTTTGGATACCTTCGCGGACGCGGAGCTGTCCATCGTCGAGGAGGTGTTGTATTTCAATGGATGGGTCAGCGACGAAGAGTGCGGAGGATACCTCATGTTCCGTGGTATCGATGGCTCCATTCAGCAATGCGAGTACGGCTACAGCGTGATGGCAGAAGACAACACCAACTATTTCACGCCGGTGGAGATCACCGAAGAAGAGTACATTGCCTGCGTCAAGGCAATGGACGAGGCCGCTCAGACGATTTACAGCTATATCTAGCTGGGTCGCGCTATTCAACTGCAAGGGCCCCTCTTTCATGTTCACGCTTTCTCAAGTACTAATCGACCACCAGAAAGAAGCACGCAACGCGTGGGCCAAGGGTGCCCCAAAGGCCGAAAGCATCGTGCAGGCGCGCCAGTCCTGGGCACCCTATCTGGACAACTGGGCGCAGTACCTGGAATCGAACTTTTTCAACGCATCGGGATTTCGCACGGGGCGCGAGCGGGTGGGATGGATCGACGAGGCATCCTTTTGGGGCTCTTTTTGGCGCGGCTACCTGCGCGATCCAAAAATGCAGAAGCCGGAGCAGGCGCGTATGTCCTTGCGGCCTTACATCGAAGGCGCGGCAACGGCGGCGAGCGTGTCCTTTTTCAAGACCGCGCCGCAGGAGGCGCACGAGCACGTGCGGGCCTGCTTGTCGGAGGCGTATGTCCTGAGCGATCCCAGCGTATTGACCTGGCTCAACGGCCACTGGACGGACGGGCACCGAACGGTGAAGGCACAACGCGATGAATGGAACCGTTTGGAATGGTGCAGCTCGGCCAATCCTCTTCTCGCGCAGGGCCGGGGTGCGTGCACAGGACCGCAACTGGTCGATTTGGCGGCCAGGGCATTGGAGTCGGGGTTGATTGACCAAGACCAGCAGCTGCGGTTTTTGGGCCACGTCATGCTGGCTTTGGACGAAGAGCCCACCATTGCGGTTATGGCGCGTCTTGACGCCGCTTTGGACGAGGACAACGGGCTGGGCCAGCATCTCGCGTTGGTGGCCCTTTGCAGCGGCTGGGACGTCGACAAAAGTCCCCGGGGCATGGCCATCGCACGGTTGGGCCGCCAGGTGGCCGCCAGTTTCCCCCTGGGCGGTGTGGACGGCAAGGGCGGGCCCGACGCTGATTTGTTCGCGCTCATCAACGCATTCGAGGAGGTGCGCACACCGCTGGAGCTGTACCGCGCCATCGTAACGCTGGGTCTTTACCAACGGGGGTTTGCTCAACCGGCCATGGAAATCGACGGCGCGCTGTTTGCGCAAGGCCCGCTGTGCCAGGAGAGTTCTCGATGAGCTTGGCGTCCTACGAATGGTTCAACGGCGCGCCTAAAGCGGACAATCCCCGGCAAGCACGGCAACAATGGGCGCCCCATCTGAACGAGTGGACGGGCATTGTCCAGCATCGCTTTTGGTGGGAGGCTCCTGTGGAGCCGGGCCAGGCGCGGATCGCTTGGATCGATGACGCGGATTTTTGGGAGGCCGTCTGGAAGAGCTATTTGAAGCACAGTCTGATGGATTCGGATCCCGGCGCGGCGATCGAGCTGCGCATGCGTGTTCTTTTCCAGGAAGCGGGGAAGATTGGCAACATGGTTGCGTTCGAGGCCGCTCAGGCCGTGGGATCCACGCCCCTGCGGGGTCGTGCACTTGACGCGGTCTCCAGGGATGAGGTGCTTCTTTCCCAGGGCCTGGTCGATTGGTTCGAAGCGTTCGACGCGAAAGACCGTCTGCCCGGCCAAGTTGTCTCATCTTTGGTGCAACGCCAGCACTACGCGTGGTCGCGTGTGAAATGGGCCATTGAAGGCAATCGCTCGCCGATTTTGCGGCGCAGCATTTCGCCCATGGAGCTCGACGATGTGCTGGCCATTGTTGCACCCGTGTTGCTCTCTCGACCCGATGCGCCCTTTGTGCAAATCCACGTTCTGGGGCACATCATGGCCAATGCGCCATCGTCCTGGTTTGGCACGAAGAATGGACAGCCGGGATTGCTGGAATGTTTGAATCGGCGGTTTGGTGGTTTGCTCCATCCGAGCGTCGATTTGTCCCTGGTGGCCTTGTGCAGCGGATGCGGCCCCAACGCAAGCGAATTGCACAAAAGCATCAAGGCTCTTGGCCGCCACTTCATGGCGGGCCATGCCTCGGCCGAAGGCAAGCAACTGCGGGCGCCCGAGCTCAATGTGGTGCGCAATCTGTACGAGCTTCGGGATGCGTACGACCTCTACGAGGTTCTGTCGGCTACAGGGCTAGGAACGCGCAAGGGAACGGCCACCACGGTACTCCCCTTGGATGGCCTGATCGACGGGCCGGTGTGACGCCCTTGCTTATGTGGTGGGCGCCCTAGAGGGTTTCGGCAACAACCGGCGATTCGATGCCCATGGCTTTGTCGTAGGCCTGCGTGGCTTGGGTCAGTTCGTCCAGAGCAAAGGAAAGCTCTTCAGTCGCGCGTGTCTGGCCCCAGTCGAGCTTGGGATTCGCGCGGGCCGCGATGACCCGGCGGGAGGCCGTGAGCACGGCGTCCACATGGTTGAGCTGCGCAGCAGTCGGTGTTTGGGATTTTGGCATGGAGCTATTGTAGCACGCCAGGCGCTTTATGTCGTGGCCAATTCCATGCGCGGGCCCACGCGCCAGTCGAGCAACAGGCCTCCTTTGGTCGGCGTGTTTTCCAACGCAGCAAGCTGGCTTTTGCTGAGCACTTGGGCGCGGTCAAAATGCCGGCGGCGGCTGAACACCTGGTTGCGCCATTGGTAGACGTCGTCGAGCTTCTCCTCGAACGCGTAAGAGTAGCCGTGGTCGTTGTAGTAGTCGCTGAACCGTCCACCGCCCAGGTAGATAGCGTTGGAGCCTTCGTAGCCGGTTTTGGCGTACGTGGTGGGGTCGGTGTTGAAGATGTACACCCAGTCCCCGGGGACCATGTGGCGGGGATGGTCAACCCACTGCGCGACATGGGTTTTTCCTGGAAGGACTGGAGCCGCGCTATCGTATCCGGGCTCAAACGACCAAATGCTTGAGGGCTCGATGCCCACCAGCGGGTCTTGGTTGAGCCACAGGGCATCGAGGGTGCGGCGCTGGAGGGCTCGATTGGGATTGAGCCGGTACGCGTTGTCGAGCAAGCCCAGCCCCAACGTGAGTTTGGCCGCTGTGTAGCAACCAATCGCGTATTTTTGGGGATTGACCAGTGCGTCCAGGTAGGCCTTGTACGTGCCAGCCCGGCTGCGGGGAGTGCCTTTGTTCCAGAACGTTGGCTTCCATCGGGAATACCCCCCGTCTGGCCAGTGCCAGCCGATGCGCTGGGCCCACAGGGCGGTGCTTTGGCGCTGCTGCATGTGGGTCAGGAACGTTTTGAAATGGGCGTGTTCTGGGCGAAGCATGGTGGCTCGCCCAATATGTGCAAAGGCCAAG
>RRZU013453102.1_pt1 | contig 10449 bp, 6 predicted proteins | sample 2165561 | NCBI WGS metagenome assembly RRZU01 (sample SAMN10456909, study PRJNA506462) | wastewater metagenome | isolation source: wastewater sludge | place: USA: Moscow, Idaho | reverse complement strand
GGCTTTCAAAGTTGTTTGATGGCACCTACAGAAATTTTAGCCAACCAACATTTCAACGGAATTAGCGAATTAGCTAAAGAACTAAACATCACAATAAAAATTCTAACAGGTTCCACTAAAACAGCAGAACGAAAAATTATTCATGAAGCTTTAGAAAACGGTACTTTAGATATTTTAATTGGAACTCATGCTTTATTAGAAGACAAAGTACAATTTCATAATTTAGGTTTAGCGATTATAGATGAACAACATAGATTTGGTGTGGAACAACGTTCTAAACTTTGGAAGAAAAATGATGTTCCTCCTCACGTTCTCGTAATGACCGCCACTCCTATTCCTCGAACATTAGCTATGAGTTTATATGGCGATTTAGATATTTCAGTCATTGATGAATTACCACCAGGAAGAAAACCAATTCAAACCGTTCATCGATATGATTCGAACCGATTGAAGGTTTGGAAATTCTTGAAAGATGAAATTGCAAAAGGGCGTCAAGTTTATATTGTGTATCCATTAATTCAAGAATCGGAAAAAATGGATTACAAGGATTTGATGGACGGTTACGAAAGTATTTCAAGAGATTTTCCATTACCACAATACTCCATTTCTATAGTTCACGGAAAAATGAAGCCCGCAGATAAAGACGAAGAAATGCGTCGCTTTTCAGAGGGAAAAACCAACATTATGGTCGCTACTACGGTAATTGAAGTTGGAGTGAATGTACCCAATGCTTCTGTTATGGTAATTGAAAGTGCGGAACGTTTTGGTTTATCGCAATTGCATCAGTTACGCGGTCGTGTGGGTCGTGGTGCCGAACAAAGTTATTGCATCTTGATGACAAGTCACAAACTAAGTAACGATAGTAAAATCCGAATGGAAACTATGGTTCGCACGAATGATGGTTTCGAAATTTCGGAAGTTGATTTAAAATTACGTGGTCCTGGTGATATTATGGGGAAACAACAAAGTGGTGTTTTAAATCTTCAAATTGCCGATTTGGTTAGAGATAAAGAAATTTTACAATTGGCACGTCATCACGCAATAAAATTGTTGAAAGATGATGCTCCAATGGAAAAACCAGAACATGCAAAACTTCGAGAAGCTTTTATCGAAATAAGCAAAAAGAAAACCATTTGGAATTACATCAGCTAAATTTCATTTAATGTAACAAAGTGTTGAAAAATTATAACAAAAAGTAAATTTCAATACCTATCTCGTAACTTTTTTAAAGAAATCTCAAATTTCTAAAACATTTGTACCTACAACAATGTTAAATAAATGGTAAGGTTTTGGCATAATTATCTTGTAAGACTTAGTTTTGTATAAAATCTTAAGTTTAGCTCCATAATTATGAAAATAAAAACGATAAGCATCACGCTAATTACCTTGACACTTGTAGGACTTATTGGATATAGAATCACAAAAAACAATGCCGAATCTGAAAAAAGTGGCGGAAAAGGAGATAAAAAACCTCCAATGATGGTTGATGCCATTGTAGTTTCTGAAACTAATTTTGCGAATACTATTTCACTTTCAGGTTCTATTGAAGCCAATGAAAATGTGGAAATAAGAAGTGAAGTTTCTGGAATCGTGGAGAAAATCTATTTCACAGAAGGAACTAACGTTAGTAAAGGTCAAGTTTTATTGAAAGTGAACGATATCGAACTTCGTGCCCAACTTTCGCAAGCCCAAACCCGTCAAAGTTTAGCTTCCGAAAATGAAAGAAGAGCCAAACTACTTCTTCAAAAAGAAGCTATTTCTCAAGAAGAATACGATATTGCTAGTGCTGAATTCAGAAGTCTGAAAGCGCAAACACAATTGATACAAGCTCAAATTGCTAAAACAACTATAAGAGCGCCTTTTTCTGGAAAAATTGGTTTACGCAACATTTCTCCTGGAACTTATGTAACTCCTACTACCCTAATCACCAAACTAGTTAGTGCGAATCAAGTAAAAATTAGTTTCTCAATTCCTGAAAAATATGCTTCGGAAGTAGAAAACAATACCAATATTCAATTTACGATTCCAAATAATCCTGAAAAATTCACAGCAAAAATATACGCTATCGAACCTGAAATTGAAACTTCCACTCGAACTTTAAAAATCAGAGCCATTGCAGAAAATCCGAATGGAAAATTATTAGCTGGAACATTTGCTACTATCGAACTTCCTCTAAAAAACATCAAAGGAGCGATTGAAATTCCTTCAGAAGCTGTTGTTCCTGTTCAAGATGGAAAAGTGGTTTATATTGCCAACAATGGAAAAGCAAAAGAAGTAAAAATTGAAACCATTGCTAGAACTGATAAAAATGTTATCGTTACACAAGGCGTAAAATCAGGAGATACGATTTTAACTTCTGGAGTTATGGCTTTAAAAGACGAAGCTGATATCAAAGTGAAACTAAAATAAACTTTTCTAAATTCTAATTTCAAACTTCAAATTTAAAATGAGTTTATCTACTTTAAGTATAAAAAGACCAGTATTTACCATTGTAATCAATTTACTAATTGTACTTTTTGGTATTTTAGGATTTAGTTATTTGGGCGTTCGCGAATTCCCTTCAATCGACCCTGCCGTAATTAACGTACGAACGAATTACACGGGTGCCAATGCCGATATTATCGAATCGCAAATTACAGAGCCACTTGAAAAAGCCATTAATTCAATTGATGGTATTCGAAATATTACGTCTTCGAGTAACCAAGGTTCGAGTAATATTACGGTTGAATTCAAATTAGAGAAAAACCTGGAAGAAGCTGCTAACGATGTGCGTGATAAAGTTTCACAAGCCGTTAGGAGTTTACCACAAGATATTGATGCGCCACCAGTAGTTTCGAAAGCTGATGCCGATTCTGATGCAATTATTTCAATGACCGTTCAAAGTCAATCAAGAAACGCATTAGAGTTGAGTGACTATGCTGAAAACGTAATTTCTGAGAGAATTCAAACGATTCCTGGTGTAAGTAGCGTGCAAATTTGGGGACAAAAACGTTATTCGATGCGTATTTGGATGGATCCAATAAAATTGAATTCTTACGGAATCACAGTTGCCGATGTTCGAAATGCTTTGGACAAACAAAATGTAGAATTGCCTTCAGGAAAATTAACAGGAGCAAATACCGAATTAATGGTAAAAACCCTTGGGAATTTATCTACTGAAAAAGAATTCAATGACATTATCATCGTTTCAGATGCGAATAAAACCGTTCGTTTAAGCGATATCGGTTACGCTGTTTTAGCCTCTGAAAATTTAGAAACCAAGTTTACCGAATCAGGAAATCCGATGGTGGCTGTTGCCATTATTCCACAACCTGGAACGAATTACTTAGAAATTGCAGAACAATTTTATGCAGAAGTTGAAAAATTAAAGAAAGATTTACCAAGTGATATCAAATTAGATATTGCTTTAGATAATACTATTTTTATTAAAAAATCTGTAGTTGAAGTTGCCGAAACATTAGCAATATCAGTAGTTTTGGTAATCATCATTATCTTCTTATTCTTTAGAGATTGGTCAATTGCATTCCGACCATTAATTGATATTCCGGTTTCGTTGATTGCTACGTTTTTTATTATGTATTTGTGTGGTTTCTCTATAAACGTATTAACATTATTAGCCATCGTTTTAGCTACAGGATTAGTAGTAGATGACGGAATTGTTGTAACCGAAAACATCTTCAAAAAAGTTGAAGAAGGTATGTCACCAATTGAAGCGGCGATTAAAGGTTCAAATGAGATTTTCTTTGCTGTAATTTCAATTTCGGTAACACTTGCTGCCGTTTTCTTACCTATTATTTTCTTAGAAGGTTTCGTTGGACGATTATTCCGAGAGTTTGGTGTCGTCATTGGTGCCGCCGTACTGATTTCTGCCTTTGTATCGTTGACTTTAACGCCTATGTTGAACGCATACTTAATGAAAGGTGGCGAACAAAAGAAAACCAAATTTTATGAATTTACCGAACCTTTCTTCGTAGGTTTAAATAAAGGATATGCAAATTCGTTGACTAATTTCTTAAAAAGAAAATGGTTAAGTTTTCCAATAATTGGAGCTTGTATTGGATTGATCGTGTTGTTTTTTGCTATACTTCCAAAAGAAACCGCTCCTTATGACGATAGAAGTTTAGGTGTTATTAGCGTTTCAACACCCGAAGGTTCAACTTACGAATATACCGACCGATTCATGGAAGAATTATCGGATTTAATCAACGATTCGATTCCAGAGAAAAAAGTAGCATTGGTAATTACTTCTCCAGGTTTCATGTCTTCGTCTGTAAATGCTGGAAGGGTTCGTTTAGCTTTGGTTGATCCAAGTGAACGAGAAAAATCGCAAAAAGAAATAGTGGATGATTTAAACAAATGGACCAAAAAATATCCACAAGCCAAAGTAAACGTTTCAGAACAACCAACGATTTCAGTAAATCGTCGTGGTGGTTTGCCAATTCAGTATATTATTCAAGCTCCGAATTTTGAAAAATTAAGAGAAAAGATTCCACAATTCATGGAAGAAGCGAGTAAAAACGAAACTTTCTCGAATGTAGATGTGAATTTAAAATTCAATAAACCTGAAATCAATGTTACGATTAACCGTGAAAAAGCAGAAAGCTTAGGGATTTCGGTTTTAGATGTGGCGCAAACATTACAACTATCATTAAGTGGACAACGTTTTGGATATTTCATGCAAAACGGAAAACAATACCAAGTCATTGGACAATTTGATGAGAAAGACCGCGATGCTCCATTAGATTTAACTTCGATGTTTGTAAAAAATAAAGCAGGCGAATTAATCCAATTAGACAACGTAGTTGAGGTAGAAGAACAAAGTAATCCACCACAATTATTCCATAACAATCGCTACATGTCGGCAACGGTTTCCGCAGGTTTAGCACCTGGAAAAAGTATGATTGACGGTATCAATGCGATGGACGAAATCAAAGAAAAAGTATTAGACGATACTTTTACAACCGATTTAGGCGGTGAATCGCGTGACTTCGTGGAAAGTAGTTCCAATACTTCTTTCGCATTCGGATTAGCTTTGTTATTAATCTATTTGATTTTAGCTGCTCAGTTTGAGAGTTTCATTGATCCATTTATCATTATTCTAACTGTACCAATGGCAGTAGCTGGAGCGTTATTCTCGCTTTGGTTATTTGGACAAACTTGGAATATTTTTAGTCAAATTGGAACCGTCATGCTGATTGGGCTCGTTACCAAAAACGGAATTCTAATTGTAGAATTCGCCAACCAACTTCGAGAACAAGGAAAATCAAAATACGATGCCATTTTAGAAGCTTCGGAAGCACGTTTACGACCAATTTTAATGACGAGTTTAGCCATTGCTTTAGGAGCTTTACCAATTGCACTTTCACTTGGAGCAGCTTCAGCAAGTAGAATGGGAATGGGAGTTGTAATTGTAGGCGGAACCATGTTTTCGTTAATCTTAACCTTATTTGTAATTCCAGCAATCTATTTAATGTGGTCGAAAGCTAAAAAACACCGACCAGAATTTGATAATTTAGACGCTTTAGAGAAATAAACTATGCGAAATTTATATACAACTTTATTATTTGTAATCATCGGATTTTCATCGCAAGCACAAGATTTGCTTTCGCTTGAAGATGCGGTAAAAATTGCATTGGAAAACAATTACGATATTAAAATCGCTGAAAATAATTCCAAAATTGATGCTACCAATAACAATTTAGCCAATGCTGGAATGTTGCCTTCATTGAATGCGAATTTTACAAATAATAACAGTCAAATCGACACGAAACAAACACAAGCAGATGGTTCAGAACGAGAATTAGACAATGCCAAAAACATGAATTTAACTTATGGTATTGGATTAGATTGGACAATTTTTGACGGTTTAAGTATGTTTGCTAGAAAAGAGCAATTGAACGTTTTAGAACAACAAGGAAAAGCAGAATTACAAACCGCCATTTTAACCCGAATTAGCGATGTGTATACAACCTATTTCGATTTAGTGCAACAACAACAAGTTTTAGCTTCGATTGATACGGCGATTGTAATTTCAAACCAAAGATTGACTACAGCTCAAAATCGTTTTAGTATTGGAAAAGCTTCAAAATTAGAGGTTTTGAATGCGCAAGTAGATTTGAACAGCGATTTAAGTTTGCAATTAAGACAAATAGAACTCATTAAAATCAGTAAAATTAGATTGAACGAATTATTAGTTCGTGATATTCAAACCGATTTTAAAGTAGCTAACGAAGTTACTTTCGAACAAAATTTAGATTTCAACGAATTAAAAACAACTGCCGAAAAACAAAATCCGCAATTGCAAGCGCAAATTCTGTCAAAAAAAGCAGCCGATTTGAATTTGAAACAAGTCAAAGGCAATCGTTACCCAACAGTTAGAGTTACTTCAGGTTATAATTTCACACGTTCGGAAGCTTCTTTAGGATTCATCACGCAATCTTCTGGACAAGGTTTTGTGTATGGAGTTACGGCTACTGTACCTATTTTTAATGGATTTCTTCAAAACAGAAACGAAAAAGTAGCGAAATATCAAGTGGAAAATGCAGGATTCCTTTTAGAACAACAAAAACTATCGCTAACTTCACAATTATCTTCTTTATTTGCGAGTTATCAAACCAATTTAGAGTTGGTAAAAGTGGAAGAAAAAAACTTAGAAATCGCCAAACAAAACTTAGATATTACGTTAGCGAAATTCAAGATTGGAACTATCACAACTATCGAATTTAGAACCGCTCAACAAAACTTTGTAGATGCATCAGTTCGTTATTCGAATGCGCAGTATGTAACCAAACTTTCAGAAATTAACCTAAAAGAATTAGCCGGTACATTAAAATTGAATTAATATTTTTAGATTTGTGAAAGTGTAAAATTGTGAAACTACAAATCGTAAATTGACTATTCACTAATTACTTTTCACCAATCACTAAAATATGGTTCAATACAACCCAAAAGACTGGATTACTTTTATTTTTCGTTTTCACGAATCGGATACGTTTCGTCAATTAATTCCGATGATGTTTTTCATTGGATTTTATTCCTATGGGATTGCCTATTTGGAAATCGAATATTGGAATCTTTCCGAAACTAGTCATGTAAAAAACCTAAACCTAATGCACACTACCGTAGGTTTTGTGTTGTCGTTATTATTGGCTTACCGAACCAACACCGCTTACGACCGTTGGTGGGAAGGTAGAAAACAATGGGGTTCTTTAGTGAATAATAGTCGAAATTTAGCATTGAAACTTTCTGCTTATTTATCTGATGAAAATGATAGAAATTTCTACAGAAAAGTGATTCCAGCTTATGCTTCAGTGCTTTCAAAACATTTGTTGAATGAAGATGTGAGCAAAATGTTGTTTGAAGGTTTAGATTTAGAAATGGATCATCACAAACATCGCCCAAATCAAGTGGCAAAAATGTTGTTTCAAAAAGCAAATGATTTGTACAAATCAGGAAAAATTTCGGGTGACCAATTTTTTATCATTAATTCGGAATTGCAATCGTTTACAGATATTTGTGGTGCTTGTGAACGTATTAAAAACACGCCTATTCCCTACTCCTACAGTTCGTTTATCAAAAAATTCATCTTCTTTTTTGTAATGACGTTACCTTTCGGATTTGTTTTTAGTTTGGGGTACTATGTAATTCCGGTAGTGATTTTCATCTTTTATGTTTTAGCGAGTTTAGAATTAATCGCCGAAGAAATCGAAGACCCATTTGGCAACGACGCTAACGATTTGCCAATGACTAAAATAGCTTCGAATATTAAAAAACACGTGGAAGAGATTTTGTAAGGATTTGAAGGAAATTTAGTATATTTGATATCTAACTATTTTCAATTTCAGTGGAAGAAAAGACTAAAATATTCATTAATAAAGCAATTGAAATCCATGGAGATCAATATGATTATACAAAATCTGAATATATAAATGTTGATACTAAATTAGAAATAATTTGTAAAAAAACTGGACATGGTTCTTTCTTGCAAACTCCATATAAACACTTAACAAGAAAACAAGGTTGTCCGATTTGTGGAATTGATAAATCAAAAAACAAAAGAATAAAACCCTTTTCAAAATTTCTCAAGCAAGCAATTGAAATTCATGGGAAGAAATACGATTATTCAAAATCCGAAATAGATTACAAAGGTGCATTCTCAAAGATAACAATTACATGTATAAAACATGGCGATTTTAAACAAATGCCTGATAATCATGTTAACGATAAAAAAGGATGTTACCAATGTGGTTTAGAAGCGCTTTCTTCTTTATTTTTGAGAACTAATGAAGATTTTATTTCTATGTCTAGAAAAATTCATGGTAATAGATATGACTATTCTTTAACAAAATATACAGGTGCTGATAAAAAAGTTTCAATAATTTGTAAAGAACATGGAAAATGGACTCAAATTGCTTCATCACACTTAAATGGTCATGATTGTCCAAAATGTACAGGAAATTCTAGATTAACAAAAGAACAATTCATTGAGAAAGCAATAAATCAACATGGTGAAATTTATGATTATGAAAAAGTAAATTATATCAATGCTCATAAAAAAGTTCAAATTGAGTGTAAAATTCATGGATTCTTTAAGCAAACACCAGGTGATCATATTTATTCTAATGGAAAAGGATGCCCAAAGTGTAAAGAATCTGTTGGAGAAAGAAAAATAAGGCTTTTTTTAGAAAATCAAAAAATAAAATACAAATATCAAAAGAGATTTAAAGATTGTAATTATAAAATGACTTTACCTTTTGATTTTTATATTCCAAGTTTAAAAATTTTAATTGAATTTGATGGAATACAGCATTTTAAACCCATTTCAATTTGGGGAGGTGAAAAAGCATTAATATCTCAAACAGGAAGAGATGAAATCAAAAACAATTTTGCATTACAAAACAATTTTAAATTAATCAGAATTAGTTATTTAGATTTAAATAAAATAGATAAAATATTAGAATCTAAAATTAAAATTTCTTAAAAAAAATCATTCTTAAAAAAACAAACTCTATGAAAAATCTATTCAAAACCACACTCCTACTCTTCGCAATAGTCTTATTCAAAAGCTGTAAACAAGAAACCGTAGCCACTCAAAACGAGTATTTTGCACAATCGACTGACAGTATTCAAAATGGTGGTGTAAAAGTCATTCCAATTACTACTCCAAAAGGTACTTTTAATGTTTGGACGAAGCGCATTGGGAACAATCCTAAAATTAAAGTATTGCTTTTAAATGGCGGACCTGGTGCTACACACGAATACTTTGAATGTTTTGAAAATTTCTTACCTGCTGAAGGCATCGAGTTCATTTATTACGATCAATTAGGTTGCGGAAATGCCGATAATCCAAATGATACTGCAATGTGGGATTTAGCCAGATATGTAGAAGAAGTAGAACAAGTTCGAAAAGCTTTGAAGTTAGACAATACCAATTTCTACTTGTTAGGTCATTCTTGGGGCGGTATTTTAGCTATGGAATACAGCTTGAAATATCAAAACAACATGAAAGGCTTAATCATTTCAAACATGATGGCAAGTTGCCCAGAATATGATAAATATGCCAATGAAGTGTTAGCCAAACAAATGAATCCAGACGTATTGGCAGAACTTATGAAAATAGAAGCCAATAATGACTTTTCCAATCCAAGATATATGGAATTATTACTTCCTAATTTCTATGAAAAACACATTCTTCGTTTCCCTGCAAAAGATTGGCCAGAACCAGTAAATCGTTCGTTTGCTAAGATGAATCAGTCACTTTATGTCACCATGCAAGGTCCTAGTGAATTTGGTATTTCAGGAAAATTAGAAAAATGGGACAGAAAAGCCGATTTAAAAAACGTAAAAATTCCAACGCTTGTTATCGGTGCAAAACATGATACAATGGATCCAAAACACATGGAAGAGATTTCGAAAATATTACCAAATGGTTCGTATTTATTCTGTCCAAAAGGAAGTCACATGGCATTTTACGACGATCAGAAAACATATTTTTCTGGATTGATTTCGTTCTTGAAAAAGTAGGTGGCACAAAGTCTCACGAAGTAAAGCGCAAAGTTTCACAAAGTATAATTTACTTTGCTATGTTAACTATGACAAGTGTAACGCTTAAAATATCAACACATAGGCACTCCTTCTATTGTGTCTATGTGTTTTAAAAAAATACAAAGTATATTTTTCCTTAATGATAACTATATAGAGTATGTAAGTTCTTTGAGAAGTTTTAAACTTCCAGCTTCCCTCATCCAACTTCCAGCAATTTAACAAAACTTATCACCAAAAGGCTGTTCAAAATTTCTAAATTCTAATTTCTAAATTCTAATTTTATAAAGTATCTTTGCCGTTTAAAATTCGATACAAAATGCGTATATCTTACAATTGGTTAAAACAATTCATTAAAACCGATTTAAAATCTGAAGAAATTGCCGACATTCTTACCGACTTAGGTTT
>RRZU012775355.1_pt1 | contig 10449 bp, 10 predicted proteins | sample 2165561 | NCBI WGS metagenome assembly RRZU01 (sample SAMN10456909, study PRJNA506462) | wastewater metagenome | isolation source: wastewater sludge | place: USA: Moscow, Idaho | reverse complement strand
TGGACCTGCGGCGCGCTGCTTCAGCCATCGATGCAGTATAGCGGAACCTCGTTTTCCAATCCGGTGCTGGTGATTTTGCAACGACTGGTCGGGACGCGGCGTGAGGTCGACGTCCACAGTCACTACCCGTATTATCCGCGGCGGATCCGTCATGCAGTCGACACCAGCTATTCCATCGAAACCTTGTTATACCGGCCGACAGTTGGATTCACCGTGAAACTGGCCCATAAGATCCGCGTCGTACAAAACGGCAACCTGCAGAGCTACTTGGCCTATGTGGTCGTGGCGCTGGTGCTTGCGTTGCTGTGGATGGGGCAGGTGAAAGTGTGATGCTGCAAAATACTGTTGGATTTCTGTTGCAAGCGTTGCTGCTGATCGGGCTGGCCCCGCTGGTGCAGGGACTGGTGAAAAAAATAAAAGCCCGGCTACAGAACCGGATCGGGCCACCGCTACTGCAAAGCTATTATGAAATCGCGAAAGACCTTCGCAAGCAGGCGGTGATTTCCCAGCACGCATCCTGGTTCACCCGCTATGCGCCTTATATCGTCTGGTCTTGCATTGTCACGGCCGGATTGATCGTGCCGAGCTTTTTCGCCGATTCGCCGCTAGGGTTCGCCGGCGATGTTCTGATGGTAATATATCTGTTCGGCACTGCGCGGATTTTCACTGCGTTGGCGGCGCTGGACTCCGGCAGCGCGTTCGGCGGGATGGGGTCGAGCCGTGAAATGGCGATCGGTGCGATTATCGAACCGGCGCTACTGTTGGCGGTGCTGGGTGTTTGTCTGGCCGGAAAAACCACTGTACTCAGCCAGCTCGCTTTGCAAGTGGCCGGGCAAAGCTGGGACTTTATCGACCCCGCTTACGGACTGGCCGTCTTGGCGATGCTGATCGTGGTGATGGCCGAAACCGGCCGGATACCGGTAGATAACCCGGACACCCACCTGGAACTGACGATGATTCACGAGGCGATGCTGCTGGAATACTCGGGCCGCTACCTCGGTCTGATGATGTGGGCGGCTCAGGTCAAGCAACTGGTGGTGCTGAATCTGTTTATCAGCCTGTTTTTCCCCTGGGGGATCGCCGGCGGACTGGCTGAGGCTGGGATTGCCGGGGCGGTGCTGCTGTATTTGCTGAAACTGGCGCTGCTGTCGGCGATACTGGCGGTTGTAGAAACGCTTTACGCAAAAGTCCGTCTGTTCAAGGTCCCGCCGCTGTTGTCCTCGTCGATGGCCTTGTCGGTGCTGGTGATTATTTTGCGGATCGTCATGTAGGAGGGCGTCATGGAATTATTCATCGGTTCAGGCCTGCTGCTCAGCACGGTCATGTTGTTTCAGATACGCAAGGTCATGGATTCAGTGGCAATCCTGGCGTTGCAGTCGTTCATGCTTTCACTGACCGCGGCGGCGATGTGGTATAAGACTGGCATCGCTCATTTGTTGGTGGCGGCGGTGTTTACCTTGATCGTCAAAGGGATTCTGATCCCTTACATCTTGTACTACACAATCAGAAAAATCGGCGTCATGCGTGAAGTCGAGCGAAGTACCGGACGCTACACCTCGCTGCTGATTGCGTTGGTCCTGGCGGCGCTTGGCTACTATATCGCCGCGCAGCTGAACCTACCGAGCAAGGAACTGGGCAAGACGTACCTGCCGGTTTCAGTGATCATGATTTTTCTCGGCACCTTTATCATGATCGACCACAAGAAGGCGATCATGCAGGGGGTGGGGCTGATCACGATTGAAAACGGCATTTTTCTCATCGCCGAATCGATCGCTTATGGTATGCCGATGGTGGTGGAGTTCGGCATATTCTTTGATTTGCTTGTCAGCGTGATCGTGATCGGGCTGTTGATGTCGCGAATTTATTCGACTTTTGACAGTCTGAGCACGGAAAATATGGAGAACCTGAAGGGATGACAACGATGGACTGGCTTTGGCTATTACTATTGACTCCGCTGGTGACTGGGGGCGTCGTCTGGCGGCTGAAGACTTCGCTGTGCGCTTGGGCTTCGCTGGCCGGCGCAACGTTGATGCTGATTGCCGGATTGGCCGTCGTTTGTCTGGTTGCCGGCGGTTCGCCGCTGTCCGGCTGGGACGGGATGATTTACGTCGATGTGCTGGGGGCGTTCAATCTAGGGTTGGTCGTATTTGTCGGATTTACCGCCGCGGTTTATTCAGTCGGCCATATGGCGACAGAGCTGGCTGACGGCGCGGTCAGCGTTCGTCAGTATCATCAGTTTTACAGCCTGCTGCATCTATTCTTTTTTTCAATGATTGCCGTCAGCGTAGTCAACAGCATCGGCCTGATGTGGGTCGGTATCGAACTGACCACAGTCGTCACCGCGCTCCTGGTCGGCCTGTACAATCGGGAAACCGCGCTGGAGGCAGCCTGGAAATACCTGATCATGGGCAGTGTCGGACTGTCCTTCGCGCTACTGGGGATTATCTTCATCTATCTTTCCGGCAGTTTCGTCTTTGGCGACAACCCCCAGGCCTTGCACTGGACGGTGCTGGTGCAGATGGCAAAATGGCTGAATCCCCAGTGGATGCTGGCCGGATTCGTATTTGTGCTGATTGGGCTGGGGACCAAGGCGGGGGTGGCGCCGCTGCATTTTTGGCTACCGGACGCCTACAGCCAGTCACCTGCGCCGGTGAGCGCCGTCTTGTCCGGCGCGCTGCTGAATACCGTCCTGTACGGAATCTTGCGCATCTATGTGGTGGCCAACAGTGTGCTGCCCGGCCAGATCGGCCAGTACCTGATATTTTTCGGCATCTTTTCGATTGCCGTATCGGTGCCGTTTCTATTGGTCCAGCGGGACCTGAAACGCCTGTTGGCTTTTTCCAGCGTCGAACATATCGGCGTGATTTTGCTGGGGGTGGGTATCGGCGGTCCGTTGGGGATATTTGGCGCGCTGCTTCACATGTTCAACCATTCGCTGGTCAAGTCGCTGTTGTTCATGGCGGCAGGCAACATCCAACAAAAATATCATACCCGGCAGATTGAGCGGATCAGCGGAGCGCTGGCCAGCATGCCTGTCACCGGCAAGGTGTTTTTGCTGGCTATTTTGGCGTTGGCCGGTTCACCGCCGTTTAGCCTGTTCGTTTCGGAAATCACGATCATGATGGCCGGGTTCAAGACCGGGCATATCGGCGTGACTGTCCTGTTTCTATTGCTGATGGCGCTCATTTTTGCCGGCATGGTGTATTATGCCTCACGCATGGTTTTTGGCGCGGCGCCGGCCGGTATGCCGGTGCGAGAAGTCGACGCCTGGTCGACGGCCGCTTTGTTCCTGCCGCTGGCGATTATCGTTGTGTTCGGTGTGTATGTACCATCCGCATTCAGTGAGGTGTTGCACAAAATCGCGGTTGTTCTGCAGGGAGGCTATTGAGGATGGAAAAGAACCGTCGCCTGTTTATCAGCCGGCTCAAACAAACCCTGACCGGCAAATATCTGTCGGTCGATGAAATCAGTGAACAGGAAACCGAATTTCTGGTCTGGAAAAATCAGCTGCCTGAGGTTTGCCGACTGATGTTAGAACAGCGCGGCGGACGTCTGTTTACGATGGTAGGCAGCGACGAACGGGGTTGGACCGGAACCTTGGCGCTTTACTACGTGTTTGCGTTTGACAAGACGCAACAGTTTGTCACGGTGAAAACGCTGATCAGCGAAGAGGAACCGACGTTTCCTTCGCAAGCCGCCGAGTTTCCGGCGTTCAACTGGTATGAACGGGAAGTGAAGGACCTGCTCGGACTGCGGCCGCAAGGGCATCCTGATCCACGACCGCTCACGCTGCATGGCGACTGGCCGGAAGAAATCCATCCGCTACGCAAGGAGTTTCCTGCCGGCGAATGGGTGGCGCGGGTCGAAAGCCGCGAAGCGTTTATGCGCTATCAGGGGCAGGATGTGACGGAAATCCCGGTGGGACCGATCCATGCCGGAATCATCGAGCCCGGCCATTTCCGGTTTGGTGCGGTCGGCGACACGGTGCTGCATCTGGACGCCCGTCTGTTTTATACGCACCGGGGACTGGAGAAAATCAGCGAAGGACAGCCGCTGGCCAAGGCTTTGTTTATCGCCGAACGCATCTGCGGCGTCTGCGCGCTGTCGCATGCGGTAGCTTACGCCCAGGCGGTCGAAAGCGCGGCGGCAACCGAGGCTCCCCTGCGCGCCCGCTATCTGCGCACTTTGTTTTTGGAACTGGAGCGACTGTATAATCACATCGGCGATGTCGGCAATGCCTGCGCCGGGTTCGGCCTGGCGGTGGGCATCAGTCAGGGGGCGCGGCTACGCGAGGAGTTGCTGCAACTTAACGAGCGGATTGCCGGACACCGTTATCTGCGGGGGATCGTTGCCCTGGGCGGAATGCGGAGAGATCTGTCCGCGGCTGAATTTGCCGATATATTGCACACGCTGAACCGGGTCGAAACTGAGTTTCAGGCAATCGTCGAGATTATCCTGTCGCATGATATCGCAATCAACCGGATGCACAACACTGGCGTCCTGACCCTGCAACAGGCTGTGGATTTGGCGGTGGTCGGCGTGGCGGCGCGGGCCTCCGGTCGAGATATCGATGTGCGGCGGGACCAGCCGTATGCGGCTTACGACCGGGTGAAGTTCAGCGTGCCGGTGTATCCCGAGGGCGACGTGCTGGCCCGGATCCGGGTCCGTATCGACGAAGTGACGCAGTCTTGCCATATCGTAAGGCAGGTGTTGGCGCAGATCGAGCCCGGCCCGGTATGCTGCGAACTGCCGCCGATAGCGCCGCATCGTCGGGGCATCGGCTGGGTCGAGTCGTCGAAAGGCGAAACGGTGCATTGGCTGTTGGTCGGTACGGACGAAACGGTCGACCGCTACCGGGTTCGTTCGGCGACGTTCAGCAACTGGCCGGCGGTGCCGCTGACCGTTCCCGGCAATATCGTGCCTGATTTTCCGCTGATCAACAAGAGTTTTGAGTTATGTTACGCTTGTTGCGACCGTTGAAAAAACAAGATTGCCTGGCAGGAAGGAATGAAACGGCATGTTTGAAATCATCCGGCGAATCTGGCAGACCGGCGTTGTGACGCAGGAGCCGCTGGCGCTGGCGGCGCCGCCGCGTTATCGCGGCAAACTGATTATTGATCAGACTGATTGCAGCGGCTGCGGCCGTTGTGAAAGCATATGCCCTGCGGGGGCGATCCGGCTTCAGCCGGAGTCGGACAGCCACAAAACGGGCGGTCAGAGGATTGAAGTGTCCTACGGAAAATGCGTTTTTTGCGGTCTTTGCGCCGAGGCCTGCCCTGACGGCGTCATCCGACAAAGCCAGGATTATCGCCTGGCCACCAGGCAAAAAAGCGAATTGTTGCAATATGGCGGGTGAAGGAGGACTGAAGGTGTCAGAGCTATCGGAACAGGAACAGCTGCAGGGCGAGGAATTGCGGCGACGGATCCGTGACCTGCTTGGCCGGTCACTGCATATAAGGCATGTCGATTCCGGCTCTTGCAACGGCTGTGACTTTGAGATGTCGACCCTGACCAATCCGGTCTATGATGTGCAACGGTTTGGCATAGATTTTGTCGCCTCGCCGCGCCATGCCGACATGCTGATGGTCACCGGCGGCGTGACCCGGCATCTGGAAGAGGCGGTACAAAAAACTTATAATGCAGCGGCGGAGCCGAAACTGGTGCTGGCAGTGGGGACCTGCGCCTGTGGCGGCGGGATTGTCGGTCAGTCTTACGCCAGTCGCGGCGGCGTGGACCAATTGTTGCCGGTGACGGTCTATATCCCGGGTTGTCCGCCGCGGCCCCAGGCGCTGATCGAAGGAATTTTACTGGCGATTGACCGCTGTGAACATCAACTAAAGCCGGATAAGGAGTGATTGAGCGTTGAACCGACAGTTGCAGGAATTCAAGGCTGATTTTTTCAAAGTATTGGCGCATCCGATGCGGATAAGGATTCTGGAACTTCTGGCTGGCGGAGAAAAAAGCGTCAATCAGCTGCAGGCCGCGCTGGGGGTGGAAGCGGCGGCGGTATCGCAACAGTTGGCGGTGTTGCGCAGCAAAAGCATTGTCGATGCAAAAAAAGACGGGACAAAAGTGATCTATTCGCTGCGTGACCCGATGGTCGTCGAGTTGCTGGAAGTCGCCCGCAAGATATTCAACAATCATCTCATCACCACCATCAACATGTTAAGTAATTTCAGCCTCGACCAGACTGCCGGCCAGGCGAACGATAAACCGGAATGAACAAAAAAACGACGTCTTCGATTGAATCGAAGACGTCGTTTTGCGATGCACCAGTGTTATTGAATCGCCTGTTTAGCGTCAAATTTGACGACAGTGCCTGCGGGAATCACCGTGCCAGGAACTTTTTCCGCCGGTGCGGCCAGTGTGCAGGAAGCTACGTGGCCATTCGGATAGTAACTGATCGCTGCATCGGCTTTGCAAACCGCTTTGCCGACATGTTTGTCCTCAGGCAAAGTGCAGGTGTCGAAGCTACCGTTCGGGTGGAAGGAAGCACGGGCTTCCACCTTGCAGCTGCGGTTCTGGTATAGCGGATAAGTGTAGCTGCATTCCTTGACTTTGCCGTCCGGATGCAAGGTGACCGATTCGCCGCCGAGGGCGGTTCCCTTGCCGCGCATATAGATCGACTCTACCGGAGTGCAGAAACGGACTTTGCCATCGGGATAGAAGCCGATCGGTTTGTTCTTTTCACAGCTGAATTCGGTTACATAGACTTCTTTGGTGGCTGCCGTTGGGACTTTTTTCTCGACGGTCGAAACGCATTGTTTCAATCCTCCGTCGGGATAGAACTCGGCAACGCTGTTGACGGCGCAAGTCACACCGAGCAGCGGCGCCTTCTTCTCTACCGCCAGCGTGCACAGGGCCGGGGTTCCGTTGGGATGTAGCGCAATCGTTTTGCCATCGTCGCAGACAATGCCCATCGGATCAGGGTAGTTGCGGTCAACGGCCAGGGTGCACTGGGTCACGTTGCCCTGCTCGTCCAACATGATCGGTCCGCCGCTCAGGCAGGAGATGTCAGCGACCGGAACCGTCTTGTTTTCGGTCAGAACACATTTTTTGAGCGAGCCGTCCGCATTCTTTTCAATCGTGTTCGCTGCGCAGGAAACCGATCCGATGGTCTTGACGGTAACTTTCTGCGACGGCGGTGCGTCGTTCTTTGCTGCGGACGCTGTGGGCAGCGCTAAGGCTGCGGACATTAAAAAAGCCAGGACTGTGATTTGAATTTTTCTGTGGGTCACCTAGAAATAGCCTCCTTTTGATTTTGAGATTTGATCCACTTATATAATTCGCTGCGATGACAGATTCTCCTTCCGTTATTTCCTGAGGGGACAAGAAAAAACTCAGGTATTTATTGACATTTCATATATGAATAATATAATAACAATAAGAAAGTATAATGAGCTGAAATTCAAGGAGGCGAAGAGATGTCGTTGCCACATGCGATTCTCGGACTGTTGTTGGACCGTCCGATGACCGGATATGATTTGAAGTTGCTGTTTGACAAGGAGCTCAATTCATTCTGGCCGGCGCAGATGAGCCAGATCTATCGGGAGCTCGGCACGCTAGAGGCCAAGGAGCTGGTGGACTCGGAAATCGAAGTCCAGGAGACCCGACCGGATCGCAAGGTGTATACGATTTCCCAGGCCGGCAAGCAGGTTTTCGGCGAGTGGATGAACCGTTTTCCTGCTTCGCTACTCAGCCCGTCACGCGATGAGTTTGCTCTGCGGGTGTTTCTCGGTGGGCGGTCAAATCGAGAAGAAATGAAGTTCCAGCTGCGTCGGTTCATCCGCGAAAAGCAGGCGGAAATCGCCACCTTGACCAATCTGGAACGAAACTACGAATCGGCTGCTAAAAAGAATTCCGAGCAGGCGATGTACCGGCGAATGACGCTACGGCGTTCCAATATCGTGGCGGAAGCATTGGTGCTGTGGGCGGAAGACTGTCTCGAGGAGCTGGAAAAGCAGGGGTGAGGAGGCGGCTGAAATGCGCAAAGGCTTGATTGAACGTTTTTACGAGGCGGCGAGCATCCAGCGCTGGAACGATCATGTGCGACCGTTCGAGCTGACCGAACTGGACAAGCAGGCCCATAAGATGATTATTTCTTACGTTCTGGCGAAGTTTGAGCAGACGGAGCGCGGCAAACAGATCGATTGGAATCTGTTGATCGAAGGCGGCATGTTCGAATTCTTGCAGCGGGTCATGCTGACGGATCTGAAACCGCCGGTCTATCACCGCCTGATGCAGACAAAGCGCAAGGAACTGAACCGATGGGTGCTACAGCAACTCGACCCGGATATCTGCGAAATCCCCGGCGGGTTTCGCGATCGGTTCGTTGCCTATTTCGAGGAGGAAGGGCATGCGGTGCTGGAACGGCGGATTCTGAGGGCATCGCATTATCTGGCGACCAATTGGGAGTTCAAGATCATATACAATCTGACCCCGTTCATTTATGGCATTGAGCAGACCAAGGAAGAACTGGAAAATCAGATTGAAGATCATTATGATCTGCTCGGCGTGCAAAAACTGCTGCTTGGCAAAAAAGCCTTCGGTTTCATTGATTTTTGCGGCCAGCTGCGATTCCAGCAACGCTGGGCGCAGACGCCGCGTGTGCCAAAAACATCTGTTCTTGGTCACATGCTGATCGTGGCGATGTTGTCGTATCTGTGTTCGGTGGAGATGGGGGCCTGTCCGCAGCGGGTCATCAACAACTACTACGGGGCTTTGTTTCACGACCTGCCGGAAGTCTTGACCCGCGACATTGTCTCGCCGGTGAAAAGTTCGGTGGCGGGGATTGAAGAAATCATCAAGGAGTACGAAAAAGTTCTGGTCGACGAAAAACTTTTGCCATTGTTGCCGGCTTCTTGGCACGAGGAAATTTATTATTTCATCGAGGATGAGTTTGCCAATAAAGTGAAGATTGACGGAGTCATTCACAAAGAGTTCAGCAACGAAGAGATTTCTGCCCGCTTTAATGCGGCGGAGTTCAGTCCGGTGGACGGCAAGGTGCTGAAGATCTGCGATCATCTCGCGGCTTATATCGAAGCCAGTCTGTCGCTACAACACGGTATGCGGTCGCAGCATTTGTCCGATGCCTGCCAGCGCCTGCACAACATGTATCGCAACAAGGTGGTTGCCGGAATCAACTTCGGCCAGTTGTTTGACTGTTTCGAGCCGAAATAATCGCGAAAACGAATTTCGCAATAAAAAGGACCGACTTCCGATCCGGATTTTCCGGCGGAAATCGGTCCTTTGCTTTTGGCGGGCGGGGATCAGGTCCGGTACTGGTTCACGTCTTCGCTGAAGTGGCCGATGACCACCTTGAAGTCGACAATGCGAGCCATCATGTCCTGCAACTTTTCGTTGTAAACCTGAACGGCTGCGCTGACTTCCTCGCTGGCGGCCGAATTCTCTTCCGAAATGGCGGCCAGATTCTCGATTTTGCCATAGACCTGGTTGAGGCCTTTCATCTCGGTTTCCAGCTTGTTGATCATATCGACGATGTTTTCGGCTACGAGATGCACGTTCTGGATGTGCCGCTTGTTGCCGGTCACGACATCGGACAACTGCTTGGCCTCCAAAGCCAGCACGTTGTATTCGGTGTCGATCATCGACACGACGCTGTTGATGATGTCCATCAGCACTTTCAAATCGACGGAGATGCTATCGGAATGATGCTGCGACTGTTCAGCCAGTTTGCGGACCTCTTCGGCCACAACGGCGAAGCCGCGGCCCTGTTCGCCGGCCCGGGCTGCTTCGATGGCGGCGTTCAAAGCCAGCAGGTTGGTCTGGGCGGCAATCGCCGAAACCATCGCGGTGATCTCGTTGATGCGGGTGGCCTGGGTCTCGAGGTTTTCCGCCGACTTTTTCACATCGGCGAATTGGCTCATGCTGTGTTCGAGCTTCTGACTGGATACCTCGACATCGCTGAAGCCCTGGCTGATTTCCGAAACGGCCGCTTCCAGGCGGCTTTTGTTTCTGTCCTGTTCACTTACGACCTGCTTTAGTGTGGCCAGGTTGCCGTTGAGGATGGCGACCGACTCGGTGGTGCTTTCCGCCTGATGCATCGCGGCGGAGGCCACGTCGTGCACGACGCCGGTGATTTCATTGGAGGTGGCTTTCATCTTTTCGGCCAGTCCATTAAAGTCGTCCGCATATTTGTTCATTTCATCGGCGATTCCCTTGAAGCCGACAAATTCGCGCTTTAAGCGGATCTTATACTCGGACAGCCCTTCCATGATCGCTTCGAACTCATCGTTTGACGTGAACTGGGTTTCCATGAAATACTGCCGTTCCTGCATGGTCTGGATTTCCTTCAGTACGCTTTGGATTGGCTGTAACAATAGCATTGATGCAACCAGCGCTGCGGCGCCGCCGGCCAGCGCACCCCAGACCGGCGCGGTCAGGCCGATCGCCGGCAGGATGATCGATACGCCGACGCCCAGCAGCGTC
>RRZU011901305.1_pt1 | contig 10449 bp, 10 predicted proteins | sample 2165561 | NCBI WGS metagenome assembly RRZU01 (sample SAMN10456909, study PRJNA506462) | wastewater metagenome | isolation source: wastewater sludge | place: USA: Moscow, Idaho | reverse complement strand
GATCGGCACCCACATGATCGCCGAGACCAGGCTCGCGGCGCCGGCTCCCTGCAGCCCGGGCATTCGCTGCCCGATCTTTCGGTTCAGCAGCACGTAGCATCCCCAGGCCACGCCCGAGATCAGACCGATGCCTACGCCGAGCAGGTCGGTGCTGGGGCTCGGGTTCACGAGCACGACGACACCGACGGCCGCGAGCAGCCCGCACAGCAGGTCGATGGCACGGCAAGAGGCGAGGATCGCAATCGCCAGCGGGCCCAAGAACTCGAGGGTGATCGCGAGCCCGAGCCCGAGGCGATCGATGGTCACGTAGACGCTCGTGTTCATGACACCGAATACCACGCCGAGGCACAGCACCGGCCACCACTGCGCCCAGGTCATGCTGCGGAAGCGTGGGCGGCCGACCGGCACGAGCACCGCGGCGGTGATCAGCTGCCGAATTGAGACAACGCCGACCGGGCCGATAGATGGAAACGCCAGCGCCCCGGTCGCCGCGCCGACCTGGTTGCTGAGCGACGCGGTGAGCGCGAGCACGATGCCACGGCCGAGACCCCGGTCATCGGATGCCTGCGTCCGGACGGTGGGCTGCTCTGCGATTGCGGTCGAGGTGGTCACGGCTCCACGATAGTTGGCTGCGTTCCATACGTGTTGTGCAAGTTTCTGAGCTTCTATACGCTTATCGCATGGAATGGTCGTTGCGGGAGCTGCGCTGTTTCACCACCGCGGCTGAGGCGGGCACACTCACCGGTGCCGCCGAGTCCCTGCACGTCTCGCAGGCGGCCGTGTCGCGCGGTATCGCCAGCCTCGAGCAGGCGCTCGGCCAACGCGTGCTGCACCGAGGCAGACACGGTTGCGAGCCCACCGCCTTCGGTGAGGCGCTCTTGCCACAGGCGAGGCGGATCCTCGCAAATGCCGAGCAACTGAACGCGCTCGCGCGAGAACAGCACGGCCAGCTCACGCTCGGCTATGCGTGGGCCGCGCTCGGCAGGCATACGACCGCGTTTCAGCGCGGCTGGGCGAAGGAGCACCCCGAGACTGAGCTGAAGCTGATTCGCCATACCAGCCCCACCTCGGGCCTCGCCGAGGGGCGCTGCGATGCGGCGATCGTGCGCGTCACCCCAGACCCCGCGCGTTTCGCGAGCGCCGTCGTCGGTCTCGAGCGCCGCATCGCCGCGTTCTCGAGCGACGACCCACTCTGGGCGAGGCGCCGCAGCCTGCGAATGCGCGACTTCGCCTCGCGCACCGTGCTCTCAGACACGCGCACCGGCACCACGAGTCGCGCGCTGTGGGATGGCGGCCCCTCCCCCGAGCGATTCATCGAGTCGACCGACCTCGAAGACTGGTTGAACGGCATCGCGACGGGCATCGGCGTCGGCACCACCGCTGAGGCGACCGCGGCGCAGCACTCGAGGCCCGGGGTGACCTTTCGCCCGATCACCGACGCGCCGCGCATTCCGGTGCGCATCGCCTGGTGGCGCAGCGATCCGCCAGACAAGATCGCCGAGCTGATTGAGACGGTGACACGTCTCTACAACGCTGCCTGACGGGTCAGCGACCGCGCTCGCCCATCTTCGCCGCGAGCTGGCTCGGCGCGATCCTCGCGATGCGCGCGAGCACCTTGTATCTGAACGATGGGATCGACACGGCCTTGCCGCGATCGAGATCGCGCAGCGACTCCGCGATGACGGCCGGGGCGTTCAGCCACATCCAGCGCGGCACGCCCTCTTGGCCCGGCGGCAGGCCGAGCCGCTCGTGAAAGTTCGTGTGCGTGTAGCCCGGGCACACTGCGGTGACGGTCACACCGCGCGACCCGTAACGAGCATTGGCCCAGCGCGAAAACATGACGAGCCACTGCTTCGACGCCGAGTAGGTGCTGCGCGGAATGAACGCGGCGACCGAGGCAACGTTGAGAATCTGCCCGCTGCCCCGAGCGAGCATGCCCTGCAGCGCTGCGTGCGCGAGGCGCATGGGCACCTCGTTGTGCAGCCGCAGGTGCCGAACCTCGGCCTCGACGTAGTTGTTCTCGAACTCGAGCGAGAGGCCGAAGCCCGCGTTGTTGATGAGCCTATCGATCGGGCGCGAGTCGTCTGAGAGCCTCGCGACGACGCTCGCGAGGCCGGCCTCGTCGAGCAGGTCTGCGGCAAGCACCTCGATTGTGATGGCGGGGCCCGCCGCCTGCAACTCCGCCGCGAGCGCCTCGAGGGTTCGCTCGTCTCGTGCGACCAAGACGAGCGAGTCGCCCCTCGCCGCAAGCTGACGCGCGTACTCGGCCCCGAGGCCTGAGCTCGCGCCCGTGATCAACGAGGTCTTCGTCATCGCCGAGTGCCCGTGCCTCGGATTAGGCGAGACGCTCGACCTCGACGAAGACGACGTCGGCCGCGGATCCTCGGTTCTCAATACGATGCTCGGCACCGGCGGCGCGAGTGTAGCTCTGCCCCGTCACCAACTCGGCATCGAACTCGCTGCCGTCGGCGTTCACCACGTGCATCGTGTCGGTGACGAGCGGAATCACCACGTACTCGTACTCGTGACGGTGCATCGGAATCGAGCCACCCGGCTCGATCGTCCACTTCGTCACCCTGAAAACGTCGTTCTCGAGCTGCTGTTCTGCGTGCGATCCGGTACTCATGACCGCAGTCTACCGAGACGCCGCGCGCTAGGCGAGCTCTGCCGTTGGCGTCTTGCTGCGCAGCACCGCGCGCCTCAAAGCGATGAAGAAGACGATCATGCCGGCCGTGATGAGCATGTGGCCGAGCCCGGCGATGCCCGAGATCATCTTGCTCGACTCCTGGCCAAGCACCGTGAGGCTGCCGTGCCAGATCAGCATCGCCGAGGTGAGCACCACGCCGGCGTTGTAGAGCCAGAAGAACCAGGCGAAGAGCTTCGGGCTGCTCGAGATGCCGAACACCTTCTCGAGCGCGAGCACGATGAGCAGCACGATGAAGCCGAGGGTGAGCAGGTGAGTGTGGGCGAGGCCGAGCTGCGTGAACTGGCCCTCTGCGAAGTCGTTCATCTTGGTGAACTCGCGGTAGAAGAGGCCAGAGGCGACGCCGACGATCATGTAGATAAAGGCTGCGTTGAGCAGGCGTTTCATGGGTGTTCCTTTCGTTGGTGTTTGGGGGTTTTTGGTGTTTTGGGCATGACTGATCGCGGCGCGACACGGAGTCGCGGCAGCGATGAGCGAATGTTGGGGGCCGCGGCGCTAGATCAGGCCCGCCTGCTGGGCGGCGTGCACCGCCTTCGAACGGCTGTCGACCCCGAGCTTGGTGCAGATGTGGGCAATGTGGCTCTTCACCGTCGCCTCGGCAACGAACAGGGTTCGTGCGATCTCACGGTTGGTCGATCCCGTCGAGAGCAAGCGCAGCACCTCGGTCTCTCGCTCGGTGAGCCTTGGCAGCGGCTCGCGCATTCCCTTCAGCACGCGCGATTGCAGCTCGGGGGCGAGCACCGTTTCGCCGGCTGCCGCGCGTTTGATTCCGTCGAGGATCACGCCCGGGTTCACGTCTTTGAGCAGATAGCCGGCGGCTCCGGCTTCGATGGCCCCGAGAATCTCGGCGTCCCGATCGTAGGTGGTCAGAATGAGCACCGCGGGAGCCGGTTCGAGTCGGCGCAGGCGCGCGGTGGTTTCGATGCCGTCGATGCCTTCGCCGAGGCGCAGGTCGCAGAGCACCACGTCGGGGCGCAGGTGCACGGTTAGCGCCAGCGCTTCTTCTCCGGTGGCGGCCTCACCGACGACCTGCACGCCGTCTTGCGAGTCGAGCACGGCGCGAAGCCCGCTTCGCACGACGGGGTGATCGTCGACCAGCAGCACGTTGATCGTCACAGTGTCTCCTCATTCGCGCGATGTGTCTGGCCGCTCGATGCTTCTGGGCCGAGGTAGATGGGAAGATGAGCCGAAACCGCGGTGCCTTCTCCCGGCGCGCTTTCGACGTCGAGGCCGCCGCCGAGCTCACGCAGCCGGGCCCGCATGAACCTCAGGCCATAGCTCGACGCCCCCTCTTCGCTGGCTCGATGATCCCACTCGCTCGCATCGAAGCCCGCACCGTCGTCGATGATGTCGAGGCGCACCGAATCGTCGGCGTCGATGAGGCTCACCACGACCCGCGACGCCTGCGCGTGCAGCCGCACGTTCGCGAGCGCAGACTGCGCCGTGCGCAGCAGCGCGACCTCAACCTCGGTGGGCAGCAGTGGCAACGAAGCGTCGGCGTGCAGTTCACCCTGCAGGCCGGTTTCTTCGGCCACACGCGAGAGCAGGCGATCGAGTGCCGCGGCGAGCGCGTCGGCTTCGAGCTCGGCCGGAGCGAGAGCGGCGATGATCCTGCGCACCTCACCGAGATTGTCGCTCGCGAGCGACTCGACCTGCGAAAACGTGAGCTTTGCCTCGCTGTCGGTGACGCGCAGCCCAGCGGCATGCGAAAGCAGCCTGATCGACGAGAGCCCCTGAGCAACGGTGTCGTGAATGTCGCGCGAGAGACGCGTGCGCTCCGAGATCACCCCAGAGTGCCGCTGCGCGAGCGCCAACTCGTCTTGCAGCTCAGCCATCTCGTGCTGTGCGTTCGTGAGCGAAGCCACCAGCCGCTCCCGCTCGGCGGCGTCGCGCAGCAGCTGCAGGTAGCCCCGCGAGATGCCGAACGCAAAGACGCCGCCGATAACCGGCCCGAGCACGTTCGCGTAGCTCGTGTTGCCGTGGTGCCAGATCGGCGCGACTATCACGATGGCGAGCACTACGCCTGAGAACAGCAGCCCCCAGCGCAGCGGCAGCAGGTGGCCGGCCAGCAGCCAGAGCAAGAATGCGAGCCAGACGAACTCGGCCGACACGACGACCACGGCGAGCCAGATCACCGCGAAGCCGAGCAGCCACCAGACGACGAGTCGGCTCGAGTTCGAGATCGCACTCGCAGCGAGGATCGAGCCCGCAGTGTGCCAGGCGAGCACCGCGATGCCGCACACGACTGCAGCGGGCGTGGGTGTGCCGTCGCCGATCGCCCGTACCACGCCGACCGCGGTGAGCAGCAGCACGATGAGGTGCTGGCCGAGCTGCATCGCCCGCACCGTCGCATTCGCCCTGGCGGGCGCTGTGCCTCCGGTGCGCGTCAGCGGAGCATTCACGAGACTCATGGCTCTATTCTCCCCGTCACTTCCTGACACCGCTGAGTTTTCCCGGCCACCAGATGCGGTCGCCCAGCAGCCCGAAGACGGCCGGCACGATGACGACGCGCACCAGCAAGGTATCGATGAGCACGCCGATTCCGACGATGAGGCCGAGCTGGCCGAGCGTGACGAGCGGCAGCACCCCGAGCGCAGCGAAGACCCCGGCGAGTACGATACCCGCGCTCGTGATGACGCCGCCGGTGTGGGCCACGGCCTCGATCATGCCCGGCCCTGTGCCACGCGTGATCGCCTCAGCGCGGGCGCGGTGCGCGAGGAAGATCGTGTAATCGATGCCGAGCGCAACCAGGAACAGGAACGAGAGCAGCGGCACCTGCAGATCCAATGCGTCCTGACCCAGCACGACCCGGCTCAACCAGGCTCCCGCGCCGATCGCTGCAAGAGCGCTTGCGCAGTTGATCGCGAGCAGCAGCACTGGGGCAACGAGCGAGCGCAACAGCAGCACGAGCACCACAAAGCTGACCGCGAGCACGAGCGGGGCGATCACCCACAGGTCTCGCTGATTGCCGTCTCGCGCATCGACATCGGTCGCTACGGCGCCGCCAACGAGGGCGTTCGCCCCGGGTACAGCGTGCACCGCATCGCGCAGTTCGCCGATCTGATCGAGGCTCTGCTGCGAGCTCGGCAGGTACTCGCTCGTCACCATGATCTTCACGAGCGTGCCGTCTTCGCTCGTGCCCGCGGGGTGCGCCCTGACGACACCCTCGACGTCTCCCGCGACAGTGACGACGGCTTCGGCCGCGTCGCTGTCAGCGACGACGAGGATCGGCTGGGCCTCACCCGGGGCAAAGTGCGCCGAGAGCACCTCGAGCCCCGCGGCCGACTCGGACTGCACCCTGAACTTCTCGATCTGGTCGAGGCCGACTGAGGTGCCGAAGAGGCCGGCGGCCATCGTGGCGATCAAGACGAGACCCAGCACGAGGCTGCGAACCGGGCGACCGACCACCCGGGTGGCGATCGCTCGCCAGGCACGGCCCTGCGGCTTCGCGTCTCCCGGGCGCGGAACGAACGGCCAGAAGACCCCTCGCCCGCAGACCGCGAGCGCGGGCGGCAGCACGAGAAGCACGGCGGCGAGCGCAATCAGCAGCCCGATAGCCGATGAGATGCCGAGCCCGTGCGTTCCGGGAATTACCGCGAGCACCAGGGTCAGCAGCGCGAGCACGACCGTGATGTTCGAAGCGAGAATCGCGGGCGCCGTCTTACGCACGGCCTGGCTCAAGGCCAGGCGATGATCCTCGTGCCTTGAAAGTTCTTCGCGATATCGCGAGATCAGCAGCAGCGCGTAGTTCGTGCCGGCGCCGAAGACGAGCACGCTGATGATGCCGGCGTCGAACTGCAGGCCCCAGAGGCTGCCCGCGGCTGCGGTCATGCGCCCGGCGAGGCCATCGGCAAGCGCTACGACGGTGAGCGGGATCAGCCACAGAACCGGTGAGCGGTAGGTGACGATCAGCAGCACGGCGACGATCAGAATGGTCACGAGCAGCAGGGTGAAGTCGGCACCCTCGAACGACGCGGCGATATCGGCGCCGAAGGCCGGCCCGCCCGTGACCTGCAGCTGCAGGCCCGCGGGGGTGTGGTCTGCAAGCTGAGAGCGCAGCGCCTTGATCGCACCCGCCGTTTCGGTGTTGCTCTCACCGACGTCGATCGGCGTAACGAGCACTGCCGCCTCGCCGTCGTCGCTGAGCATCGGTTCGGGAGCGCGGGCGGGTTGCTCGGCGGCGCTGGTGGTGTCGGCTGTGTCGTTTGGTGCTTTCGCGCCGTTCGTATCGTCCGCTTCGAAAAGGATCGGCGCCAGCGCCCGCAGCGCCTCCGTGTCTGCCGCGGTGAGTTCGCCGCCGTCGCTGCGCGAAGCGACAATAAGCACCGACTGCTGATCGGATCCGGGGAATTTGTCGAGCAGCTCGGCGGCTTTTGCCGACTCGGAGGTTGCTGGCGCTTGCGCGTTGCGGGCCGGGGCTTCGGCGCCACCGAACGCACCGAACAGCGCGATCATGACAAGCAGCCCGATCGAGAGCGACACCCACGCCCCCCGTCGAGAGGTCAGCAGATCTGCGAGGTGGGTGCGAGCGGTGTTTCGAGCCATACCTCCACTTCAGCAGCCGCACGAATGGAGGGCATCGCGCAAGCTGGTGAATCGAAGATCAGCCTTTCGGCTGATGCGCTTTGCGGTCACGCCATTCTTCGGCGAGGATCGCGTACAGCACGCCGTCAACCCAGCCGAGGTCGCGGTGCAGCGAGTCTTTGACTGAGTACGATTCGCGGTGCATACCGACTCGCTCCATCAGTCGCCACGAGGGCTCGTTCGCCGCGAATGCCCCGGCCTCGACGCGGTGCTTGTCGAGATGCTCGAAACACACCCCGATAAGCGCTGCGACCGCCTCGGTAGCGTAACCTTTGCCGCCGACTTCCGGCGCGAACGTCCACCCGAGCTCTGCCTGCACGGCGACGGCCTGATCTTTGACCTCTCGCTGCCCCCACCCATCGCCACTGCGCAGCATCAGATCACCGATGATCTCGCCATCACGCTCGACCACGAGGTAGTCGGCGTGCTTCGCCGCATAGGTTGAGTATTTGGTCTTCTGAGCAGCATCGTTATTGCGGTTGAGCAGCGTCCCGCCGACGGCACATTATTGCTCTTGCGCAGCGCTGCCTTTCGACCCGAACCGGCGTGCCAGGCTCTTTCTGCCGCGTGTCCTAACCACGCGGCAGAAAGAGTAATTCTGATGGTACGAAAGATCAACGCGAAACTGGTCCTCCGGCTCCGCGCTGAAGGATTCTCCCTACGGCAGATCGAAGCGCAGGGCATCTCCCAGCACAGCAGCATCAAGGTCGAACGAGCCGCCGCCCGGGAACACCTGACTTGGGAGACCGCGGCCGGGATGACCGAGAACGAGGTCTATGAGCGTCTCTTCCCAGGCGTCGGCGTTCGAGAGAGCGCCTATGTGCAACCCGACTGGCCTGTGTTACATCGCGAGCTCGCGAGAGTCGGTGTCACATTGAAACTGCTGCATGCGGAGTACCTCGACCGCTGCCAATACACCGGAGCTCCCGGGATGGGGTACGACCGTTTCTGTAAGACCTACGCCGCGTATGTACGCGCGCAGGGGGTGACTTCCAGAGTCGGTCACAAGGCGGGACAAACGATCGAGGTCGACTGGTCCGGTCCCACGATGCAGCTCACGAACCTGACCACCGGGCAGACAACGAAGGTGTTCCTTTTCGTTGCGTGCCTGCCGTTCTCAAGGTACGCGTTTGTGGAGCCCCGGCTCGATATGCGGCAGGAGTCTTGGCTGGAATGCCATATCGCGATGTATGACTGGTTTGGTGGGTCGACCCCGCGCTTGGTGCCGGACAATTTGAAAACCGGGGTCGTGAAGCATCCCCGCGATGGTGAGGTCGTGTTGAACGACGCCTATCGAGAACTCGCCGCCCACTACTCGGCGGCAGTACTGCCAGGAAGACCGAGGAAACCGAAAGACAAGCCGAGTGTGGAGAACACCGTCTGGAGCATCGCAACCTGGGTCATCGCTGCCCTCCGCAACGAGGCCTTCTCTTCGTTGCCTGAGCTTCGCGCGGCGATCTACGAACAGGTCAGGCGCTTCAATGCCGAACCCTTCCAGAAACGCACGGGGTCTCGGGCGAGCGTGTTCGAAGGGGAAGAGCAGTCGCTGCTGCGGCCGTTGCCGCAAGTGGCGTACGAGATCAGCCAGTGGGCGTACCAGCGTCGAGTCGCCCGCGACGGGCACGTCGTGTGGGCCAAGAACCATTACTCGGTCCCGTACCAGCACGTCGGTGAAGCTGTTGACCTCAGGGTGACGAATCGGGCGGTTGAGATTTACCAGGGCGGCGACCGAATCGCTTCCCATCTCCTCGCCCCGACAGGTGTCACGGGCGACTATCGAACCCGCGAGAGTGACCTCCCCGAAGGCCCGAGATATCGGGAATGGGACCGCGGGCGAGTTGAGGAGTGGGCGGCACGTCTCGGCCCGAACGCGGTGACGGTAATCGATCGGGTATTCGAGTCCGTTGCCGTTGAGGAGCAGGGCATCAATCCAGCGTTGGCGGTGCTGCGCCTCACCCGCCGCTACTCGGCTGCCAGGGTCGAGGCTGCGTGCGAGATTGCGTTACGCAGCCGAGTGCGGTCGCCAAGGTATGCGCATCTGCGCCCCATCCTCGAGACCCGGCAAGACCAGCCAGGGCAGCAGAAGCGTTCGCCGAGGTTCACACCGGCTGAGCCCGTCGAGGTTTCAGGGTATGTGCGAGGCGCCTCGTACTACGAGGGGGTCGGCAAGTGAGCATCATCGATACTGAAACCAAACGCAAACTCCGCGAAATGGGAGTGACCGCACTCGCTGACGCGTTCGAAGCGCAAGACGATCTCCTCGTCGGCGGGATGCCATTCGCTGAGCGGGTCAGTCTGATCGTTGATGATGCGCACGCGTCGTTCACGAGCCAGAAGATCGATGGCCTCACCCGCAGGGCGCAGCTCAGGTATCCCGATGCGGAACTGCGTCGGCTCGACCTCCTGGAAAAGCGCGGCATTGATCGCGGTGTGATCGCGAATCTTGCGACTTGTACTTTCATTGGAAGGTGCGAGAACGTCGTGTTTCAGGGCTTCACGGGGTCTGGGAAAACGTATCTTGGGTCGGCGCTCGCGAGGGCTGCGTGTCAGCACCGCTATCGGGCCCTGTATGTTCGGATGCCTGATCTCGAAGAGGCCTGGCTCGCTTCTGCAGATAAACCGGGAGGGAAAGAGAAGTTCCTCCGCAAATACGCGGCGTTCCATCTCCTCGTGATCGATGAGTGGCTCCTCGATGAGCCGGGTGAGCATGTGCGTGGGATGCTGCTCGAGCTCCTCGAACGCCGCTATGACAGTGTCTCGACCGTGTTCTGCACTCAGTATGCGAAGAAAGACTGGCATCAGCGTCTCGGCGGTGATGTTCACGCTGACGCGATCATGGACCGGATCGTGCATCGCGCGGTCTGGATCGAAACCGGGGATGCGAACATGCGAGAACACACAGCGTCGACGAGGCGGTAAGTCGAGCGCGGGGCGAGTGGCGGTCAAACCTGACGACAAGGGCGCTGCTCGCCTCGCGCGACCAGGCGCTGCTTTCAAGCAATATTGGGTGCTGTTCATCGGCAATATCACCGCTGCTCAACCCTTCGAATACTCAGAGATGATCGTCCCATGGCAACATAACGGCAACATTCGGGGCGAGCTGAGCGATTTGCTGCACAGTCCCATGAATCGTAGTTCGTTGAAAACACGCCAAAGTGCGG
>RRZU010587713.1_pt1 | contig 10449 bp, 11 predicted proteins | sample 2165561 | NCBI WGS metagenome assembly RRZU01 (sample SAMN10456909, study PRJNA506462) | wastewater metagenome | isolation source: wastewater sludge | place: USA: Moscow, Idaho | reverse complement strand
GCTCGGCACGACCCGCCGCATCGAGCGCGGCGATGCCCGCTTCGAGGCGGCGGCGCAGGTCGGCGCAAGCGCCCGGCAACGCCTCGGCGTCTTCGCGCATTGCGGCCAGCGTCCGCACGAAGGCCGCACCGCCGTCACGCGCGAGCTTGCGCCAGACGAGGTCGTTGGCCTGGATACCGGTCGTCCCTTCGTAGATCGGCGAGATGCGCGCATCGCGCAGGTACTGCGCGGCGCCGGTGTCTTCGATGTAGCCCGCGCCGCCATGCACCTGGATGCCGAGCGAGGCAACCTCGACGCCCAGCTCGGAGCTCCAGCCCTTGACCACCGGGATCAGCAGCTCGGCAAAGGCCTGCCGTTCGGCGCGCAGCGCCGGGTCGGGATGGTGTTCGCCGAGGTCGAGCGCGGCGGCGACGACGTAGGCCAGGGCCCGGCTGGCTTCGGCCTGGGCGCGCATGACGAGCAGCATGCGGCGCACGTCGGGGTGCGTCACGATGGGCACGCGCGGCCCGCCGCGCACGCCGACGGCATAGCCCTGGATGCGTTCGCGGGCGTAGTCGCGCGCCTGCTGGTAAGCGCGTTCGCAAACGGCGACGCCTTCCATGCCGACGCCGAAACGCGCCGCGTTCATCATCACGAACATGTATTCGAGGCCGCGCTGCGCCTCACCGACGAGGAAGCCGAGCGCGCCTTCCCGTTCGCCGAACGCCATCGTCGCCGTCGGACTGGCGTGGATGCCGAGCTTGTGTTCGAGCGCGATGCAGTGGGCATCGTTGCGCGCGCCGAGGCTGCCGTCGGCGTTGGGGATGAATTTCGGCACCAGGAACAGCGAGATGCCCTTGACGCCTTCCGGCGCGCCCGGCGTGCGCGCCAGCACCAGATGGACGATGTTCTCGGCGAGGTCGTGCTCGCCGTAGGTGATGAAGCTCTTTTGCCCGTAGAGGCGGTAGCGGCCGTCGGCCTGCGGCTCGGCCCGGGTGCGCACCGCGGCGAGGTCGGAGCCGGCCTGCGGCTCGGTGAGGTTCATCGTCCCTGTCCAGCGGCCGCTCACCAAAGGTTCGAGGTAGATCGCCCTGAGTTCGTCAGAGCCGACCAGCACCAGGGCTTCAACGGCGCCCGTGGTCAACAGCGGGCAGAGCGAAAAGGCGTGGTTGGCCGACTTCCACATTTCGCCAACCGCCGCGGCAACCACTCGCGGCAGGCCCTGGCCGCCGTATTCGGGCGGCCCCGAGAGCGCCGGCCAGCCGCCTTCGACGAAGCGCCGGTAGGCCTCGGCAAAGCCCTGCGGCAGGCGCACCGCGCCGGCCTCAAAGCGCGCGCCTTCGCGGTCGCCGGAAGCGTTGAGCGGCGCCAGCACGGTCTCGGCGAACTTGGCCGCTTCGGCGAGGATCGCCTCGACCACGTCGGGCGTGGCCTCCTCGCATCCCGGCAAGGCGGCGATCGCCTCCAGGCCGGCCAACTCTTCCAGCACGAAGCGCATGTCGCGCAACGGCGCACGGTATTCGCCCATCGCCACCTCCCGCTTGCCCGGGGCCCGCGCCGGGCCCGCACCAGGATTTCTCCTGGCTGGGACCGGCCCGGCGGGCCGGGGTTCAGCCGAGCGCGGCGGTGAGTTCGGGCACCAGCGTAAACAGGTCGCCGACGAGGCCGTAGTCGGCGACCTGGAAGATCGGCGCCTCCGGGTCCTTGTTGATCGCGACGATCACCCGGCTGTCCTTCATTCCGGCCAGATGCTGGATGGCGCCGGAAATGCCGACGGCGATGTAGAGCTGGGGCGCGACGACCTTGCCGGTCTGCCCGACCTGCAGGTCGTTGGCCACGTAGCCCGCGTCGACGGCGGCGCGCGAAGCGCCGAGCGCGCCGCCCAGGCGGTCGGCGAGCGGTTCGAGCAGGGCGCGGAAATTCTCGCCGCTGGCGAGCCCGCGGCCGCCGGCGACGACGACGCTGGCCGCCGTCAGTTCGGGGCGCGCGGAGACGTTGAGCTCGCGCCCGATCACGCGCGACAGGCCGAGGTCCGGCCCGGCGGCCATGGTCTCGACCGGCGCCGCAGCGACAGCCACCGTCGCAGGTTCGAAGGCGGTGGCGCGCACCGTGGCGAGGATCGGGCTCGAGCCCGCAGGCACGCGCACCGTCGTCAGCACGCTGCCGGCGTAGATCGGCCGAACAAAGGTATCCGGCGCCAGGACGTCGACGATCTCGGAGAGCTGCGGCACGTCGAGCAGCCCGGCGAGGCGCGGCAGCACCGACTTGCCCAGGGCGCTGGCCGGCGCCAGCAGGTGCGAGTATTCGGCGGCCAGCGGCGCGAGCAGCGCGGCCAGGTTCTCCGCGCCCAGGTCGGCGTAATGCGGCGCATCGCAGCAGCGCACGCGCGTCACGCCGTCGAGCTGCGCGGCCTGAGCGGCGATTTGGGCGCAGCCGTCGCCGACGACAAGCACATCGATTTCGGCGGGACTGCTGCCACATTTGGCGATGCGGACGGCGGCGGCAACGGTGGCCGCCGTCGCGGGCTTGAGGGTTTGCCGGTCGTGTTCGGCGAGGACGAGGAGGCGCATCATCCGATCACCCGGGCTTCGTTTTTGAGTTTGTCGACGAGTTCGGCAACGCTTTCGAGGCGCACCCCGGCGGCGCGGCGCGGCGGTTCGGCGTAGCCGAGCACGGCCAGCCCCGGCGCAACGTCGACGCCGAGTTCGGCCGGCGTCAGCGTTTCGAGTGGCTTCTTCTTGGCCTTCATGATGTTCGGCAGGGTTGCGTAGCGCGGCTCGTTGAGCCGCAGGTCGGCGCTCACCACCAGCGGCAGGCGGGCTTCGAGCGTCTCGTGCCCGCCGTCGACTTCGCGCGTGACGCGCGCCAGCCGCGCGCCAGTGTCCATTTCAAGCTTCGAGGCGTACAGCGCCTGCGCCCAACCGAGCTTGGCGGCGAGCATCGCGCCGACCTGCGCCGCGTCGTCGTCGATGGCCTGTTTGCCGCACAGCACGAGGTCCGGCGTTTCCCGCGCGCACACCGCGGCGAGCAGGCGGGCCACGGCCAGCGGTTGCAGTTCAGCGTCGCTCTCGATCAGCAGCGCGCGGTCGGCGCCGAGCGCCAGCGCAGTGCGCAGCGTCTCCTGGCAGGCCGCGCCGCCGGCCGAAACCACCACCACTTCGACGTCGCCGGCCGCGCCGGCTTCCTTGAGGCGCACGGCTTCTTCCACGGCGATCTCGTCGAACGGATTCATCGCCATCTTGGCGTTGGCGATGTCCAGCCCGGAACCGTCGGCCTTGGCGCGCACGCGCACGTTGTAATCGACCGCCCGCTTCACGGGCACCAGAATTTTGAGCACTGTCCTTCCCTTCCCCTCGAAAATGCAGTTTCCGTTCGTCCGAACGGGTGCCTGGAAAGCCCGTTTCAAGCGCCTTGCAACGCGGCGCAAAGCCCGTCTGGATGCGGCTTCCAGGCCGGCTCAGGATAGGTTCGGGCGGCCATCGTGTCAATGCTCGCCGCCGGCATAGATCCACATCGATTCGGTCCGCCCGGCGCGGGAAAAACCCAAGGCCGCGTAGAACGAAACCGCTGCGCCGTCGGCGACCAGGATGCGCTGATGAAAGTCGCGGTATTGATCCAGCAGGCAAGTCATCATCCGCCGCCCCACCCCGCGCCGCTGGAAATCGGGATGCACCAGCAGGTGCGGAAAGTAGACCACCAGATGCCCGTCGGAAATGGCATTGGCCAGACCGACGAGCCGCCCGGCCACGCGCGCCGTCACGAGGGCGTGCGAGTTCCGCAAGGCGGCCATGAGCTGCCCCGGTTTCTCCGCTGCCGACCAGCGATGGGCGCGGTACAGCGCCAGGACTTCCGCCTCGGCCACGGCATCGGCGAGGGAAACGACGATTTCCATTCATGCGCTCCTTGAAGGTGTGGCGGCAAGCCCGTCCGGCACGCCGCCCAGCATGCCATCACGATGACAGGTCCACGCCCTGCGGACAAGCCGCGGCGGAACGTGCCAGAATGGCGCCTTTCGTCGCTCCTCACCGCGCCTTTCCGCTTCGCGCGCCATTTTTTCGCTCCCGCCGCCATGCCTGCTGACGTCTTCGCCGCGCCTTCGACCGCCTTTTTCTGGAACGCCTTTCCCGTCTTCCTGCTGATGGCTGCGGTCACCATCGCCACGCCCGGGCCGGGCGTGATCATGACGCTCACCAACACCGTGCGCTTCGGCCTGCGCAACTCGCTGGGGGGCATTCTGGGGCTGGCAGCCGGCATCTTCTGCGTCGCGACGCTCTCGGCGACCAGTCTCGGCGTGCTCCTCGCCAGCTCGGCGCAGGCGTTCACCGTGGTCAAGTATGTCGGCGCGGCTTACCTCGTTTACCTCGGCCTGCGCCTGTGGCGCGCGCCGGTGCGCAGCGATGCTGAGATTGCGGTGGTCACCGCGCCCTTCCACCGCCGCTTCGCCGCCGGCCTCGCGCTGCAACTGACCAACCCGCAGTCGATCCTGTTCTTCATGTCGGTCTTCCCGCAGTTCATCGACCCTGCTTCGCCCTTCGTGCCGCAGTTCGTCGTCCTGGTGTGCACCTTCAGCACCCTGCTGGTGCTGATCCACCTGGCCTACGCCACCAGCGCGCGCTACGCCGGCGGCTGGTTGCGTCGCCCCGGCGCCGGCCGCTGGATCAACCGCGCCTCGGGCAGTGCCTTCATCCTCTTCGGCGTGCTGCTCGCCGGCGCCCGGCGATGAAACGCCTTCTGGTCAGCGCCTGCCTGCTCGGGCAGCCGGTGCGTTACGACGGCCAGAGCAAACCCGTGCCCGACGCACGCCTCGAACGCTGGGCCACAGAAGGCCGCCTCGTTCCGTTTTGTCCGGAGTGCGCCGCCGGCCTGCCGACCCCGCGCCCGCCGGCCGAACGCCAACAGACGCCCCAGGGCCGCCGCGTCGTCAGCGTCAACGGCGACGACCTGAGCGCGACCTTCGCCGCCGGCGCCGCCCAGGCGCTGGCCACGGCCCGCCAGCAGGCGGTGGTCGGCGCCCTGCTCAAGGAAGGCAGCCCGTCCTGCGGCGTGCACCGGATCTACGACGGCAGCTTCAGCGGTCGCCGCATCGCTGGCGCCGGCCTGACGACGCAAGCCTTGCGCGCCGCCGCTTTCCCGGTGTTCTGCGAAGATGAGCTCGACGCCGTCGAGGCGTTGCTCGCCGAGGGCGAACCCCCCCCGGCGCAACGCGCTGAACCGACCACCGCAGAGCCATAGGGCCTCCCACCGCCCGCGCAGCGCAGCGCAGCGCATGTTTTACGGCCGGCACCGCCGGGACACAATCGCCCGCATCGCACTTTTCCGCCCCTGACCGGTCAGACGCCGGTGGCCGCCCGCAGCGCGCGGTGCACGCGTCGGCGGTTCCGCCGCAGACGCCCCATCATCCATTCAGGAGGGAACACGCATGCAGTCAGGATTCCGTACTCCGTTCCACGTCTCGCAGTGTTTCGTTGCCGCCGCCTTGCTCTTCGCGGCCGGTCAGGCCGTCGCCGACCTCAGCGTTCCGATGTACAAGGTCGATGAAAACGGCGTCGGCGCCCCGGTCGGCACCATCGCCGTGACGAGCAGCCCCTACGGCGTCGTCCTGACGCCCGACCTGAAAGGTGTGGCGCCCGGCGCGCATGGTTTCCACGTGCACCAGAACCCGAGTTGCGACGCCGCCGAACAGAACGGCAAGAAGGTCGCGGCGCTGGCCGCCGGCGGCCATTACGATCCGCAGGGCAGCGGCAAGCACGGCACTCCTTGGGGCGACGGCCACCTTGGCGACCTCCCCGCCCTGTATGTCGATGCACAGGGCAACGCCAACCAGCCGGTGCTGGCCCCGCGCCTCAAGGAGAGCGATTTCGCTGGACGCTCGCTGATGATTCACGCGGGTGGCGACAACCACGCCGATCACCCGGCCCCGCTCGGCGGCGGCGGCGCGCGCCTCGTCTGCGGCGTCGTCAAATAGGCGAAGCGGAAGGCTCAGGCGGCCCGCCGCAGCGGGCCGTCAGACCCTGCTCAGTGATCGGAAAAACATGCAGCGCCTCGAACTTCGCCTGCCGCCGCCGGTCGTGCTGCTCCTCTGGGCCGCGGCCATGAAAGCCGGCGCCTGGGTTTGGCCGGCGCTGGCCTTCGACCTTCCGGCACGGCGCCCCCTGGCGGCGGCCCTGGCCCTCGCCGGCCTCGTCTGCGCCCTGGCCGGGGCCTGGGCCTTCCGCAACGCGCAAACCACCTTGGACCCGAGGCGCCCGGAACAGGCCAGTTGCGTCGTCAGTACCGGCATCTACCGATGCACGCGCAATCCGATGTACCTCGGCATCGCCCTTCTTCTCGCCGCGTGGGCAACGTACCTCGCCCACGCGCTGGCCTTCGTCGCCTGGCCGCTGTTTATCGCCTACCTCACGCGCTTCCAGATCGTGCCCGAAGAACGGCACCTGCGCGAAAAGTTCGGCCCGGAGTACGCCGCCTATCAAGCGCGCGTGCGGCGCTGGCTGTAATTCCGCGCCGAGATCTTCCGTAAGGTCGTCAAGTCCTTGCCTTCGCCTTGCCGGCGATTCGCACGGTCTGCGACGCGGCGTCGTGGCACGGTGGCTTTATCAACGGAATAGTGCCCGCCGGCGGCTCAATCGTTTTCGGGATCGTTCTCGGTATACCGACCGACCCACCAGGCCAGCCCGAGTAGGGCAAAGGCGATCGCCAGCGGCAGGCGGTAACGCGTCGATTCGCGTTCGTAATATTGTTCGTAGGCCAGTCGGCTCTCGCCCGGAGAAAGCTCGGCCCGCCCCTGGCGGACCACTGAAACGGGCCAGACGAAACCATGCTCAAGGGGCAAGACCTCACCGGCCACGGCATAGATCACCGCGCCTTCGCCTTCGCACACGAAGGACATGGCCAGGCAATCCGTCCGCCCTTTCTCCCCGCCCTCAAGCTCCAGACGGATTTCTCCGCCCCCGCGCGCGGTCTGGACCCGAACCGCCTTTCCACTCATGGGCACGCGCGCGTCGTGCCGCGCAAAAACCGCCTCGGGCAGCGCGGGCGAAGAAACCCAGAGATAGACCGCGCCCACAAACATCACGCCGGCCATCAACAGAAGCGACGCGCGGAAGCGAATCGCGTTGTTTCGCCATGACATCGCAGCCCCCTCCGTATCAGCGGATCATGCGGTTTGGATCGTCCTGCACGCGCACGGCCTCGCCTTCGATGACGGCACCGTCGGCCGGCGGCGCGTCGGCTCCGGCAGCGCCCATGGCCTCGGCGGCGCGCTGCTGCGCTTCGATCGACTCGCGCATCGCTTCGCGCAGGGCACGCGTCTTCCACCAGAAATAAAGCCCGACACCGAGCGCGACGACGGCCAGCACGGCCACCACCACGAGCGAGAACATGAAGCTGGCGGCCAGCGCCACGGCGCCGAGGATGACGGCGAAAACGCGAGCCACCGGCCCCTGGCCGGGGCCGCCGGCGTTAAAGTTGGTACTCATCCTGGTTTCCTGTTCCGGCCATCGCCATATCGACGGCCTTGCGCCCCAACTGGGGCGCGAAGAGTTCAATGAAATCGTATTCGAAACGGCGCAGGTAAGTGCCGCGCCGCAAACCGAGGCGGGTGGTGTTGGTGCCGAAGAGGTGGGTGGCGTCCAGCGCCTTGAGGCCGGTATCGCGCGCCGGGTCGAAGGCCATGTGGGCGATGATGCCGAGGCCCAGGCCGAGGCCGACGTAGGTCTTGATCACGTCGGCGTCGATCGCCGCGAGCACCACGTTGGGTTCCAGGCCGGCGCGCTCGAAGGCTTTATTGATGCGCGAACGCCCGGAGAACGCCGGGTCGTAGGTGATCAACGGCCAGCGCGCCAGGGACTGCAGCGAAAGGCCGGGCTCGTTCAGGATCGGGTGGCCATCCGGAGCGATCACGCAATGCCCCCATTGGTAGCACGGCAGCATGATGAGCTGCGAGTACTGGTCGAGCGCCTCGGTGGCGATGGCGATGTCGGCCTCGCCCTTGATCGTCCATTCGGCAATCTGCGTCGGGCTGCCCTGATGCATCGAGAGGCGCACGCGCGGGTGGCGCTCGACGAAGCGCTTGACCACCTCGGGCAGCGCGTAGCGCGCCTGGGTGTGAGTGGTGGCGATCACCAGGCTGCCGGTGTCGCCGCCGGCGTATGCCTCGCCAACCCGCTTGATGTTGTCGACTTCGCGCAGGATGCGGGCGGCGATCTCAAGCACGCGCTGGCCGGGCTCGGTCACCGCGGTCAGCCGCTTGCCGCTGCGCTCGAAGACGATCACCCCGAGTTCGTCCTCAAGCAGTTTGATCTGCTTGGAGATGCCCGGTTGCGAGGTGTAGAGGGTCTCGGCGGCTTCGGAAACGTTGAGCCCGCAGCGGGAGACTTCAACGAGATAACGGAGTTGTTGCAGCTTCATCGGCAGCACGCAAAATAACTTTAAGTTCTACAAATCTAACTTAATATTCTTTTTGCAGCAACTGCCCGCTGCTACGATGCACCGCTCCAGTTTCATTGCACCAATTGCCTAAGGAGCGCAGCGTGTACCGCTACGATCAAATCGACCAGCGCATCATCGACGAACGGGTTGCCCAGTTCCGCGGCCAGATCGAACGCAACCTCGCCGGCCAGCTGCCGGATGACGAGCTGCGTCCGCTGCGCCTGCAGAACGGTCTCTACATCCAGCGCCACGGCCCGATGCTGCGCATCGCCGTCCCCTACGGCCTGCTCTCGGCCGAGCAACTGCGCCGGCTGGCCGAGATCACCCGCCGCTACGACCGCGGCTACGGGCACTTCACGACGCGCCAGAACCTGCAGCTCAACTGGCCGAAGTTCGAGGAAACGCCGGCCATCCTCGCCGACTTGGCGAGCGTGCAGATGCACGCCGTCCAGACCTCGGGCAACTGCATCCGCAACATCACCACCGATCCCTTTGCCGGCGTTGCCCCGGACGAACTCGTCGACCCGCGCCCGTACTGCGAGATCCTGCGCCAGTGGTCGACCTTTCACCCGGAATTCGCCTTCCTGCCGCGCAAGTTCAAGATCGCCGTCAACGCCGCGGCGGAAGACCGCGCGGTAATCCGCGCGCATGACGTCGGCCTCGAACTGTGGCGCAATGCCGCAGGCGAAGTGCGCGTGCGCGTTTTCGTCGGCGGCGGTCTCGGGCGCACCCCCATCCTCGGCCAGGTGCTGCGCGAAGACCTCGAACCCGAACATCTGCTCAGCTACCTCGACGCCGTACTGCGCGTCTACAACCAGCACGGCCGGCGCGACAATGCCTACAAGGCGCGCATCAAAATCCTCGTCAATGCTCTCGGCATCGAGGAATTCGCACGCCAGGTCGAGGCGGAATGGGCGCACCTCAAGGACGGGCCGAACACGCTGACCGCCGCCGAATTCGCCCGCGTCAGCGCGCACTTTGCGCCCCCGGCCTATGCTCGCGTGACGCTCGACGAGAGTGGCCGCGACCCGGCCTACAGCGCCGCGCTGGCTGAGGATCGCGCCTTCGCACGCTGGGCGAGCCGCGCTGTACATGCCCACCGCGTCCCCGGCTACGCTGCCGTCACGCTCTCGCTCAAAGCGCACGGTAACGCGCCGGGCGACATCAGCGCCGAGCAGATGGACGCCGTCGCCGACCTGGCCGAGCGCTTCGCCTTCGGCGAACTGCGCAGCACCCACGAACAGAACCTCGTCCTCGCCGACGTGCGCCAGGCCGACCTCTACACGGTATGGACCATCGCCCGCGCCAACCGCCTGGCGACGCCCCACATCGGCCTCTTGACCGACATGATCTGCTGCCCGGGCGGCGACCTCTGCGCCTTGGCCAATGCGCGTTCGGTACCGGTCGCCCAGGCGATCCAGGATCGCTTCGACGACCTCGACTACCAGCACGACCTGGGCGAACTCTCGCTCAACCTCTCGGGCTGCATGAACTCCTGCGGCCACCACCACGTCGCCAACATCGGCATACTCGGCGTCGATAAGAACAACGAGGAGTGGTATCAGGTCACGCTCGGCGGCCGTCAGGGCAACGCCACCACGATCGGAAAAGTCATCGGCCCGTCATTCGCCGCCGAGGAAATCCCCGACGTGATCGCCGCGCTGCTCGCCGTTTATGTCGAGGCACGCACGCCCGAGGAACGCTTCATCGATACCTTTGACCGGATCGGCACCGAACCCTTCAAGGCCCGCGCCTACGCCGGCCGCGACCGGCGAAAAACGGCCGCCCTGGAAACCGCCAAGGAGAGCGCGTGATGTCCCGCCTGATCAAGAACAACCGCATCGTCGACGACGCCTGGACGCGCCTCGTCCTCACCGAGGGCGAAGCGCCCGAACGTGTTGCCCTGCCCAATGCTTCGGTCATTTTTCCGCTCGCCGTCTGGCAGGCACAGCGCGCCGCCATCCTCGCCCGACCGCATGAAGTCGGCGTCTGGCTCGACAGCCACGAAGGCCCGGAAGCGTTGGCCGACGACCTCGCCCACCT
>RRZU012163453.1_pt1 | contig 10450 bp, 11 predicted proteins | sample 2165561 | NCBI WGS metagenome assembly RRZU01 (sample SAMN10456909, study PRJNA506462) | wastewater metagenome | isolation source: wastewater sludge | place: USA: Moscow, Idaho | reverse complement strand
TTGACCGCCTCGCCGAGGAAGATCGAGCCCCACAGAACGCCGAATACAGGGATCAAGAAGGTAACAGTCAAGGCGGGCGTTGCGCCAATGTCGTCAATCAGACGAAAGTAGAGCAGATAGGCGACGCCACTACACAGCACCCCAAGTGCAAACACCGACCCAACGATGCGAAGATCGGGAGTCTCTTCCGGCATGTGCGCAAACAACAGCGCCGGGGCAATGATGAACGTAGCTGCCCACATACTTCCATGTGCGTTGGCGAACGGTTCAACCGATTGTGCTGACCTTGTATAAGTGGTTGCGACCCCGTAGGAACATGCCGCCGCCAATGCCGAAACGATGGCCATAGCCCCTTCGTCAGGTAGTAACAGCGACTCCACACCGGCAAGCAGGGCCACTCCGGCAACACCGAGCAACAAACCGATCAGTCGTGTCGGTGCCAGCGCGGTCCGGGTCCAGACCGCGCCGATGACAGCCCCCCAAATCGGGGCTGTCGCGTTGAGGATCGAAAGCAGTGAAGCCGAGAGCGTCTTCGCTGCATAGGCAAAGAGCAGGAATGGCAAGGCAGAGTTGAAGACGCCGAGGATCAGGTAGTGCCGCCAGTGTTGTCTGGCATCAATGGCCTTGCCTGAATAAACGGCGATGACGGCCAGAAACAATGCCGCAAGCCCGACGCGCAGAAAGATCAGCAGCGTTGGCCCCAACACCGGCACCCCGACTCTCATGAACAGGAAAGAGGCACCCCAGATTGCGGAGAGAAGGAGCAGGCGAAAAAGACTTGCAGCAGTCATGGGAAACCATGTGGACGGTCGAGATCGCCAAGTATATTTGCGCTGCTGTTAGTAGCAATCCGATTGTTGCGGACATGCAGTCACCTTGGTGTGCGCACCCGCCAGCCCCTGATCGCCCAGCGTCGTCGGCGAAGATCCATCGCCGCGGCGCCTTAAGCGGCCAGTTTCCTTCGCAGTGCGCGCATCAGCCAGCCAAGCCCTGGCAATTTGGCATAGAGCTCTTCCGCGGCATCCCAGTAATCGCGATGCCACACCACTTTGCCCTCAGGGTCGAAGCGAAGATGCGAGGAGCCACGAATCAACTCCCTGCGGCCCGGCCCCCACGGTAATCGAGGTCGATAATGAAAATCCCATACCAGCAGCGCACCCTGCCCGTCGATGACCCGATCGAGCACGACGAAACGAGGTTCAGAAACCTGCCTGAACATGTGCGTGAAGATGCGCTCGATCGATTGCAGGCCGCGCACCTCGTTGAAGGGGTCCTTGAAAGAGGCATCGGCGGCATAATATCGGCGAAGGTTTTGCAGGGTTTCCGGGCCAAGGCCCTCGTAAAAGGCGATCAGCGCATCAACTGTCGGACGGTTGTCCATGGATGACTCCTTCGCTATCCGGCGAGACGACGAACGAGTGGAAAGTAGATTCGATAAGGTAGATGCGCGAGCAACTTGAGTACGCGGGTGAAGCGCTTCGGATAATCGATTTCGAAGGTGTCACTGGCAAAACCGGCCAGCGTTTCCACAGCCGCCTGTTCAGGGGTGAGCAGCGCCGGCATGGCGAAGTCGTTTTGCGCAGTAAGTGGCGTGGCGACGAAGCCCGGATTGATCACCCGCACGCCAATCCCTTTCGCGTGCAGATCGAGATACAGCGCCTCGGCAAAGTTGATCAGGGCGGCCTTGGTCGGACCATAAATCAGCGACTTCGGCAGACCACGATAACCGGCCACACTGGCGACGAAACCGATCTGGCCCTCGCCCTGCTGCAACAGTTGCGGGACCACACAGGCGGCGAACGACACGGCACCGCCAAAGTTCACATCGATCATCTGGCGCGCCTTGACCACATCGAGTTCCCAGGCGCGCATCGGGACATAGTCGCCAGCGACATAGAGCGCCACGTCGACGCCGCCCCACGCCACCAGCAGCGAGTCCCAGGCGCTGCGCAGGCTTGCCTCGTTGGCAGCATCGCAGGGGAGCACCAGCGCCTGCGGAGCACCGTTGGCCACCGCGCGCAGCTGGAGCGCCTTACGTGCCGAGAGCGCGACCCTTGCGCCGCGCGCCAAAAGCAAGCGGCCCAAGGCTGCGCCGATGCCACTCGAAGCGCCGAGCAGCCAGACGCGTTTACCCGACCAGTCGTCGATCTGCGGATTCATCATCTCAGCGCCTGGTGAAACTCAGGGTGACTTCACCCAGATGAAAACCAAACTTCGTCATTGCCGAACGGTTGAGCATCACCTTGTCATCGATCAGAAACATCCAGTCGTCGAAGTCCACGTTCCACACCCGGCCATCGACCGGCAGGGCCAGCACATAACGCCAACGCAGGGCGTTGCCGGCAGCTTCCCCCTGCGCCTCGCCGACCACATCGTCGGCACGGCCGATGTAACGCGCCGCGTCGACGCGGGTGATCGTCCAGACCCGGCGCGAGGTGCTGCCGTCCGACCACGAGAAATGCTCGTCAAGGGTACCGACATCGACCCCATCGCGCTTCTCCCAGCGAGCATCGATGACCACGTGAAAGCGCTTGATCACTTCGCCCGAACGATTCTGAAACATCCCCCAGCCGTCGATGGTGCCGTTGAAATACTGGGTTAGATCGAGCACCGGCTGTTCGGCGCGGTAACGTTCCACCGGTACGCCACTGCAGCCACCAAGACCGAGGAGACCACAGGCGAAGTAGGCCAGCCACAGGGTTTTCATCAAGATACCTCCAGAGTATTGCGCCAGCGCCAAGCCAAAATGGCGGCGATGGATTTGAAAAACAGCGGCAGCAGGCAATAAATGGCCGCCAGGCCAGCGGTCGCCTCGGCGACACCCGGCCGATAACCGACCAGATCGAGCAGTGGCAAGGACAGGCCGGCGGCGAGCGCCAGATTGAGCTTGGCCACCAGATTCCACCAGCCAAAGTAGGCTCCGGCCTGCGCCTGCCGGCCCGCCGGCTGACCGTCACTGGCAGCTTGTTCGGAAATGTCGGCCAGCAAAGCCGCCGGTAGCGTCAGGTCAGCGCCGAGCGTGGCGCCGGAGAGCAGACAGACGAGAGCAAACGGCCAGACATCACCCGCTCCCAGGCCCCAGGCCCAGGCGAACGAGGCAACCGCGACGAGCATCGAGGCAACCCAGGTCGCCACGCGTCCGTAGCGCCGGGCGAGAACCACCCACAGAGGCAGAAAGGCGACGCCGCTGACAAAGTAGAGGGCGAGAAATGCGCCACTCCAGGCTTCGGCGTGCAACACGTCGGCCACAAAGAACAGCACCAGCGTCGCCGGCAGCGCCGCGGCAATGCCATTGACGACAAACACCAGCAGCAGGCGCCGGAAGCGGCGATCATGAAGCACGCTCCACAACTCGCCGAGAACCCTGCCGGTGGCAGGTTGTCGGGCGCTTGCCTGCGGCGTGCCCAGGAAGGTCCAGCTGGCCAGCAAGAGCAGCAACAACGGGAACAGTTTCGCCAGCCCCGACAGGCCTTGCGCCAGGTCGCTTGCCAGCAGACCGGGCAGTGCCGCCGCCAGGACCACCCCGAGCAGGCCGAAACCCTCGCGACTGGCAGTCAGCCGCGTGCGCTCGCCAGCATCACTCCCCAGCTCGGCACCCCAGGCCTGGTAGGCGACGCTCGCCAGCGAGAACCCAAAATATGTGCATAGCATCGAGGCCAGCAGCCACAGCGGCGCGCCGACCGCCGGGGGATGGAGCAGGGCCAGCGTGCCCAGCGCCAGGCAGGGCAGGGCGATCAGAATCAAGCCCTGCCGTTTCTTGCTGCGGTCACTCCAGGCGCCAAGCAGCGGATCGATGCCGGCATCGAGCAGGCGCGCCGCCAGCAGTAACCCGCCCAGCAAACCCAGGCTCATTCCCGCCGCTTCCGCGTACAAGCGCGGCACATGCACATAAACCGGCAGCGCAGCCATCGCCAGCGGCAGGCCAAGCGCGCCATACGCCAGCAATTGCCGATGTGGCAGCGGCGCGGCAGCAGCCACGCTCAAATCTCCGAACGTCGGAACAGCGCTGCCCGCAGACTCGGGCTGCGGCTACGCGGGTCGAGCCAGATGGCAAAGAACAGCCGAGCGAACTCTGCATCGAGCACCTCGCCATGCGGACGCCCGCGATAGAAGAATGCCGCACCTCGCCCCGGATAGAGCACGCCAATGATACTGTCACCTTCCCTGACATCCGGAAAAACTCGCCGCAATTCGGGTTCCCAGCGCTCCAACTGGGCTTCGCTGGCACCCAGTCGGCGCATTTCATCAACGCTGGTCTGTACCAGTCGATCACGCGGGATGTCGCGCCGGTAGTCGAGTTGCAGGGCGGCGGGCGAACCCGGCGGGAGGTTCGCAGCCGGCTCAGCGACGACCCAGAGAGTCGCGCGGTAGAGTGAAAAGCCGAGCCAGCTCATTTCGCCGCTACCCCACTGACGCCACCCAGCTTCTCCTTTGCGCACCGCCTCGGGCAGCGCCTGTACCAGGCCGCTGCAGACAAGTAGCAGTAGTGCCAGAACGGTTTTCATTGCGCATGTACCAGCTCGAACTGCATCACGTCAGTGCAACCGCTGTTGAAGCCGGCCTGGCAGTACGCCAGATAGAATCGCCACAGACGGCGAAAACGGTCGTCGAAACCCAGGGCGGCGATCTGCGGCCAGTGCTGCTCGAAGTTTGTCGACCATTCAGCCAGCGTTCGCCCGTAATCGCGGCCGAAGGAAAAAGCATCGCTCACCGCCAGGCCGGCTCGCGATGCCCGCGCAGTGAAAACCGACGGGCTCGGCAGCATGCCGCCAGGGAAAATGTGCTGCTGAATAAAGTCGGTACCGCGACGGTAACGAGCAAACAGATCGTCGCGAATCGTGATGCACTGTACCACTGCCTTCCCTGCGGGGGCCAGCAGGCGCTGCACGGTTTCGAAATAGCTGGGCCACCAGCGTTCGCCGACTGCTTCGAACATTTCAACCGACACAACATGGTCAAATTGGTCGCTGGCCAGATCACGATAATCGCGCAACACGATATTCACCTGCTGCTCAAGGCCGGCCAGCTGCATCCGCTGGCGGGCAAACTGGCGTTGTGCCGGCGACAGGGTCAGCCCAAGGACTTCGAGACCAGCCTCGCGCGCAGCCGTTTCGGCGAAAGCACCCCAACCACAGCCGATTTCCATCACACGCTGACCGGGCCGGGCGTCGAGGCGGTGCAGAATTCGCCGATATTTGGCCAGTTGTGCCGACGCCAGTGCGCGTGGCGCATCGCTCGAATAGAGGGCGCTCGAATAGCTCATCGTCGGATCGAGCCAGAGCTGGTAGAACTCGTTGCCGAGATCGTAATGCGCCATGATATTGCGGCGGGAACCGGAACGGGTGTTGGCGTTGAGCAGATGCCGTAGACGTGCTGTGAGCAGGCCCCACCACTGACCGTACACCGCCCGCGCGAGCGTCCGGCGATTGCTGGCCAGCAGGCTGAGCAGGGTGGCGAGGTCCGAACTGTGCCAGTCACCACTGAGATACGCCTCGGCAAGACCGACATCTCCACGTTCCACGACGCTGTCGAAGACCGACCAGGCGGCGATCTCCAGGGTCGCAGCGCTTGGCCCTGGTTCACCGAAACGCTGTCGCGAACCGTCCGGCAGGCGAACCTCCAGCGTCCCGTGTTCGATTCTCTCGAGCAGAGCCATCAGTACGCGGGCGTTACGCGGGATTGATCTGGTGGCCGAAGTGGCCGACAAGGTGAGGGTACTCTCCATGACATTCATCTTGTGGTTTCCTCTAGCGGAGGTTGCGGCTTGGAATGGAAGGGAACTCGCTTGACCCACAGCTTCAGTGCCTGCCAGTGAATGCGCAGCACCACCACCAGAGTCTGTAGCGGAAAACAAACGAAGGCCTTCAGCAACGGACCAGTTGCCAATGGCACGGCATTGCCGGAAATGGCGGTGTGCAGCAGGTCGCCTGCCGCATCGCCATGATCGATGCGCGCCAGGCTCCAGACGGGGAGACCCTGTTCGCCACTGCGCGCATGAAAGCGAAAGCGATAGTGACCGGTGACCGCCATGAACGGCGACACATGGAAAAGCTTGCGCCTTTCGATGGTTTCGCCATCGCCGATCGGCCGACCGTCGGCATGCGCCAGCAGGTAATTGTGTCGCTCGCCGAAGGTGTTGTTGACTTCCGCCAGTACGGCGATCAACTTGCCCGCACGGTCATGGCAGAACCACAGGCTGACCGGGTTGAAGACGAAACCGAGGAGCCGCGGAAAGCACTGCAGCCAGACCTCTCCCGCAGCGTCAATACCTTCCCGCTGCAGCATATTGCGAATCCAGGTCAGCGGATGCGATCCGTCACGCGCGCCGTGATCCGCAAAATGGAAGCTGAACAGATTCCAGTGGTTGACCGAGAACAGCGGACCCGCTACCTGTTCGATACGGGAGAGGGGAAGCAGACAGAAATGCACTGGGTAGACAAAACGATTGTCCGCCGGCCGCAAGCGATGGTGCATCACCTGCCCAAAGAAGAGACGCGCTGGCGAATTGTTCATGCGAAAGCGTTCTCGCGCTGCCGCACCGGCGCCAGGGGAGTCGCACCTTGCCAGGGCGCATGACAGGCCAGCGCATTCGCCACCTGCAGCGCCGATTTCAGACCATCTTCGTGAAACCCGTAGCCACCCCAGGCGCCGCAAAACCACACACCGCTGGCGCCCGAAATGATCGGCAGCTCCCTTTGGGCAGCGATCGCTGGACCGTCAAAAATCGGATGGGCGTAAGCGAACTCGGCGATCACCCTCTCTTCCCTCGGCTCGCGCTGTGGATTGAGCGAGACCATCAACGGCGTGCTGAAGGGCAGCGGCTGCAGCCGATTGATCAAATAAGAGACACTGACCGGCCGCAGGTCGAGCGCCTGTGCGCTCGACAGGTAATTCCACGCCGACCATAGGGTCGGATCGCGGGGCAAGAGAGCGGCGTCCGTGTGCAGTACGGCGCGATTTTGCGCGTAGCGAATGGCGCCGAGCGTGCGCCGCTCGGCCGCGGTGGCTCCCTCGCCGAGAATTGCCAGCGCCTGGTCGCTGTGGCAGGCAAGCACAACCTGGTCATAGGACTCCACACCTTCGTCGGTATGCAGGAGCAGGCCGAGTTCGCGGCGCTGCACGCGGCGAACCGGCGTCGCCATACGAATGTCGTCCAGTCCAGCAGCCAGCTTGCAGACGTATTCACGGCCACCGCCGCGAACGGTGCGCCAGAGTGGTCTATCGAACACCTGGAGCAGTCCGTGATTGCGGCAAAAACGCACAAAGCTGGCCAGTGGATAGTCGAGCATCTGGCCCGCCGGACAAGACCAGATCGCCGCCGCCATGGGCAGCAGATACCACTCGGTGAAGGGCCGCGAGTAACCCCCCGCTTCCAGGAAATAGCGCAGGCTCCGGTCATACTCTGGATACTGTTCCAGCCAGGCAACGCTGTCGCGGTTGAAACGCAGGATGTCGGCAAGCATTCGCCAGAAGTCACGCCGCAGCAGATTGCGTTTCTGCCCGAAGACGGTTGCCAGGCTGCTGCCGGCCCACTCCAGTTGCGGCTCTTCGAGGCTCACCGCAAAGGACATTTCTGTCTCGACGCTGCTTACCCCCAGGTGAGCGAACATGGCCGTCAGGTTTGGGTAGGTCTTGCTGTTATAGACTAAAAATCCGGTATCGACGGGATGCTCGATGCCGTCCACAGTCACGTCGACGGTATTGGTGTGACCCCCGAGATAGGACCCTGCCTCGTAGAGCGTGACCAGGTGCTTTTGCGACAGCAACCAGGCACTCGCCAGACCGGAAATTCCCGATCCGACGACGGCGATACGTTGTACGTCATGCATGTTCTCGACCTCTGCCTTCAGGCGACGTCACTGCCGGGATTTTCGCCGCTGATTTCGGCGTAGGCAGAGTGGTTGTGAATCGACTCGAAGTTCTCGGACTTGACTGTCCAATGTGCGATCCGCGGTTCGTTCAACAACCGCAACGCAATATCGCGAACGAGATCCTCGACAAACTTTGGATTGTCATAGGCTCGCTCGGTCACCCACTTCTCGTCCGGGCGTTTGAGCAAGCCGAAGACTTCGCAGGAGGCCTCTTCCTCGGCAAGACGTACGAGTTCGTCGGGTGTCATCCCTGAACGGAGGCGGGCGCTGATGGTGATGTGCGAACGCTGGTTGTGGGCGCCGTATTCACTGATCTCCTTCGAACAGGGGCAGAGGCTAGTCACTGGTGCGATCACCTCCAGCGTCAGTTCAGCCGCCTGCCCCTGGCGCTTCTCGACGATCATCCGCACGTCGTAGTCGAGCAGGCTCGCGACCCCGGATACCGGCGCCACCTTGCTGATGAAGTAGGGAAAGCCGAGCTCGATTTCACCACTCTGCGCATCCAGACGCAACAGCATGTCGTCAAACATGCGCAGCAAGCGATTGACGTTCAGCGGCGCGCGCCGCTGTTCGAGCACTTCGACAAAGCGAGACATGTGCGTACCCTTGACCTCGGGCGGCAGACCGACCGACATCGACAACCTGGCGACGGTATTTTGAACCTTGCCGCCGGCATCGAGCAGCGCCAGCGGGTAGCGCAGGTCCTTGACCCCAACCTTGTGTATCGCCAACTGGCGGAGGTCAGCGCGGGCCTGTATGTCGGGAAGGAAGAAGCTGTCTGGGGCGTTCATTTTGCGGTCTCCGTGGTGGCGAAAAGGCTGGGTGTGAGGGGGACGCTGGACACTATTTGCCGAAAAACTCTTCGATGCTTGCGAGCAATGCCCTGTACTCAGATCAGGTACTTGTGAAAATTCCATTGCGCTTCCGTGCCGGTCACTTTGGCGAGTTGCGCGTAGAGCGCATTAACGTGCTCGCCGCCTACCGTTGTCTTGGCAAACATCGAAAATTTCACCCCATAGGTCAGCCGGCAGGACTCGGCCGCGGTAGCCAGCGGAGCGGCAATCAGGCTGACCACCAGGGCCAGAGCAGGCCGCAACAAGGCGCAAGTCATACGCCCACTGAAGGCTGCGCGAACCGGACTCGAAGGCGACGCCCGAAAAGATCTGTCCTGGACAGCAATTCGCGGCCCTGTGCTGATGAGGCCAGCCTGCCGATCCCTTGATGAATCATGGTCGGAGGCCACGACCAACGAGGATTCACAAAAAGGCCTCACCTCCCCGCTTGAGCTGCGTTTGGATGCAGATGGAGGTTGTTCGTACGGCACGTTGATACTCACTTTTGTCCTGGACAATCGGTTAAGATAAGCTTACTATAGAGAGGTACATCAGACTTGTCAATAATTTTCTACAGTTTGTCCAGGACAACATGAACACTCGTCCCGCCATGAGCATCAGCGCCGTCGAACGCGACACCGGCCTCGGAAAAGACACCTTGCGCGTATGGGAGCGTCGTTACGGCTTCCCGCAGCCGGCGCGAGACGACAATGGGGAACGTGTCTATCCGGCCGAGCAGGTCGACAGATTGCGCCTGATGAAGCGTCTGATCGATCACGGGCACCGTCCCGGTCGCCTGTTCGCAGCGAGCGAAGAGGAGTTCGCCAGCTTCTGCAACGCCTGCACGGCGAAAAAGGAGCTCGAACCGGGGCACGGCGAAGCGATAGTTCGACAGGCGATCCGGCTGATTCAGACAAATGACCTGCCGGCACTGCGTCAGGCCTTGAACCAGGCAATGATGCGGCTGGGCCTGCAGAGTTTCATTATCGATGTCGTCGCGCCGCTCAATCAAGCGGTCGGTGAAGCCTGGATCAGTGGCGCGATCCAGGTTTTTGAGGAGCATCTGTATACCGAGCAGGTGAAGTCGCTACTGCGCCAGGCAATCGGCAACCTGCCGCCAAGTGGCGGCCGTCCGCGTATTCTCTTGACCACCCTCCCCGAGGAGCAGCATCTCCTTGGCCTGTTGATGGTCGAAGCCCTGCTGACACTCGATGCCGCGACGTGCATTTCCCTCGGCACGCAAACGCCCCTGTTCGACATTCAGATGGCCGCTGCAGCGCACCAGACCGACATCGTGGCTGTTTCTTTTTCGTCCGCCTTCCCGGCGAGGCAGGTGGCACCTCTGGTAAATCAGTTACGGCAACTACTGCCCGGGAACATCGAACTATGGGTCGGCGGCACCGGCGCCCAGCGCGTGTCGTCGCAGCCCGGAACCGTCGTGCTCGCATCCTTGACCGCTGCACTCGACGCCGTCAAAGCCTGGCGAGAGAACACTTCTGGTGACCAATGAGCTCTCAGGAACGGGCGAAAAGCGCTCGTTGAGACAGCAGTCGAGAAATCGAACTGCTGCAGGAACAAGCAGGAACTTCCAAATTCGGTGGTCACAAAGCACGAAGCCCTCGCCGCGGGATTTGCGGGAGGGCTTTGTGGTATTGGGGAGCCTGGCGGTGACCTACTTTCACACATGAAGTATGCACTATCATCGGCGTACCTTCGTTTCACGGTCCTGTTCGGGATGGGAAGGGG
>RRZU013570900.1_pt1 | contig 10451 bp, 5 predicted proteins | sample 2165561 | NCBI WGS metagenome assembly RRZU01 (sample SAMN10456909, study PRJNA506462) | wastewater metagenome | isolation source: wastewater sludge | place: USA: Moscow, Idaho | reverse complement strand
GAAATCAGTTCTGTTTTAGCGTTAAAACCTTGCGCTTTTAGATAGCTGTTAAAATTTTCAATCGATGCTGGGTAGTACTGAATTTTTTTGTTGCTAACAAACCAGCCCACATTATGCACTTTATAAATTTTGTCTTCCGCACGCAGCTGCTCATAGGCCTTACGGATGGTTTCTCTAGAGCACTGATATTTCAGCGCCAGATAGCGCTCTGATGGAATCAGCTGATTGGGAGCATAACTTTTTAGCTCCTGCCCAATCAAATCTCTGATTTCCATATATTTCATTTATTCAGTCCTCTATAACAGTGCATTTTGCCTAGATATTCGGCTCAGAAAGCTTCTTGCTTACAGCCTTAGATATCAGTAAGACTGCATCGGCAGCTAAATTCAATTCTAGATTTAGAATTATAGGATATGCCATTTGATTTATTAAGAATAAAAATCAACTTTAACCATTGCATTCTTTGTCCAGCTAATTGGTCTATCTATTAATTGATCATAATGGGTTGACCGATGAACTGGCTTGATGCTCCATTTCCCCCTATCTTTCGCGGATGATCAGTCATTGCTACAATTAACTCCATATCCAAACAAAACTATAGGAAAAATCAAATAAACTGCCTCAAAAAACCCTTTAAGGAGAAGTTGAAGGGTTTTTTAGATTTATCAGTTACAGCTAAACAACTGAAACAGTGATTTTTAGTTTTTCGGTTCATATTCTGGTTGCGCAATCCGCGAATGGACTGCTGCCGTCAAAACACTGCGCATGACAGCTTTAATCGAGCCATTTCGCCACATGGCTTGAATTAATATTCACCACACCTTCATGCGCAAATTTCAACCGCGGAATGCAGCCTCAATTGCCGCGACATCAATTTTCTTCATAGTCATCATTGCGTCAAACGCCCGTTTGGCAGCTGCGCGGTCTGGACTAGTAAATGCCTTTGTTAAAGCAATCGGCGTAATTTGCCATGAAATGCCCCACTTGTCCTTACACCAGCCGCAGTCACTTTCCTGACCGCCATGGCCAACAATCGCATTCCAGTAACGGTCCGTTTCATTTTGATCTTCGGTGGCAACTTGAAATGAGAAGGCTTCGTTATGCTTGAATGCAGGGCCGCCATTGAGTCCAAGGCATGCCACCCCAAGCACAGTAAATTCAACGGTCAGCACATCTCCTTCTTTTCCTGAAGGATAATCTCTTGGCGCGCGGTGAACTGCACTGACAAAAGAATCGGGAAAGGTCTCTGCATAAAATTTTGCAGCCTCCTCAGCATTGTCATCGTACCAAAGGCAGATTGTGTTCTTTGCTATTTTTGTCATTTCACATCTCCTAACAAGACTAGATTCAGACTATTTTGCATGACTTTAACGCGGTACGCATATCTGCCTAAAGATCTTTTACAATTTGATTTTACAACTGGGCAGTGTGATTGAAGCAATAAAGAACTACCTTTCTCTTAATGCTTCCTGCGCCTTATTGAATGGTTTAATCAAATAATCCAGCACAGTTTTTTCACCGGTTTTAATATCTACTGTTGCCACCATGCCGGGGGTAATTGCAAACTGCTTGCCTTCTTTATTCTGCAATTTATCTGCATCAGTGCGAATATAAACACGGTAATAGAATTGATCCTGCTTTACTTCATCACGCAGCGTATCCGGCGAAATCACCGTAACTTTGCCTTTGAGCCCGCCATAAATGGAGTAATCATATGCTGTAATCTTCACCAGCGCTTCCTGCTCCGGATGAATAAAAGCAATATCGCGCGGCGAAATTCGCGCTTCGACCAGCAGCTGTTCATCTAAAGGCACGATGGTCATCAGCTTGCCGTTTTGCGCAATGACGCCGCCAATGGTCATGACATCAATTTCTTTAATAATGCCCCGCACCGGTGATTTAAATACTGTACGGCTCAGTGAATCTGACTTGCCTTTTACTACCTGCGATTGCGTTTCAATATCGGTATTGGCTTTTGCCAGTTCTTCACGCGCTTTTACAAGATATTGGTTTTGCGCATCATTCATCTGATTGCGCAGTTCATTGGCTTGACGCTTTAGGCGCAGCACTTCGACTTCACTGGCTGCGCCCTTGGCGACCAAGGGTTCAGTCATTCTCAATTCCTGATCGACTAAAACCAGCGCTTGCTTCAGCCCCGCCAAAGATTCTTCCAAATTGGCGCGGCGCGAGTGATACAGCGCAGTTTCTTCTTTCACCAAAGCTGGATCTTTCAGCACTTCCGCAGGAAATTTCAATGATGCGCCATTCACTTCTGCACGCAGCCGCGCAGCAGTTGCTTGAGAAGACAGCAGCAATGAAGCGGACTCGCCGACATTCGATGCAAAACGCGTTGGATCGAGCTGAGCCAGCACTTGCCCCTGTTCGACAATTTGCCCTTCATGCACATTTAATTTCGTCAAGATCCCGCCTTCCAGCGATTGAATCACTTGTTCCTTGGAAGATGGAATCACCTTGCCCGTGCCATTGGATACTTCTTCCAGCTTAAACAACCATGCCCATATCAGCAAAGCCAGCAGCCCAAGGCAGATGATCCAAATAAATAGGCTTGGTTTTGGCAGACTTGGCTCTGTTTCCCTAAATTTACCCGGCTTGCCGTGCTGACTCCTTCTTCTGCCCCTGATTCACTGTTGACTGTTTTAATACTTGTTCTTTTGGCCCATCCATCACAATTCTGCCCTCGTGGACTACAATAATGCGGTCAACCAGTTCCAGCACTGCCCGGCGGTGTGTGGCAATCACTAAGGTTTTTTGTCCAAGCCATGATTTTAGCTGATCGATCAGCATTTTTTCTGACACATCATCAATGGCCGCTGTCGGCTCATCCAGCAAAAGAATATTCGGCTGGCGCAGCAGCAAGCGGGTCAGCAGCAAAGCTTGACGCTGGCCGCCAGAGAAGCCGATGCCGCCTTCTAAGATTTGGTAATCCAAGCCTTCTTTCTTATCCATGACAAAATTTAAAGCGCCTGTAATTTTCAACACATGCAGAATTTCATCGTCATTCGCCAAAGGTGCGCCCAATTTTAAATTTTCCCGCACAGAACCAAAAAACAAATGCGTATTCTGATTCAGCAGCCCCATATCCCGGCGTACATCCGATGGGTCAATTAACCCTAAATCAATGCCATCCAGTTTAATTTTGCCTTGCACAGGCTCCTGCATACCGGACAGCAGCTGCAGCAATGTCGACTTGCCCGCGCCATTGCGGCCCAAAATTGCAATTTTTTCGCCGGGCTTAATTTCCAGTTTAGGAATCGCCAAAGAGGCGCGCTCATCATCCTGTTCATATTGGAAAATGACATTGTTTAACTCGTAATGCCCCATAATGGCTGGACGATGAATCAAATGCGCTTGCTCAGGCTGATCAACCGGTTTCTTCATCAGCTCGTCCAGACTGGATTTTGCCACCTTAGCCTGCTGCAGCCGGCCCAATACACCCGCAATTTGCGCAATCGGCGCCAGCATCCGTGAGGATAAAATCGAACATGCAACCAATGCGCCTGTCGTCATATCACCTTTCATTACTGCAAAGCAGCCGACCAGCACAACAATGGCAAAAGTTAAGCCCTGAATTTTCTGCGTCCATGCGGTCATCACGCCCACCAGTTTGCGCTGGCGCATTGAAATATCCGCAGAAACTTCATTCATGTGATTCCATTGATTTTGAAAGCGTGACTCAGCGCGCAGCAGCTTGATATCCTCAATGCCCTGCACAGCTTCGACCAGTGTGGCATTGCGGATTGCGCCTTCACGCATGCCTTCAGACGCCAGCTTCGCTAAAGGCTTTTGAATAAGAATGCCCGGAATAATCATCAAAGGGACTACCAGCACCATCACCCAAAACAGATTGCCGCCAATCAGCCAGAAAATCGCCAGAAACAGTAAAAAGAATGGCAGATCTGCAATTGCCGAAATTGTCGTTGAGGTCACTAACTCCCGCACACCTTCCAATTCACGGATTTGTGAAATAAAGGTGCCTGTAGATTTTGAACGCTCTTTATTTTTAATTCTAAGCGCATGTCCAAATACCCGGTCAGAAATTTTCAAATCGGCGCGCTTTCCAATAATGTCCGATAAGTAAATCCGCGCAACGCGCAGGCCAAACTCAAAAACAGCCGCAATCAGCACACCGCCCGCCAGCACCCATAAAGTCGGAATAGACTGTGCAGGAATGACGCGGTCATAAACATTCATCGAAAATAAAATGGTGGCCAGCGCAAGTATATTCGCCATCATCGAGGCAAACATAATATCAACATAGCGCTTCCAGTCTTTCAGCACAATTGACCAAAACCAGCTGGCTTCATAAGGCTTAACATATTCATCGACACGGACATCGGCAATGGATTTTTCTGGCCGCAAAATGTAGACATTGGCCGTATTCTGCTTAAGCAGGTCAATCGTTAAAACCTGCGCCAGGCCTTGATCGCCGCTGAATTGAATGCTGGCATTGCCTTCAGCATCCACCTTATCCAAAACGCCGACTTGCCCATTTTGCATTTCAATGATGACAGGCAAACGCCAAGGATTCAGCACATCTTCACTGAAGCTGCTTTTTCTCAGGCTTAAGCCTATTTGGCGGCATACCGTGCCCAGCACCTCATCAACGGTCTGGTTTGGATTCCAATCCAGCTGTAACCGCAGCCGCTCTTCCGAGGGTTCCATGCGGTAATGCTTGGCAATGGTGAGTACGGCATTTAGCCATGGCTGATATTGTATAGAATTGCTCATGGCTCTATCTCAATCCCTTGAATAGATAAGTTATTTAACTGATAAAATTCTCGAGAACGGCCTGTGACCCTAATATATTCGGTCAAGCCTGAATAAATATCATATCTGGCGTTTTCTATTTCTTGCGCCACGCTATGAATAGACTGCTCGGCATTTAATAAATCAACAACGGTACGTGTTCCTAATTTATATTGCTCCTGATACAGCTCCTTGGTGCGTGCCGTCGTTTCTCTGCGCGAAGACAGAACCTCCATCTGCTTTTGCTTATTCGCGACTTGCTCCCTGATTAAGCGCACCTGATCATTGACATCTCGATATACAACATTGACCTGCGCCTTAGCCGCTTCTTCTGCATAACTGGCCGAACGCGCTCTCGAGCGGATTGCGCCGCCTTGAAAGAAATCACTGCTGGCTTCAAGCATGATGGAACTGTAGAGGCCATCATCTTCGTTGTTATTTGGGTTGCGTCCATTTAAGGCTTGGCTGAGGCCGCCCTTAATATTAATGGTGGGATAGGCATTCAGCTTTGCCTGTTCTTTTTGCGATTTGGCAATTTCAACTTCAGCCTGCGCCGCCATCATCTCTGGAATCCTTGTAAATTCAGGATCTTGATATAATCCTGCATTTCGCACGATATAATCGGGAATATTAAATTTCACCGCCGAAACATCATAGCCTAACAATGTTCTCAGCTTCTGCTGATACTGACGCAGCGCTGTTTCCTGCACAATTTTATTGCTTTGCGCCGCTTCTAAAGTGGATTGCGCCTGTACTGGATCGGCCTGGCTACTGATGCCGGCATTGGCGCGCAAATTAGCAATTTCCGCAATGCGGGCAACCCCTTTAATCTGCTGATCGGCAATTTTTACAATTTCTTGATAGCGGTTGATATTCACAATGGCATTGACCGTCTGATAGGCAATGTCATCCACACTGACAAGCAATGATGCCTGCTTTTCCAGCAATTTAGCTTCTTCTGTATTTACAGATGTTTTGACTTTGCCGAAGTCATACAGCATCTGTGTTGCGGACAAAGTATACAGCTGCCTGCCCCGCTCTCCAGTGGTCAAATCTGCGGTGCTGATACCGCCTGAAATTTGCGGATAGTACTGCGATTTTGCTGTATCTATATTGGCATTTTGCCCAGCCATGCTGGCAATATTTTGTGCGATATTCGGATGCTGCTGTAAAGCCTGATGTATTGCATCAATCAGTGATACTTCCATTCTGCCGGATGGCTGACCGTTCAAAACTGAGGCTGCTGGAGCGCCTGTCATTGCTCTAGAGCCTGTAACCACAGGCAGCGCTTCCCGCTGCTGCGGCTGTTGCAGATGAAAGCTGCTTAATGCTTGAATACTGATTTTGTTGCTGGCACTTTGCTGAGGGTTAAATATTTGACTAACTTCTTTTTTGGCTGAATTTAAATAGTCTTGAAATGCAGCTGCCTGCACTTGCTGTAAAGCCAGAGGTATAGGCAGTAATAAAATCAGCCCTAACCTTAATTTAATAGTACTCATTATATAAATTTATTTTTAACCCTTGCATATTTTTATATAGCAGGACTATATTAAAAATATAATCCTAATTCCTTTTTAATCAGAAAAGCGGCATTAAAACTGCTTTTTTCCATACTGTTATTTTAAATTAATGCTTTCCATATTTTTGCCACGTTATCTTCTTTATACTTACTAATAGATCCGTAAGCGCTTTGTGACATTTTTTCCAGCTTACCTTTAGCACTTAATATTTTTGAAATTTCCTGAGCCATCATTTTATAATTTCCATGCTCTACAAGTATTCCATTTACATTATTTTGAATCATGCTTGATGGGCCATAAGGAATATCATAAGAAGCTGCAGGAACACCATGGCAAAGGCTCTCTAAAACAGCCAATGAAAAACCTTCACAGCGGCTCGTCAGCAATGAAAAAACTGCGTCATTGTAAGCCTTCGAAATATCTTCAACATAACCTATTAAATGAATATTACGATTTAAGTTTAACTCATTTATTTTATTAACAATATTTATCTTCTCCCCGCCATCCCCATAAATATAAAGCTGCATTGCAGGATTGGTCTTTAATAGTTCACTCATCATCAAAACCATATCTACCACTTGTTTTTCTGGCGCTAAACGGCAGAGAGCAACAATTTTATTAGGATCACGCTGTTTAAATATAATTTTTTCCGGTTCATCATCAATACTGTGTGGAATGGCTGTTATATTATCGACCTGATTAAATCTTTTTTGGATATCTATTTTTTGATGATCTGTCAGAGTAATAATATGATCAACAGTATATTTCTTCTCAAGTACATATTTAAAATTAGAGTTTAATTGACCTGTCATAATATCATCTTCCCTTTCAACCAAATGACTGCTATGGAAGATAGATATGCTTTTTTGACCATTTTGTTCATGAAAATTTCTTAAAGCAATATTCCAATTCGGGTTCCTATCTATAATAAAGCATGACTTTTCATTAATATCAATGATCTTCCTAAGCCAATAATCAACCAATTGTTCTTCACCTGTAAAAATCTGATCGACCATTCCAGATTGATTAAATAAAACAATTTTTAATAATCGGCTATTTTCACCAAAATATCTTTGCAGTACTAAATGACCATCAATATGAATGAGGTCTTCAATTGTCACTTTCCCATTTTCATCCAATTCTTGAATTGCAAAGAGCCTTCCATTTTTATCAAATTTTTCTCTTTTTATAATTTTGTTGTTAAATAGATTGTTAACAAAAACGATTTTTTCTTTTTTTATATTATTCCACACGACATATTTGTAGAAATTTTGATCGACTTTAGAGATCCATTTTTCATGCATAGGATTCACATCAACTTCAACTACGTTGTACAGTGATTGATCTAAAGCAAAATGATTGCTGATTTTTAACTCATTGGTGTATCCGCCCCTCAAATATTCATACACATTCAGCACATCACAAGATTTTGGCATCCAGCCAATTTTTTTTAGATTTTCTATATTTTCATCGAGCTCTGTATTGAATCTGCTCGTTAAAAATACAGCAGATATGCCAAAATAATTTTTGAAAAGCCGAGCTCTTTTTAGCGCTGCGCGCTCTACACCTGTTAACTGCTTTCCGAAGTCCAAATTACAGAAATAAAAATTTTTATAATCCGTCATAAAACCCTCAATAAATCTTATAAATTATTAATTTAAATAAATAAATTTTAAATCATTTTCCATTTTTTTTCGTAAAAGTTACGTTTATTAACAAAAAAAAGAGGCTCCTAAGAGCCTCTTTTTTATTCAATCTTTATTTACACATTAGTAAATAATTTGGTTATTCGTTAACAGCTGCTGCAAAATATCCTGTTCTGTATGATTCGTGATATCTATACCACCCAAAGTAACTAGATCAACTTTATTCGTGAACGTAGTTCCTGCCCCATCTCGGTCAATCGTCAGAACTGCATGATTGTTTTCGAAACGGATGCCGATATATTGACTAATATTTCCTGAATTGACCGTTTGTCCATCTAGTAGCTCACGAATATCGACATAATCGCTATTTGTATTGCTCAATGAACCTAGAGTAAAGTCAGCCCAATTATCACCGCCATTGAGTCCAGTACCATTTCCTCCTGTTGCATCGACCTTACTCAGCAAGTTGTATATCAGCGTATCATTGCCATTAACACCATGGAATGTTTCGTTTCCACCTAAACTTACCAGTAAGTCATTACCAGTAGTGCCATCAACAACACCAGTTCCATCGCGATCCATGTAAACAGATCCTGAATCAACCAATACCTCAATTTTCGCGATATTCGAACTACCAGCAGGCGTTGTAAATTCATAGTAGAAAGTTTCTACTTTACCAATATGCGATGAATCCGCGACCTGATCAAACTTATATGTACCATCAGAGTTAACAGTTAATGTTCCACTTTCTCTAACAATTGTCTGAGGCGTACTAATTGCTGTTGCAGTAGATAGGCCAGCTGCAGTGTCAGCAACTTTAATACTGATGCCGGAAGTTGCGCCCAATACATCATTATCAAATAGATTACCTGCAATAGGCGCCACATCTGTAACTTTGTAAAGACCAGGTGAATAAACAATGGTTTCTACATCAATTACACCAAATTGTGCTGTAATATTTGCACCAGTCCCAGTATGAATAGATGTTACTTTAATTCGATATTCACCAGAGATGGCTCCAAATGTACTCGCATTCAATTCAAAGCTATGTGCTTGACCATTAGTTGTAGAAGTCCAATTATCAACAGTCTGATAATTAGGGAATAGTCCACCTAATAAGCCTGAAGTATCCTTAAATTGGATTTCAACTTTTACCCCATAACCCGTACCGGTTGGGATTAAAGATTTTAAGGATATTTGAACAACTTCACCTTCCTGAACAGTTATTAAACTCGAGTTTTCAGTAGCTGCAATATCAAGTGCATCACCCAAAGGATTATCCCTGTGCCCACTTGTTACAATTCGATTTGTATCTGTCAATGAACCATTTGGACTAGTAATTGTCACATAACGATTAGCCTCACCCAGTACAGACACTTGACCAATTGTAGATACTGCATCATCAGTCGCTGTGATCGTAACCACACCATCTGCTGCTGGATGAACATCATCCCAAACAACCTGAACATCATTACTGTCTATACGGATATTCAACTGAGCCGTATCTGAAGACGTTCCATTTGATATGGTGTACGTAAATGTATCGACCTTACCAATATTTTCAAGTTTTTGGTCACGCACATAAGAGTAACTGCCATCTTCATGAATTGTAAGCTTACCGTATGCCCCCTGAATTACCGTACCTGCAACAGACGCTGTACCGCTATCGTTTATTTCAGAAACAACCAATGTGACTTTTGCACCTGTTGTATTTACATCTGTACCGATTGGAGTATTGATATCTCCAAGACCCGTAATAACATTACCTGTAATTTCAGTTTCACCATTTGTGACATCTTTTTGGGAAATTGTAGTGATCTTAGCAATTGTGCCAACGTTCAAATCAAGCAGACCATCATCAGTTGCGCTACCCAATAAGAAGATATATTTACCTTTTGTTAGGCCTGTAATGGTGGTATCGCCTGATATACGGCTAAGCACTGGGAACAAAGAAACATCCACTTCATTTGCAAATTTCTGTACAAACTCATATTTACCGGTAGTTTCATTTAATTTATACATGAATAAATCTAATGACTGCGTACCAAGATTAATCAGTGTATTGCCTGAGTAACCTAAGGTCACATCTCGTACACTGCCTTCAGCAACATCTATCGTAAATGGTGTACCTTGTAAATTCAGCACAGATAAATCAAGCGTACTCAACAATTTCACACCAGCAAGAATAAACGCTGTCTGGCTCACGCTTGCAGGATTATTTACTACCGGTACATCCAAGTGAATTTCAGCCAAATCGTCTTTAGCATCTACGATTTTAGACAGACTTTCAGACTCAGAAATCGATGTTGATTCTGACAATGACGCTGACTCAGAAGCCGAAGTGGATGCCGATTCAGAAGCCGACGTGGACGCAGATTCAGAGGCTGACGACGATGCAGACTCAGAAGCCGAAGTGGACGCTGATTCAGAAGCCGAAGTAGACGCCGATTCAGAAGCTGAAGTGGACGCCGATTCAGACGCTGAAGCCGATGCCGATTCAGAAGCCGACGTGGATGCT
>RRZU010276505.1_pt1 | contig 10451 bp, 9 predicted proteins | sample 2165561 | NCBI WGS metagenome assembly RRZU01 (sample SAMN10456909, study PRJNA506462) | wastewater metagenome | isolation source: wastewater sludge | place: USA: Moscow, Idaho | reverse complement strand
TGGCGATGGGGTGAAGCTTAACTGTGCTGGCGGCTTTGGTGCGGCAATGACGGTAACAGCAAGTTTTGGTTTAGTGGCTGCGGCACGCGCTATTGATAAATTGGTCGCTGGCGCACGACGCCCTGCAGAGCGCGCTAAGCCCCCTGTGAGCCGCTAGTTAGCGTCCGCAAGTTAAAATGATAGCCACACAGAGCACGTTATAGGCGTAATTTTATCTAACTTTGTAGAAAACATCTGTAGTCAGAAATAACAAACGTGATCATGGCGGGCTCATATAAAAGATGGCGTTCGGCTAGAGCATACAACTGAGCAGACAGAGCGCTGTTAGACTGGCCCCAAAAAAAAGCATATTAGAGTAATAAAAAAGGAGCTGTTTAAGCTCCTTTTTTAGTATGAGTGCTGGATTAAGTTAGTCGCGAGATTAAGGGTTACGCTTTAAGCCATAACCTTCGGCGAGCATACTGGGATCGCCCTCATGCTTGGTCGCGTAGTCACGTGGTGGCTCTGCGTCTTCTGAAGCTTGTGGGCCTTTGATGCGCTCGCGAGTTTTAGGCTCGTCAACCAAACTGGCCAATAAACGCTCACGAGAAACGTCATCTAAAGCTAAACGCTCGGCACCTTGAGAGAGGTGTTGTTGGACATCTTGATAGTTTTGCGTGAGTTTCTTAACCAAGTTGGCTGTCGTATTAAAATGTGTCACCACTTCGCTTTGGTAGCTATCAAAACGCTCTTGCAGCTCATCCAGCTGGCGTTGAGTTTTACTTGGCGCCGCACGGCGCATAACGCGTGCTAAAATAAGGCCAATAATAATTCCGCCCACTAATGTGAGCACAGGGATTAACCAAACTGGGAGTGACTGTTCCACAAGACTTCCTCTTTAAACGGCTTTGCTTTACGTTAACCACTTATGCTTGTTCTGTACAGCATTGAACAAGCTCCTTAGTGTGACAGTATCAGCTTTATCGAAAATACTTGCCACTAGACGAATTTACCCCGAGCGGGGTCACGGAGTCCTTTTTGTTAGTACGAGAGAATCCTGTAATGATTGCTGGGCCGGTTGGTGCCTTAGAAGCACTGCACTTGCCTGTTACCGATGCGCGTGGTATCGCGTTAATTTGCCATCCTAATCCGACTCAAGGCGGCACCATGCTTAATAAAGTGGTATCGACCTTGCAGCGCACTGCCCGTGATACTGGCTTGGCGACGTTACGTTTTAATTATCGTGGCACTGGTAAAAGTGCCGGTGAACACGATATGCACAGCGGTGAAGTCGATGATGCACAAGCCGCGCTCGCATGGTTGCAAGAGCAGCATCCTGGTTTGCCCGTGTACTTGTTCGGTTTTTCTTTTGGTGGCTTTGTCGCCGGCAGCTTATCCGGACGACTTGAGCAAGCTGGTGTTGCTGTTGCTCAAGTGTTTCTCATCGCTCCAGCCGCGATGCGTTTTGATCAGCAGCATAGCGTTGCGCGGCACACGACTTTAACCGTCATTCAGCCTGAAGATGATGAAGTGATTGATCCTGAGCTGGTTTATCAGTGGTCAAACAGTTTGTCCACACCACATAGCTTGTTAAAGGTGGCAGAATGCGGGCACTTTTTTCATGGCCGCTTACCCGAGCTAAAACAGCTGGTTGCTGAGCGCCTTTAATTTTTATAGAAGTGATTGAGTACTATGAGCACAAGAATTTTAACTGGGATTACCACGACGGGCACTCCGCACCTTGGAAACTATGCTGGCGCGATTCGTCCAGCAATTGCCGCAAGTCATGCAGATAATGTTGAGTCATTTTATTTTCTAGCCGATTACCATGCATTGATTAAGTGCGATGATCCGGCGCGTATTCAGCGTTCACGCTTAGAAATTGCCGCCACTTGGCTAGCAGGCGGTTTAGATACTGAGCGTGCAACTTTTTATCGCCAGTCTGATATTCCTGAAATCCCTGAGTTGATGTGGTTGCTAACATGCGTGGCAGCGAAGGGTCTGTTAAATCGTGCGCATGCTTATAAGGCTGCAGTGGACCAAAATGAAGCGATGGGTGCAGATGCTGATGCGGGTATCAGTATGGGGTTATTCAGTTATCCAGTGTTAATGGCAGCGGATATTTTGATGTTTAACGCGCATAAAGTCCCGGTTGGACGTGACCAGATTCAACACGTGGAAATGGCCCGTGATATTGGACAGCGTTTTAACCATTTATTTGGCCAAGGCCGTGACCTGTTTACTTTGCCAGAAGCTGTGATTGAAGAAGATGTCGCGACTTTGCCAGGTTTAGATGGTCGTAAAATGTCGAAAAGTTACGACAACACCATTCCATTGTTTTCTTCCAGCAAAGAGTTGAAAAACGCTATTTCACGGATTGTCACCGACTCGAAGTTACCCGGTGAAGCAAAAGATCCGGACAATTCACATTTGTTCACCTTGTATCAAGCCTTTTCTACACCTGCAGAGCAAGCGGCAATGCGCGCCGACTTGCAAGACGGTTTGGCTTGGGGCGAAGCCAAACAGCGCTTGTTTAGTTTATTAGATGAGCAGCTAAGCGCGCCACGTGAGCGTTACCATGCATTGCTGGCCAAACCCAATGAACTGGAAGATATTTTGCAGGCTGGTGCAGCAAAAGCACGTAAGACCGCCGGACCCTTTTTACAGCAATTACGCGAGGCGGTTGGTTTGCGTAGTTTTGCCGTGCAGGGTGCGGACCTTACGGGTAGCAAGAAAAAAGCTAAGAAAGTCAGTCGTGTGGTGAGCTTTCGAGACGACGAAGGTTTCCGCTTTCGAGTGCTCAATAGCAAGGGCGAAGATGTGTTGCTGTCAAAAGCCTTTGCCGATGGCCGCGCATCTGGCATGGCTTTGAAGCACATACAGACTGCGCAGGATGACTTGGATATACGCCAAACCGATCAGCAGTTAAGTGTTTGGCTAGAAGGCGAGTGCATTGCGCAAAGCCAGCGCTACCTGACCGATGAGGCTTGCCAAGAAGCATTGACAGAGCTACGTAAAGCGTTGGCAGGCGACGAAAACTGATTATCATGCAAACGCTGCGAGCTCTGGGAGCGCAGGCGGCTCGCAGCGCTAGTGTGTGTAGGTTTTAACAATGGCGCCCTTCATGGCAGTGCTTGTTACACATACCGCAACTGACTTGTTGATCATCGATGTTGTTTGCTCTGGGAGCGCAGGCGGCTCGCCTGCCAAGGTCTTCCCGTATCGCTAGAGTGTGCAGATTTTAATGAATACTGTAGCAAACGAGTGGTTGTAGACATAAAAAACGGAGCCGCTGGGCTCCGTTTTTGGGTATCAAGTTACGCTTAAGAGCCCATTTGCTTCTCTTTGATTTCCGCCAAAGTTTTGCAGTCGATACATAAAGTTGCAGTTGGACGCGCTTCAAGACGGCGAATGCCAATCTCAATCCCGCAGGCATCACACCAGCCATACTCTTCATCTTCTATTAAGGCGATGGTTTCATCAATTTTCTTAATCAATTTGCGCTCACGATCGCGGGTGCGCAGTTCCAAGCTGAATTCTTCTTCTTGGCTGGCGCGATCAGCAGGGTCGGGAAAGTTTGCAGCTTCGTCCTGCATATGGTTTACAGTGCGATCCACTTCTTCCATTAACTCTTGTTTCCAACTATTCAGAATCTCGGTGAAGTGAGCGCGCATTTTCTCGCTCATATACTCTTCGCCCTTAGATTCCTTGTAAGGGACAAAAGCACGGATCAATTGGCTGCTTTGTTTTTTTGCTTTACTGGGCATGGTTCCGCCTCTCAAACGCTCAAGATCACTGCGTAAAACACTGAAACGATAAGTCGTTTCGGTGGCCTCTACGCTCACAAGCGGGCGAACTTACCAGAAAGCAGCGTGCTACGCTAGCTTTCTTTGTCGATAATGTGCTTCTTTTACGCGAATCAAGTGACCATTGGTCGATGGTCTTACTCAAGCAGGCGACCATGCAGGGTGAAGGGTTTAGCTTCTTCAATAAACACATCAACAAATTGGCCGATCAAAGCGGGGTTGTTACTGCGAAAGTAAACAATGCGATTGTTTTCGTTACGGCCTTGTAATAACCCAGGGTCTTTTTTTGCATAATCACTGACTAAAATTCGCTGCACTGTGCCCGCCATACGCCGTGTATGGGCAAAACCTTGCTGTTGTAAACGGTGCTGTAATAAGCCTAGGCGATGTTTAATCACTTCTTCTGGCGTGTCATCTTTCAGTTCTGCGGCCGGTGTACCAGGACGCGGGCTGTAAATAAATGAATAGGAAAAGTCAAAATCAACATCTGCCACAAGTTGCATGGTTTGCTGAAAATCTTTTTCGGTTTCGCCGGGGAAGCCTACGATGAAGTCTGAACTGATTAAAATATCCGGTACTGCCGCTTTGAGTTTGCGAATACGTGATTTGTACTCCAGTGCAGTGTGGTTGCGTTTCATCGCTGACAAAATACGGTCAGAACCCGATTGCACTGGCAAGTGCAGGTACTTCGCCAATTTTGGAATATTGGCGTGGGCATCAATCAGCGAGTCAGAAAACTCCAGCGGGTGCGAAGTCATATAACGAATGCGATCAATACCGTCCACTTCCGCCACCAAACGCAGGAGTTCAGCAAAGTCTGCGATTTCACCGTGATGGGTCGCGCCACGGTAGCCGTTGACGTTTTGACCAAGCAGGGTCACTTCACGCACGCCATGCTCAGCCAAATGTTGAATTTCTTTGAGTACATCAGCGAGCGGGCGGCTGACTTCTTCGCCTCGTGTGTAAGGAACAACACAAAAGCTGCAGTATTTACTGCAGCCTTCCATCACTGATACATAAGCGGTTGGGCCGTCGATGCGCGGCTCGGGCAGACGGTCGAATTTTTCGATCTCAGGGAAAGATACATCAACCTGTGCTTTGCCGGTATTACGCGCGGCATCAATCATTTCTGGCAGGCGATGTAAGGTTTGCGGGCCGAACACCACATCAACATAGGGTGCGCGTTCGCGAATGGCTGCGCCTTCTTGGCTAGCCACGCAGCCACCAACACTGATCACTAGATCTGGGTTAGCAACTTTCAATTCGCGCCAACGTCCTAGTTGTGAATACACTTTGTCTTGGGCACGTTCACGGATCGAACAGGTATTAAGGACGATCAGATCAGCTTCTGCTGCATCTTGAGTGATTTCCATGGCTTGATTTTCGCCCAATAAATCCACCATGCGCGAGCTGTCATACTCGTTCATTTGGCAGCCGTGGGTCTCGATATATAATTTTTTAGCCATGATTAAACGTGCCTACAGGTGAAAACAATAGCTGCATATTATGGAAGAGCAATGGAGTGGGCGCAAACCTATTTGCTCATTTCATGCTGAATGCTTGTTTTGCACAAAGGCACCGACAGTTTGTCTGCAGAGGTTTACTGGCCTGATCTATAGGCACAAGCGACTCGCCTGCAAAGATCTGCCAGCACGCTGATGCGTATTGGTTTTAATACTAGAGGGCTCGCTAAGCTATTGCGCATGCTGTGATTTGTGCTGCATGCTTTTCTCCCAACGAGCCCTTCAGGTTTCATCGAGGGATGAGCAGCTGTGCCGACGTACCATATGCCCAGAACACTCTAAACATTACTTTTTATGAACATTTTTCGGCAGTTGCACCACTGTACTGTCTGAATACATGTCAGCCCAGGTGCGCTTTTGTTTATCAAACAACATCCACCAAAACCCTAAGCCTGCTGGCAGCCAAGAGAAGAGGGCGATTAGAAAACGTAACAGCGCTTGCCAGATATCAATGGCACTTCCGTCAGCATTTTGAACGCGAATCCCCCAGACTTGCATGCCCAGCGTCTGTCCAGCATGAGTCCAAAACTTGGCAAAAAAAGCAAATAGCGAAATAAACAAAATAGTCGAAAGTACAGGGTCAATGTCGAGCATTTTGCTTTCTGCCATTTCTTGTAATGCTTGCGAGCCGTAAATCATCCGCAGAATGCCTTGTTGGTAAAGCATAGTCACAACCATGACTAATGCGATACACAGCATAGAGTCATAAAACATTGCAGCGATACGCTTCCAGAAACTTGCTTTAGGAAAGTTGCCTTGAGGCTGTAATACTTGCTTAGACATAACCGCAGCGCACCAATAAAAAGGGTGCTGTATTGTAACCATAGCCTTGCCAAGGTGTGAATCTATTGTGAGCAAAAGTAGGGCTTCATGCTGAAAAGCAATGCCTACACCTTGGTCACAAATGGATTTACCGATGCTGCAGGTGGTATTTAACTCTCCACAGTTGTTCGAAATTGCTGGATGGCTTCGACAACTCGAGCAGCGTTATCACGGATTTCAGAGATGGCTTCTTCAGCTTGTTTTGCTAGTTGTACGCCTTGCTCAACTTTCTCACGACTGCTTTGCATGTTCTTTACCGCAGACTGTGACAGCTCATGGTTTTTTTGTACGACCTCTCCAATCTCTATGGTGGCTTGTGCTGTGCGTCCCGCTAGACTGCGCACTTCATCCGCGACAACCGCGAAGCCGCGACCTTGTTCGCCTGCGCGCGCGGCTTCAATTGCAGCATTCAGAGCGAGTAAGTTGGTTTGGTCTGCGATGCTTTTAATTGTTTGCACAATTTTACTGATATGCTCTGATTGTTGGCTGACGGCTAGAATACTATCGCCTGCATCGTTAAGCTCATCGGCAATCCCGAGGATAACATCGGCGCTGCTATTTACAATTTGCGCTCCGTACTGGGCATCGGCATCCGTTTTAATCGATATGTCATAAGCCATAGAAGCGGCTCTCGATTCGGCTTGCTGTTGTTCAATTTGTGGCGTTACATCGCTGGCAAATTTAATAATTTTGATGAGTTTGCCATGCTCATCGAAAATGGGGTTGTAAGTCGCACGTAGCCAAATAGTTCGACCTGTTTTATGTACGCGACGATAACGACCAGAGAAAAATTCGCCATTATTGAGTCTTTGCCAAAACTGTAGATAGTCATTCGTTTCTGTGTATTTCGAGCAGCATAACATCCGGTGATGTTTGCCTTTGATGTCTTCGAGTCGATAGCCTGTGGTAACTAAAAAGTTATTGTTGGCAGTAAGGATTTCTCCTTTCAAAGAGAACTCAATGACGGCCATTGAGCGGTTAATTGCTTCAATAATGCTATGATCGTTGAATTCATTGCGCACCTGCACAGTAATATCTGTTGCCAGCTTTAATATGCTTGTTACTTTACCGCTGTCATCCAGAATTGGGTTATAGCTAGCCTCTAGCCATACTTCTTGTTGACTTTTATCAAGCCGCATAAATCGGCCTTTGACCGTTTCTCCAGCGGCTAAGCGCGACCAGAATTTTCTATAGTCGCTATGAGTTTTCTCACTGCTAGGGCAAAACATACTGTGATGTTGTTGGACAATCTCCTCCAAACGATAACCCATGATATTAAGGAAGTTGCTATTAGCAAAGACGATGGTGGCGTCAGGTAAAAACTCGATGAGAGCGGTTGACTTGTCTACAGCGCTGTATTTTGCTTCGTACTTGTGCAGTTTGTATTGGCAGCTAGCAAGCGCTTTCTTGATGGAGTGATTGAACATGATGCCTCGAAAGGTGCAAGTCTGTGATGTTATCGGCTGTAGAACATCAGGCTGTAGAGCATCAGGCTTTAGAGTGAGCAAGAGCATGTATGTGCTGCGGGTAAGTTAAGGCTGATATTTACAGTTTTTTCGTGTTGTTTTTTTGCGCCAGTATTTTTGTAGCACTAATAATATGTACCAGCCGCTTGCCGCTAATAAAACGCCCATAAGGTTAGCGCAGACATCAAGCCAACTAAATTGTCGTGTTGGCTGGACAATGTTATGTAACCATTCGGATAGCACTGCAAACAAGCATAAGCCACTCCATAGTAACCATGCCGGCGTGCGTATTATGGTTATTCTTGAAGCCAACGAGACTGTTGCAAAGGCTAAAATATGCAGCAGCTTGTCTGAGTTTTGGAAAGCATAAGGTGGTGCTTCTGGGCGCAGCAAGCCGTAGAGTAATGCCGCTAAACTGATTAGTAATACAATAATTTTCAAAGTGTTTCTCTTGGTTTTCAGTAGCCACTTAAGCTGGCTATAGAAAATCTATTGGGTGAGATTTTAGGCGTATATTGGTTTAGGGTTGACTGTTCGCCTCTGGGTAAGGTTGCAATAGATGCTATGGGCTAACCGTTTGATCAGAGCGGCGATACAGCCTTTGAAATAGGTTGCTACGCTGTTGCGTTGAGCATGCTCCAAGTAAGCGCCAATTATTTGCTATACGGCAATTTTGTAGCAGTTGCGTCCCATTGCTTTGGCGGCATAAAGTTGTTCATCGGCACGGTTGATCCAGTCTTCCCATTGATCGCTTTCAGAGAGAATGGCGCCGCCAATCGAAACGCTAACAGGGCCTGCCGGACTTGTAAGTTTGCTAAATATGGTTTTTTGTATGGTGCTAGCCACTGTATGTAAGCCTTTGAGGTTGGTGTCGGGAAGCAAAAGAGCAAACTCCTCGCCACCATGTCGAAACAGTATGTCGCTTTCACGTATGACAGACTTAATAATAGTTGTGAAATCCATTAATACTTGATCGCCTGCAGAGTGGCCAAAGGCATCATTTATGCGTTTGAAATGATCAATATCTAAAATTAATAAACCGTAGTTACGTCCACTTCTGCGGTCGCGCGCTGCTTTACGAAGCTCCTCGGTCATCACGCGCCTATTATAGGCGCCTGTAAGGTGATCATGTGCTGCCAGTTGCTCTAGGCGCGCATGCTGATGTTGGGTGCGATAGGCAAAAATAAATGAAAGAAAGCTGGCAAGTAGGCAGGTGACTAGAAATGAAACCATTTGATAGTGGCTAGAAAATATAGACCCTGGCTTATAAAGATTGTAAATCACTAAGCTTGCCAGTACTGCAAACATTGTGACTAAGGCTCTGCTGGGTGGGATGATGAAAAAATTAAAAAGGATCAAGGGGTAAATCCAAAAAAAGCCGTTGATACCAAGGTTTATAGTGACCAGCGTGGCTACCACTGAGAAAATTACTGACAAATATAGACCAGGCTTGGCTGTGTCGTTTGTCCGCCACGCATAAATAACAGCAATAATAATTGATATAACGGCAAATAGATCGGCGATCGCCACTAAAAAGTTCGCGTGATACGCTCGGTAAATAATGTACGGTGTAATGCCAAGCACACCAAAAACACCCATCATGGTAATGATAAATAGCTGTGGATTGCGCTTGAGGCGTCTGAGTGCTCGGGCGTACATAGGCTTAAGGTCTTTTTAGTTTTTATTTTCACCGAGTATGCATAAAAAAAGAAAGGAGTGGAATACATTATCTGGCACGATGACTAATCGACAGATGCCCGTTCAATAAAATACTGCATGGCTACTAAATTTTTATGTTTTTGGTAGCGCAAGAGACGGTTATGTAATTGTGCAGGAAGTTGTTCTGTAATGCGAAAGCCGCTGTGCTCATAAAAGCGAGTCAAGTCCGGGTGGCAAAACAGCCAGATCGGCAATGTCGAGTATGTTTGCTGAATATGCTTGAGTAAATATTGGGCGATACCCTGCTTGCGCTGTGTGGGTGCTACAAATAAACCGGTTAGCCAATAACCTTCAGTGACGCATGTCAGGCTCAGACCTGCAATAATCATAGGGTTTCGAATCACCCAAGCCTCAGCTTCTGGGGTGGCGCGCATACGACTAGCATGGCTGCGGTAGAATTTGTTCAATAATATGTGCTGTATGGCAGGTAAGCGCTCTATATAGTGCGTTGTCGTGTTGTTGATCACTGCGTTACTCTTGCTTCTCATCATAAGTATCGTTGTATCGCTACAATTTAAAATAGAGTTAATTTAGAGTGGTGAAGCGTCATGGGTCATGTATTAATTATTGAAGATGATCTGCGCTTAGCGCAATTGACGAGTGAATATCTTTCAGGCAATGGTTTTACAGTTTCATTAGAAAATGATGGTGCGCTAGCTGTGCAGCGTATTACCGAAGAGCAGCCAGATTTAGTCGTATTGGATCTTATGCTGCCGGGCGAGGATGGCTTTTCTATTTGTCGGCGCGTGCGTCACTGCTATAAAGGGCCGATCTTGATGCTGACGGCGCGAACCGATGACCAAGATCAGGTGCAAGGTCTGGAGCAGGGTGCCGATGATTATATATGTAAACCGGTAAAGCCGAGTGTTTTGCTGGCGCGCATTAAAGCGTTACTGCGCCGCGTAGACAGTTATGAGCAAGGTCAGGCGATGCCTGAAGTATTAACCTTTGGTAAGTTAAGTATTGATTATGCTCGCCGCTGTGCTTTTTTGGCTGATCAACTGATTGATTTAACTGGGGCGGAATTTGATTTGCTGTGGCTGTTGGCAGCGAACGCTGGTACGCCGCTGTCGCGCGAGGTCATTTTTAAACAATTGCGCGGTATTGAGTATGACGGTGTGGACCGCTCAATTGAT
>RRZU010084270.1_pt1 | contig 10452 bp, 9 predicted proteins | sample 2165561 | NCBI WGS metagenome assembly RRZU01 (sample SAMN10456909, study PRJNA506462) | wastewater metagenome | isolation source: wastewater sludge | place: USA: Moscow, Idaho | reverse complement strand
TAAATATATAAATTGTAATTATATTTAATTAAAGAAAAATGAAATATTTTATTTATCTATCATTTGTTATATTCTCCTCATGTTTAGTTACGCCTAAATATTATTTGCATACAGAAAAAAACTTAAATAATTTTTCTATAAAAGAAGAAGATAAATTTGTTTTAATAAAGAATAATTTTTATTCAGTAGGAGTTGATTTTTCTAATAAAGTAGATTCAGATTTTTCTAATATTATTAAAAATATTTTATTGAATCCAAGTTTTCTAGAATTTAGTAATGAGAAATTTATTTTTCATTTAAATGATGAACAATTGGATATAATTAGAAATGAAACAAAAAGTGAATATATATTACTAATTCAAACTATTTTAAAGCCTAGTATTTTAGCTCAAAAAAATTTCACATCTATAACTACATATGAAAAAAATAAAGAGAGAGAGTACCACGTTATTTTACAATTAATAGATATAGAAAAAAGAAAAGTATTATACTCTAAAGAGTCGATGTCTAGAATAAAAATATCATATGAATATTCAACATCATCGACAACACAAGATGAGCAATTATTAAAAACATATAACATTTTATATAAGGATTTTAAAGAAGAATTATTAAAAATGAAATAATACTTTTTCAATAAAAATAATCTACTAAACATTATTATACACCTAAATAATTTAGGCTAAATTATTGATATTTTGAGAGTGTTGTTTTGTATAAATGTTTTTGTAGTTAGGAATGCTTAGTAAGGCGCATTTTTACGTTGAAACTGCATATCCAAATACCATTTTTAAGTGTTATTACCCAAGTTTTCGTTTAATTTTTTTGTAGTTTTTTGAACGAATAATCTTCCCTTTATCTGTAATAAAAAGAGCAGCGTAATCTTTTTGTTGATTGATTAAATTCAATCCTTTTTCTTTTCCTAAAACCATGATAGAAGTGCTAAAACCATTACACATTTCAGCATCCGGACCAATAACTGTAACCCCTGTTAATCCTGTTGAAGGAATTCCAGTTTTGGGATTAATAATGTGTGAATAGCGAACTTCATCAATCAAAATAAATTTTTCGTAATCACCAGAAGTCGTAACAGCAGCATTTTTCATTGAGAGAATATCCAACATTTTATGTCGATTAAATGGATTTGTAATTCCAATTTTCCAAGGTTCTCCATTTGATTGATTTCCCCAAGTTGTCATATCTCCAGAAGCATCAATTATACCCGCTTGTATTCCTAAGTCTTGCATGAAAGTTCGTGCTTTTTGTGCTGCATAACCTTTTCCTGTTGATCCAAAACCGATTTTCATTCCAACTTTTTTTAAGAAAATAGTTGAATTTTCTTCATTCAAAATAATGTTTTTATAACCGATTTTTTCAATAGCTTTTGAAATTTCTTCCTGAGTTGGAATCTTTTCCATTGAACCATCAAATTTCCATATTTTATCCATTGCTGCAAAGCTAATGTCAAAAGCACCATCGGTTAGTTGCGAAAAATAAATCGCACGTCTTGTTAAGTCAAAAACCTCGCGATCAACTTTAATGGGTTTTATTCCTGCATTTTGATTGACAAAAGAAACTTGTGAAGTAGGTTTCCAATCAGAAATCAAATTCTCGATTCTGATCATTTCATCAATTGCTTTATTGATATTTTTTTCAACAGAAATAGAATCGGTGTCAACCAATGTAATTTTGAATTTACTTCCCATCAAAATTGTATCTCTAACTCCAACCGTTTGAGCATTTATCGGAGTTAGAACATACAATAGTATAAAAGTGAATATATTTTTTAGAATGAATTGCATGATGTTTTATTCATTTGTTATTGTGAGTTTATCGAAGAGTCTGAAACTTAAAGATACCTCGACAGGCCCGGTATGACAAGAAATTAGAGAATAAATAATAATGAGAAGCTGAAATGAATTCAGCTTGACAAGATTTTGTAATTCTTAACTCGTCTCAGGATTGTTTCAACAATTTTTCTAATAACAATCCGTCAAAAATTGTCCGTTTGTTTTAAATTCTTCGAATGATTTTTTCAAATGTTGTTGACAGATTTCTTCCAAAACTTTTTCCACATCATGTTGCATTTTCAGAGCGCCACAAATCATAAGAATTCCACCATTTTGTAATGTTTCAGCAAAGAATTTAGCATCACGATTGACTAAATCCATCACATATTGTTTATTTTCTTCACGAGAAAATGCAATGTGAAATTGGCTCAAATGATTCCTAGAACTTTGTTTTGCAGCAAATTCTTGATAAGATTTTGTTGTTTCATTATCATGTCTAAAACCGCAATATAAATGCGTTTCAACATTTTTTGAATTCTCGTCAATCATTCCAAGGAAAGGCGCAATTCCCGTTCCGTTTGCAATCATCACAACTTTTGAAGTTTTTGGGAATCTAAAGGCTTTGTTTTTGACAATTCGAGCTTTAATCGTAGAGTTTTGAACCAAATTATATAAATATTGAGAACCTAATCCAAACTCATGCAATTTTACAATTAGTTGCAATTTATTATCAACTTTTCCGACTGAATATAAACGTTCTTTGTGATCGCTTTCTGGATAAATTGCTAATAAATCTCCAGATTTGAATTTCTCTTTTACATCTAAAACAACTTTAAATGTGGCATCTTCTTCTGTTACTTTTGTGTTAGAAATTACCTTAACATTTTTCAGTTTTGGTGCTTTTCCAACATACATCGCAGGCGTTGTTGCTAATGGAATATCTGTAGTTTCCTTGTAAGAAATGACCCAATTTGTGAATTCTTCTGGCGATTTATCGTTTATTGTTTTTAAATCCAATAATCGAGTTGTCCATTTTTGATCATTCAACCATTTGTCAACTTTTATCGCATATCCACAATAATCTGAATAGGCTCTTGAGCCAAATCCTACAACCGAAAATTCGATGGATTGGTTTTGTGGAAATTGTGTGATTAATTGTTCAAATTTCTTAGCATTCGCAGGCGCATCACCAATTCCATAAGTGGAAGTAAAAATGATGAGTTGTTTTGCCTTTGGATAAATTTCATATTGATTCATCTGAGCGATGAATGATTTTTTCCCGTTTGCTAAAAATTGTTCTTGAATTTTTGAAGCAAAACCAACAGTCGATCCATTTTCAGAACCAACTAAAAGGATAATTTCAGCTTCGATAGCTTTATATTTATTTTTGCCGATTTTCGTTTTTGTACGTTTGAACGTAATTACAAATCCTGACCAAATAAAAAATAAAATATTAAGTGAAGCAATTCCTAAAATCGCTGCCCAAATCACATTGGTGCGACCCGTATGTAAATCGATATTAAATTTTTCTACAATTGCAGAATAAGGATTTAGCGATTCTGAAATAATCGCTCCATTTACTTGATTAACCGAAACCGATTTTTTTCTTAAATGAACGATAAATGGTTCAGCTTCATCATCTGGAATAAAAGGAAATTCAATCTTTTCTACACTACTTAATTTCGTGTTTTTGAAAAACTCAATGTCTTTTAAATCTTTTGGTTGTAAATTTTCTTTAGCTTGATGCTCGATTTCTTTTGGTTGACCAACTAAAGGTTCTAATCGTGCTAAGAAAATCAATGTTCCTGTTAATGCAATGATTAAAACTGGAATTAATAACCAACGTCCAGTTACAACGTGGAAATATTGTGAAAAAGAGTCTTTGTTAACTTTGATGAAGAAGTTTAAGATTCCTTGTTGACGTTTTACGATTAAGATTAATCCACTTATTGAAATTAACATCAATAAAAAAGAGACTACGCCAACGATTGCTCGACCAGTTTCTTTTAGAAATAATGAACGGTGCAAGGCTGTGACCCAATTGATGAAATCACTTTTTGGAACAATTTCACCAATCTTTTTTCCTGTTGTAGGATCAATGTAAGATTTGATCGAATTCCCATCTTCGTCCATAGCATCAATCGTCACAAAATCATTGTGATCAACTTTAACTTCTATTATTTCAAAATAATGCTCGCGCAAAGTTGGTAAAACTTGCGCGAGTGTTATGTTATCGAAATTTTCTACTTTGTATGCGGGCGATTTTTCGTTTATTGCATCAACAGCCAAAATTACTCCTGTGATAGATAGAATAACTAAAAATGCTGAAGATAAAATTGCAAGACTCAAATGCGCATATCTCCAAATAGATAATGTCATTTTTATTGAACTTTTATAAAACGTACGGCTTTAATATAAACTGAACCTTTGATACCTGCTTTGTTGTCTAAATCCGCAGAATTTAATGCAACTTCGGCGTCTTTTGCGACGTATTTTTGAGTTTCAACAGCAGATTCAAAACGTAATTTGTATCCTTTATTCAATTTTGCAGTATCAAACTCGATGACACGTGTAGCTCTCGCTCCTCCAGCAACTGAAGCACCTGTGATTCCGTTTAATTTTTCTTTCTTTTTACTATTGAATTTGTGCCATTCTTTTAACGTGTTATACCACTCGTTATCTGTTCCCAAAACACCTAAAGTTTTTTCGTATTGTCCTTTTGGATTGATTAATGAAATCACTACATAGGCTTCTTTTCCTGTGTAATTATTCATCTGAATCATTGTTTTGTATTTTGTTGTTTGTGCAAAAGTGGCAGTTGCCATTAAGATTACAACTAATCCAACTAATTTTTTGATTAAGTTAAATTTCATCTCCTTCATTATTTTAAAAAGTCAATAGACACATTATTTTTCTTTAAGAATTCGTTTTCTCCAGCCAAATCATAAGCCGTTTCGTCAAATTCTGTTTTAATATCTTTTTTCGCTCCAGCAGCAACCAAAGTTTTCAAGATTGCATCATCTTTCGCAATCAAAGCTGCTTTGTGTAACGCTGTATTTCCGTCTTCATCTTGTGTATTAATATTTACACCTAATTCAATCGCTTTCTTTACCAAATTTACATTTCCTTTATCAACAGCGATGTGTAACAAAGTTGCACCTTTGCTTTGAGTAGCTTTAAAATCAACTTTTGCATTTGTTAATAAAGCTTGTTTTTCAGCGAATGATTCATCATTTGGTTTGAAAGAATTGAACCAATAATAAGCCAAATTATTTCCATCTTTATCAACAATATTAGCTTTAGCGCCTTTTTCTAATAATAAAGAAACGATTTGAGATGTTCCAGAAGCAACAGCTTTCGTTAAAGCTGACTCACCATTTTTATTAATCGCATTTACATTGTTTGCTTTTGATAAAAATGTATTGATTAAATCTGTGTTTTTTCCTCCAGCAGCAACCATTAATGCAGTGTTTCCTTCTTTATCAGCAATTTTAGCATCAACACCTTTTGATAAGATAAAGTTGATTGTTTCTGAGTTTCCTTTGCGAGATAAAGCGTGTAATAATGTTTGTCCGTCTGGATTTAACGCTTTCGGATTTAATTTATATTTTGTAATTAATTCTTGGAAAACTTCTACGCCATTTTCTTTTGTTCTCGAACCTTGTGTGGCAAAAAATAAAGCTTGATCAGTAGGTTTAATTCCTTTCGCGATTAATTTATCTATGATTGATAAGTTTCCTAATTTTGCAGCATAATCTGCTACAGTACGTCCATTAGCGTCTTTATCACTTAATGATAAACCTTTTGAAATAAAATATTCTGTAACTTTTAAATCATCATCATTCGCAATCGCTTGCATGATTAAGTTTGAACCATCTTCTCCTTTAACTTTTGGATTGGCACCAGCTTTAATCAACGCATCGTAAACTGCGATATTCTGATTTCCAGCACTTGCTGCATATGTAATCACATCGTAACCATGGCTATCTTTGTAATGAACATCAGAACCTTTGGCTAATAAATAATTTACTAATTCTAAATTCCCCGCAGCAGCAGCCCATTGAAGATAAATTCTTGAGTGATGCGTTTTTTTATCAACAGAATTTCCTTCTTGTTCAATTAAAAATTTAGTCACATTAAAATCTGCTTTGTTATTAATCGCTATCACAACAGGATCAAAGAAGCCTCCATTTTGAAAAGAAGGACTATTTCCTTTCGAAATTTCAGTTTTTACAGTTTCTATTGTTGGATTATTTTTCCAAAAACCAGCGTCCATCAACGTGTTCGTCTGAGCTTGAATAAATGAAGCGACAAGGATAGCAGCAGAAATGAATAATTTTTTCATATGAATAGAATATATTGTAATAATTATTTAGACTAATTTTAATTTGATTTCAAAAGTATTATTTTTATTTATATTAATTCTAATTAAATCAAATAAATTTGGCTAATTCTGCTAAACATCAGTTTTTTGAAAACAAAAAAGATTGCTAATCTGCAATCTTTTATATTTCTAAACAACTTTATTCTGGTCGTCTTGGACCATTTTCTCTCGATTTCAAAACATTTTCTACATCTTCTAATTTGAAACCTTTGGCTTTCAATAAAATTAAATAATGATACATTAAATCCGCGGCTTCATTAATAAATAAATCATCGTTGTTGTCTTTGGCTTCAATTACCAATTCAACTGCTTCTTCACCTACTTTTTGCGCAACCTTATTGATTCCTCTTTTGAATAATTTGTTGGTATACGAATCTGGATCATTGTCCAAATCAATTCTATCGTTAATGGTTTGTTCTAATTCATATACAAATCCGTGGTTGGTTTCTTCTTTAAAACAAGTCGTAGAACCCGTATGACAAGTTGGTCCAAAAGGTTTTGCTTTGATTAAAACTGTATCGTTGTCGCAATCAACCGCAATTGATTTAACCTCTAAGAAGTTTCCTGATTCTTCACCTTTTGTCCATAATCTATTTTTTGAACGAGAATAAAAGGTCACTTTTCCAATTTCTTGGGTTTTGTTAAAAGCTTCTTCGTTCATATAACCTAACATCAAAACTCTATTGTTAAGATAATTTTGAATAATAACGGGAACTAATCCGTCATTACTTTTATTGAAATCGATCTTCATCGTATCGGAATATTTTGTTCTTTTAAATAATTTTTAAGCGTCGGAATTGGAATTTCACCAAAGTGAAAAATACTTGCAGCCAATCCACCACTTGCTTTTGTTTGGGTAAAAACTTCTGTAAAATGCTCCATTTTTCCTGCTCCACCAGAAGCAATTACTGGAAGATTTACAGCATCAGCAACCGCTTTTGTAATATCAATTTTGAAACCAGCTTTTGTTCCATCGCCATCCATAGACGTTAACAGAATCTCGCCAGCGCCTAATTCTTCTACTTTTTTGACCCAATCTAACGTTTCCCATTCGGTTTCAATTTTTCCACCGCTTACGAAAACTTTTTGTGTTCCATTTACATCGCGAGTATCTACTGCAACGACTACACATTGCGATCCAAATCGAGCTGCTAAATCTGCAATTAATTGAGGATTTTTGACAGCCGAAGAATTAACGGAAACTTTATCTGCACCAGCTTTGATGACCGCCGAAGCATCTTCCACAGAATTAATTCCGCCACCAACTGTAAACGGAATATTAATCGCTGAAGCAATTTTTTCAACCATTTCAGCTAAGGTTTTACGTTTTTCTAAAGTCGCTGTGATATCCAAAAAGACTAATTCATCAGCACCTTCTTCTACATATTTTTTTGCTAATTCCACTGGATCTCCCGCATCGCGTAAGCCCACGAAATTAACCCCTTTTACCGTTCTTCCATCTTTGATGTCCAGACACGGAATGATTCTTTTTTTTAACACTTTAGTTCTAAGTTCTAAGTTCTAAGACTTAAGGTTGGAATCCTACATCCTAAATTTAGAACTGTTTTTTTTATATTAATTTAAATACCTTAGAACATAAGACTTATGTCTAAGAACTAAATTTATCGTTTTTTATAAATTTTTCGTAACCATTTAAAAGTCTTCCTACTTCTTCAGTTAATGAGAAAATAGTATCATAAATTTCTTGATTTAAATAGCCTAAATCTTTAGATAATAGTAGAAAATATTTAACTTCTTCTAAGGATCCAATTGAATGAGATAAGAAACTTAATCTGTGCGGAACTGTACTTTTCTTTCGACCTTCTACAATATTTGAAGGTACAGAATATGAGGCACGTCTAATTTGACTTGTGATACCAAATATTTCTTCTTTTGGAAAACTTTTGGTAATCTCGTAAATTTTCAATGTTAATTCGTGAGATTTTTTCCATACTAACAAAGATTCAAATGTATTCATAGCTATAAGTTTAGTAAGTAAAATTTACGAAATATTTTCCTTAGAACTTAGAGCATACGACTAAGAACTTTCAAATCAATTCTCCCTTCATAAATCGCTTTTCCAAGAATTGCTCCTTCACAACCTAATTCTTTTATTTTGATTAGATCATCGATTGAAGAAACGCCACCAGAAGCAATTAATTTGACCTCCGAAGTAGCTAAAATTTCTGCATATAATTCGTTTGAAGCTCCTTCTAACATTCCGTCTTTCGCGATGTCTGTACAAATCACATAATCAATACCTTTGGTTTTATATTCTTGAATAAAATCTATCACATCTAATTCTGACGTTTCTAACCAACCATGTGTTGCTATTTTTCGATCTTTAGCATCCGCGCCTAAAATGATTTTATCGCTTCCATACTGTGAAATCCATTCTTGAAATAATGTTGGATTTTGAACCGCAATACTTCCTCCAGTAATTTGGTTTGCGCCACATTCAAAAGCAATTCTAATATCTTGATCTGCCTTAATTCCACCTCCAAAATCAACTTTTAAATTGGTTTTAGAAGCAATTAATTCTAACGTTTTATAATTAATGATTTCTTTTGATTTAGCTCCATCTAAATCTACCAAGTGCAAATATTCGATACCGTAATCCTCGAATTCTTTTGCAACTTCCAACGGATTTTCGTTGTATATTTTTTTTGTATCATAATCGCCTTGTGACAATCGAACGCATTTTCCGTCGATAATATCTATAGCTGGGATGATTCTCATAACTGTTATGTTAGATTTACTATTTTGGAATTACGATTAAGAAACAATCGTAATTCGTAAATTAACCTTCGTAAATTATTTTAATTCTTTCATGACCTCTTGGATTGCACGTTCCAATTGTGGGTCTTTATTTTCTAATCGATCTAAGAACGTATTTTTAATATAAATGTCAGGTTTAACTCCAGTTTTTTCTAAATTTTGTCCGTCCAAAGTATAAGTTCCCCAACTTGGTAAACGATAAAATGAGCCATCAACTAATCCTTTTCCAGAAGTGAAAATGATCCAACGATACGTTTCTTGCCCGATGATTTTTCCTAATTTCAAGGCTTTGAATCCTGCAGCTGTCATTTCTGCATCGCTCAATGAGTATTCGTTAATTAATAAAACAATTGGTTTTCCTGAAGGAGCAAAATTTGGTTGAACAGTTAATTGTCCTTCACGATATTTCCATTTCAAATAAGGTCTTTGCGATAAAAAGTTCAAAACTTTATCATGTACATTTCCACCTGTATTGAAACGTAAATCTAAAATGACACCATCTTTTCTATTCTCTTGCTCTACCATGTCTAATAAAAACACATCCAATTCAGAAGTAGACATATTTTTCATGTACGAATAAGCAATTCTATCGTTGCTTAATTTTTTTACACGCTGACGATTTTCATAAATCCATTCATCATATAAAAGCGATTTCAATTCGTTATTTGAAATTGGATGAATCTTCGTCGAAATTGTTTTTCCTTTTCGGTCAAATTCAAGAGTTAATTCTTCTAATTTTTTAGGCGTTGTAAAATAAGTTTCGCGATTTTGGTTTTGATCGATTTTTTGCCCATTTACGCTCACTAAAATATCACCTTCTTGAACATCAACATTTTTAAGAAAAGCAGGAGATTTTCGTAAGATTTTTTCAACTGTAAAAGGTTGATCTTTTTTGAAAATAATTCCTGTTTCGTTGGTGAAATAATTCAATCTTCGACTTTCTTCTTTTCCGAAAGATGAAAAACCTAAATGCGAAGAATTCAATTCACCTAGCATATCATTTAACAAAATTCTCAAATCATTTCGATTGTTGACATAAGGTAAAAACGTTGCGTATTGCTCTTTTTTAGCTTTCCAATCGATTCCATGAAAATTCTCATCATAGAAATTTTCTTCTACTCCAGCCCAAGCTTCCTCGTACATTTGATTGAATTCTGAAGCCAAGTTTTTATTGAAATTATATTTAATATTCACTTTTTCAGGATTTGTAGAACTAATGCCAAATTTGTAAACAGAATTATCGATTAAAGCATAAAGATTTTTCTCATTTTTTACGATAAAATCAGCGCCTTTGTTGAATATTTTATCTGTTTTATCTTCTTCAAAATCAATGGTTGTTTTTCTGTATAACTGAAATTTACCATTTTCTTGATTGGTATTATAGAATAAAAATTGCTTTTTATCATCCGCAAAAACAAAAGGATTTGTTTGATATCCAAAACGGTCTGTTACCAATTCGATTCGTTCCAAGAATCCTTCAGGATTAATAGTTAATGCTTT
>RRZU010064212.1_pt1 | contig 10452 bp, 7 predicted proteins | sample 2165561 | NCBI WGS metagenome assembly RRZU01 (sample SAMN10456909, study PRJNA506462) | wastewater metagenome | isolation source: wastewater sludge | place: USA: Moscow, Idaho | reverse complement strand
TTGAGGAGAACTATGTGAATCAGCCGTTTAATTTTGATCCGAAACAGATGTCTGAAGCCATGGAACAATGGCAAAAATTATGGTTAAACGCCTGGCAACCTGGCGCCAACGCCGCCAAACAAACCCAAGCCCAAGACAGCACAAATGTCTGGCAACAAATGCTCACCCAACAAACAGAGATGTGGCAAAAAAATTTGGCTTCTGTTTTTTCATTGCCAAACAACCACATTCCTTCAGCCACTGAACAATGGCAAAATCTGCCTTTCTTCCAAAATGTTCAGAAAATGTATGCTCAAACCTGTGATTTTGTTGAAAGCCAATTGCAAAGCAACCCTGCTTACTCGCGCTTGAGCGCCGAGCAACAAGACAATATGGCCTTCATGACCCGTCAATACCTGTCGGCCATGAATCCTAACAACTACCTGATGACCAACCCTGAAGCCTTACAAGAAGCTTTTCAAACCCAAGGCCAAAGCTTGGTTAAAGGCATGCAAAACTACCTGACTGACTTGGAAAAAGGCCGCATCACCATGTCAGATGAAAGCCAATTTGTTTTGGGTCAAAACATTGCGGCAACCCCAGGCAAGGTGGTGTTAAAAAATGAATTGATTGAATTGCTGCATTACAAACCCACTGCAGAAAAAGTGTATGCCAAGCCTTTGCTCATCGTGCCACCGTGTGTGAACAAATACTATTTGATGGATTTGGGCCCGCAAAAATCCTTGGTGGAATACTATGTGGAACAAGGCTATAACGTCTTCTTGATTTCATGGCGCAGTGCCGTTGAAGAAACCAAGCACTTCACTTGGGATACTTATGTCGAGCGTGGTGTCATCAGTGCAGTCAGTGCCATCACCAGCATCAGCAAACAAGACAGCATCAATGCCTTAGGCTTCTGTATCGGTGGTTTGATTTTGTCTACTGCAGTGTGTGTCATGAAAGCACGTGGTGAGCAACGCATAGACAATGCCATTTTGATGACGTCTATGGCTGATCATACTGAACCTGGTGACATCAAATACTTCTTGTCTGAAGATGTGGTGCGCATGCGCGAAGGCAAAATGGCCCAAGGTGGCATCATCAGCGGCTTGGAATTACAGGCCACTTTCTCTGCCTTACGTCCTGACGACTTGGTGTGGAATTATGTTCAAAACAACTACTTAAAAGGCAAAACACCAACCTCATTTGACTTGCTGTACTGGAACAATGATTCAGTCGATTTACCATTGCCTATGCACACCTTCTTCTTGCGCCAGTTCTATTTGAACAATGCCTTAGCCAAACCAGGCAGCATGAGCGTGTGTGGCGTGCCAATAGACTTGCGTAATATTGATATCCCGCTATACTTCTTTGCAGCAGAGGGTGACCACATTGTGCCTTGGTTGGCGGTTTACAATGGCTTGCCTTTGTATGGCAATGCACATGAGCGTCGTTTTGTACTGGGTGAATCTGGCCACATTGCTGGCGCGATTAATCCTGTTACCAAAGACCGCCGCAGCTATTGGACTGGTAATACCGAAGGCAAAACCGCTGAAGAGTGGCGTGCCACTGCTGAAAACCACAAAGGCAGCTGGTGGAAGGATTTGAATACTTGGCTTTCTAGCCGTTCTGGTAACTTGGTGAATGCGCCTAAAACCTTAGGCAACTCATCGCACAAGCCACAAGCTGATGCACCAGGTGAATACGTGCGCGCACAAGCCATGAATGTGGTCAAAGCTCATTTGGTTTAATCCCCAATACTATAAATGGAGAACAGCATGACAGAAGTCGTAATCGTTGCAGCAAAACGTACCGCAATTGGTAATTTCGGTGGGGGTTTATCAGGTTTGGTTGCGCCAGAATTGGGCGCGGCAGTCATCAAAGCCTTGTTAGAAGAAACAGGCGTGAAAGCCGTAGACGAAGTGATTTTGGGTGAGGTTTTGACAGCTGGTGTGGGCCAAAACCCTGCCCGTCAAGCAGCCTTAAAAGCTGGCTTGGGCATTGAAACTCCATGCTTGGTCATCAACCAAGTGTGTGGTTCTGGCTTGAAAGTAACCCATTTGGGTGCGCAAGCGATTAAAGCAGGCGATGCAGACATCATCATTGCAGGTGGTCAAGAGTCTATGTCTAATGCACCATACTTGTTGCCACAAGCGCGCAATGGCTACCGCATGGGCGATGGCAAAGTGGTAGACTCTATGGTCGCCGATGGTTTAACTGATGCTTACAACCATTACCACATGGGCATTACGGCTGAAAACATTGCTGAAAAATACAGCATCAGCCGTGAAAAACAAGACGAATTGGCTGTGGCCTCACAAAACAAGGCCGAAGCCGCACAAGCTGCTGGCAAATTCAAAGATGAAATCGTGCCGATTGCCATCCCACAACGCAAAGGCGACCCTGTGGTGATTGACACCGATGAATTCATCAAAAAAGGTGCCAACATTGAAACCATCAGCAAACCGCGTCCAGCCTTCAAAAAAGACGGCACGGTAACGGCTGCCAATGCTTCAGGCATTAACGACGGTGCTGCCGCGGTGATGATGATGTCAGCCGAGAAAGCCAAAGAATTGGGCTTGAAACCATTGGCAAAAATTGTCGCTTACGCATCAGCCGGTGTTGAGCCTGAAATCATGGGCATGGGCCCTGTGCCTGCAGTGAAGAAAACCTTGGAAAAAGCCGGTTGGACTTTGGACCAAGTGGACTTGATTGAAGCTAATGAAGCCTTTGCTGCACAAGCCTTGGGCGTAGCAGGCGAATTGAAATTTGACATGAGCAAAGTCAATGTCAATGGCGGCGCGATTGCCTTGGGTCACCCTATCGGTGCTTCTGGTACACGCATCTTGGTAACTTTGTTGCACGAAATGCAACGTCGCGATGCCAAAAAAGGCTTGGCGACCTTGTGTATCGGTGGCGGCATGGGCGTGGCTTTGGCAGTTGAACGCGTTTAAGCTGTAAACCATCTCAAACAAACGGCCTGTAATCTTTACAGGCCGCTTTTGTATGAATGAATGCCTATACCAAGTTTTAACAGGCAAGACCTATATCTGATGGTGACATCAATATAACCCATTACCTTTACCCATTTGCATCATGTCCCAATCAGCAAGTTTTCAGCCATGCAAAAGCCTCTTGCCAGCAGCTCCCATGGCGCAGACAATGCTTGTTTCTACACCCTCTACTTCTATACGCCATGCAGCACAGCATCATACCCATCATATTACTAGCCGCCGTGATGCATGCCAGTTGGAACATTTTAATCAAGCGTTTTGGTCAGCGCATCCCTTATGCCTCGCAATGGATGGCGATTTACTGTGGCATCATTGCCGTTTGCATATTGCCTTTTCTTAACCTGCCTCAGCTTGCCTCATGGCCATATTTGTTTGCCAGTGCGCTGTTACAGGCCGCTTATTTCTTTTTACTCGCCCAAGCTTACAAACACGGTGATTTCAGTGTCGCCTATCCCTTGATGCGTGGCACAGCACCGATGCTGGTGTTGTTGTGCGGTTGGCTGTTTTTGCATGAGACTGTTGAGGCTCACAAACTCATCGGCATCATCATGATATGCGCTGGTGTGTTGTCTTTAATGCCCCAAAAAATGGGTTTGGGCAAAAGCCAAGGCTATGCCTTGCTCAATGCGGTGGTGATTGCCAGCTATACTTTGGTGGATGGCATCGGTGTGCGTCTGTCGCACAACCCCGTTGCCTATGTGATGGCGACGTTTGTCATAACTGGTCTTATCATGGCCATCATGTGTTTCTCGCGCGAACGTGGTCGTCTGTTTGCCCACATGGGCGCAAAAGAACACGCACTCGTGGCCACAGGTGGCGCATTGTCTTTGGCTTCCTATGGATTGGCTTTGTGGGCCATGCTGTACATGCCTGTGGCTGTGGTGTCGGCCTTGCGTGAAACGTCAATTGCGTTTGGCATAGTATTGGCGGTATGGCTTTTGAAGGAGCGCATGAGTGTCAAAAAACTCTGCAGTGTGGCGTTGATAGTGTTAGGTGTGTTAAGCATACGCTTGGCGTGGTTTTAAGCTGCCTGTAAATACCAAAACGGCTTCGGAATACCCAAAGCCGTTCTTTTATACCTATCTACTTAGCAACAACCGCGACTGCCTTTGCCACCTAAACGCCGCTTCTGGCAATAATCGATGAATTGCTTTTCACTCATCACCGGTGTATCGGCATTGTGGCGACGTTGCTGAGCCACATAGCGCTGATAGTCAGGCAAGCCCACCATCAAATGTGTGGTTTCTATCCACAAGCGCCAATAGTGCTTAATGCGATTTTGTAGTGACATGGCTTTCTACCTCGCTACGGTTAACAGCAGGAGTCTCTTTGGCAGTAGACCAACCAATTTTATACGCTTTCAGGCCGACTTTTAAGCCCCAAAACGCCACCGTCACCACCACCAACAAGAACAAAGCCGTCAAACCCGAATTCACATAATCATTGAACACGATTTGTTGCATTTGCGTCATGTCTTTGGCAGGCGCCAACACCTCGCCCTTAGCCGCCGCCGCACTGTATTTCTCAGCGTGAGCCAAGAAACCGATAGCTGGCTTAGAGTGGAAGATTTTTTGCAAACCTGCGGTGGTGGTCACCACCAACAGCAATACCGCAGGCACCAAAGGCACCCACACAAACTTCTCGCGCTTCATCTTAATCAAAATCACCGCAACGGTAATCAAAGCCACACCTGCGAGCATTTGGTTGCCTATGCCGAACAAAGGCCACAGCGAATTGATGCCGCCCAATGGGTCAGTGACGCCCACATAGAGGAAATAACCCCATAGTGCCACCGCCAGGAAGGTGCCTATTAAATTGGCAGGCAATGATTCGGTGTTGGCAAACGGTTTGATGAAGATGCCCACCAAATCTTGAATCATGAAGCGACACACACGCGTGCCCGCATCGACTGCCGTTAAGATGAACAAGGCTTCAAACAACAAGGCAAAGTGGTACCAAAACGCCATCATTTCCTTGCTGCCGATGAATTGGTGCATGATGTGTGCCATACCCACAGCCAAAGTGGGTGCGCCACCAGCACGTGACAAGATGGAGTTTTCACCGATGTCGCTGGCCATTTGGTTGATGGCGTCAGGCGTGACCACAAAGCCCCACTGCGTAATCACTTCTGCCGCATGCGCAGGATCGGTGCCGATGACGGCCGCAGGTGAGTTCATCGCAAAATAAATGCCTGGGTCTAGTGTGGCCGCGGCACACAAAGCCATGATGGCAACAAAACTTTCCATCAACATGCCGCCGTAGCCTATCATGCGCACATCGACTTCATTGGAAATCATCTTAGGCGTGGTGCCCGATGAAATCAAAGCATGGAAACCCGATACCGCACCGCAAGCAATGGTAATGAACAAGAATGGGAACAAATCGCCTGAGAACACAGGGCCAGTGCCATCGACAAATTTGGTCACTGCTGGCATTTCCAATGTGGGATTGACGATTAAAATGCCTATCGCCAACAACACGATGGTGCCGACTTTCAAGAAGGTCGACAAATAATCACGCGGGGTCAACAACAACCACACAGGCAATACCGCCGCAATAAAGCCATAGATAATCAAGGCCCAAGTCAGCTGTATGCCATCCAAAGTGAACATCGGCGCCCACGTTTCACTGCGTGCCACGCTCTCGCCAAAATGAATGGCCAGCATCAACAACACAAAACCGACTATGGATATTTCACCAATCTTGCCAGGGCGGATGTAACGGGTGTAGATGCCCATGAATAAGGCGATGGGTATGGTCATGGCAATGGTAAACGTGCCCCAAGGGCTGTTAATCAAGGCTTTCACCACAATCAAAGCCAACACCGCCAAGATAATCACCATAATCATCAAAATACCGATGGAAGCGATGATGCCAGGCACCGTGCCCATTTCCTGCTTGATCATATCACCCAGCGATTTGCCATCACGGCGCATGGAGATGAACAACACCATCATGTCTTGCACCGCGCCAGCAAACACCACCCCAAAAATAATCCACAAAGTGCCAGGCAAATAGCCCATTTGCGCGGCAAGCACAGGCCCGACCAATGGGCCTGCACCTGCAATCGCAGCAAAATGGTGGCCGAACAACACGCCTTTGTGCGTGGGCACATAGTCCAAACCATCATTGTGGCGCTCAGCAGGCGTCATGCGCAGCGGATCAAGCTGCATCACGGTTTTGGCGATGTACAAACTGTAAAAACGGTAGGCAATCATGTAGACACACACCGCCGCGACGATGATCCACACCGCACTGATGCTTTCACCCCGATTGAGGGCCAATGTGGCAAAAGCCGACACCCCAACCACCACCACGATGGCCCATAACAGCCAAGTTTTGAGTTGTTGCATTGCTCTTCCTTCTCTCTTTGTGTATCGGATACAACCTTGGTTTTATTCCAATTGTGTTTTTAATCTAATGGAATTACCGTGGCAAAACAACCAAATACCGATTTAAAGTTAAGATAGGTTAAGCAATAGTTATAGAATAATTTTATTAATTCTCAAAATCCTCATTTAAATCATCAATTTAAAAACCCAGCTTTTCACTCACACGCTGAGTAAATCTCTAGAACATGCTTCACATAACCCAAAAACAAAACCAATTCAACGCAATCAACAAACATCTAAGCATCGCTGGTGTGCTTTATTCACTTGAAAACCATAAAGCTTCACTTTTGTTGCCGACACCGCAACCACAGCCACACCATGCCCACACTGAAGTGCAAAATATTGACGCAAACAACGGTTTGGATGAACAGACCCACATAATCTGGTGCATGCATGCTGATGAACACAGAAAATACAAACATCAGCAATGGAATCAATGAGAACATGAATACGGCCAATATTGGACGCTGCATGCTTAACCGGCCTGTAAACAAGGCATGTTCATTCAAAAACAACATGGCTAAGGCCAATAACAAAACCGATAAACCCAGCCAGGGGTATTCAAAATCAGCTGTAGGCTGAATGTCGGCAAAATGTGAGGGACGCGCAGCCCAAACAGCCATTAGCACCGTCAGCACTAACCATGCTCCTAACAATACCCAAGCAAAGCCATTTTTTTGTTTACCCATTACTTGCCTCCCGTTCCAATCCATATTGGTCTTGCGCCCATTCAGAGTGCCTGTGAGTTTTCATCATTCGGCCTCTCAAACTGTTGATTGGATATTTGAATCAGCACTGCTCAATATACTCATTCATACTTACCAAGATAGAAACCATTGCACCATGATGAAACAGTCCCAATAACTAGCGGCCTGTAATGGTTTACAGGCCGCTTAAATCGCCATCAAACGCGGTGTACTCAAGACATCATTGTTTCTCACTGGCCTTGATTGCCGCACCGATATAGGCGAAAGTTTCTTTTTCGCTGCGCTCTACTTCAGGCTCAGGCCAAGTGCTCCACACCACTGCCACGGTTTTTTTGGCAGGATTGATGTACAGGTATTGGCCAAAAATGCCGACTGCGCTGAATGCGCCATCGCCATGTTCGGGTGTGGCTTTATCGCCTTTGGGCAATACCCACCACTGCTTGTGGTAGCCCAAATCGTATTCGCCATCGTAAAGTTTGCCAGGGTATAAATGCGATGCTGGCGACACATCGGCAATGCTGGCCACCCAGCCTTGTGGCAACACGCGTTTGCCATTGATGACCCCATCGTTCAGCACAAATTGCCCAAACCGTGCATAGTCGCGCATGGTCGCGCTGAAGCCCGAACTGGCGATTTCCGTACCATCATGCGATTCGAGTTGCCAAAATGCGGGGGTTTCCATGCCCAATGGCCCCCAAATCTTTTCAGACAAATACGCAGAAGACGTTTTGCCAGTAGCACCTTTTAAAATCTCGGCCTGTAAATGCGATTCACCCGTACTGTAATTGAAGGCATTGCCTGCTGGATGGGCACGCTTCAAACCAGCCATGACTTGTACAATACTGCCTGGCTTGTTGGATAATTGCGCGTTGAACATTTGGCGGCGGTCGGATTGGGGGTCGCGGTAAGTCTCGTTCCATTTGACACCTGAACTCATGTCCAACACCTGCCCAACCGTCACGCCCTCATATGCACTGCCTTTGAGTGCAGGCACATAACGGGTGACATCATCTTGCAAGCTGCCAATTTTACCGTCTTCAATCGCAGCACCGATTAATGTGGAAGAAACAGACTTGGCAATGGAGAACGATGTCCAACGGGTGTCAGGTGTGTTGCCTTGTGCATAGCGCTCCACCAAAATCTTGCCATCACGCATCACCAACAAACCCGCCACTTGATTGCGGCGCATGAACGTGTCGGTATTGATGCTTTTTCCATCAACAGTGTATGTGACTGCTAATTCATCCGTACTGGCACTCAAGGGCAAAGGTTTCTTACCCACATTCACCACCCGAACGGGATACAAAAAATCCATATTGCGATAAGTTGGCGCCTGCTCTTTGGCAGACAGCCCATACAAATTGTCGGCCTTGCCAATATTTTCTTCAGGGATGAGACGCGGGGTCAGCGCCAAAGCGCTGATTGAACAAGACAATAAAGCCAAACCTATGAGTGATTGCTTAAACATAGAACCCCCCTAACATGTGTATAAATGAAATGAAACAAGACCATGACCACAATGTATCCAGCATAAACAAAACGCATTAAGCTGTCGATGTGGTCATCGCTCTTGTCTCAAATCTAGAAAAGCTTGTACAGCTTGGTTCACACAAGACACACGATTATTGCTTGGCTTGGCTACTCAATTGCTGCGCCTTGCCCAGTAATTCTAAGAATTCCGCACGCAAACCAAACACATCTTTGCCCTTAGCCCCTTGTGCCAATTGCTGCACATCTTGCCAAGTTTGTTTGCCCACCATGTCTCCACCGCGCAACAATTGCCCATAACTTGCCACAGCCACTGCAAAACGCGTGTCGCTGCTGGCTTGAGACAAAGGCTTGCTGTCGGTGTTTACAGGCCGACTCAACAACACACTGCTGGATTTCCCTACTGGTTTGTAACGCACATTCACCACCGCATATTCATGGCCCAAACCCGATTTCACGGCCTGATTTTGATAACGAGAGGGACTGAGCCAACCTTGTTTGCCCTGCGGCACCAATTCATACAAAGCAGTCACCACATGGCCTGCGCCTATCTCGCCCGCATCTTTATTGTCATTATTGAAGTCTTCTTGGTTCAGAACGCGGTTTTCATAACCTATCAAACGGTATTGCGACACGGTGTTGGGATTGAACTCAACTTGGATTTTGACATCGGAGGCCACAGTTGAAAGCGTGGATGACAATTGTTGTTGTAACACTTTCTTGGCTTCTTTTTCGGTATCGATGTAGCTGTAATTGCCATCACCTGCATCCGCCAATTGCTCCATCAATTGCTCATTGTAATTGCCTGTTCCAAAGCCCAAAGTGGTCAAGGAAATGCCATTTTTCCGTTGTTCAGCCACGCGCCCCTTTAATGTGGAAAAATCCACCGTACCCACATTAAAGTCACCGTCTGTGGCCATTAAAATGCGGTTGATGCCATCTTTCAATTGATGGTTTTTGGCGATTTGATAGGCTTTTTCCATCGCATTCGCACCCGCAGTGCTGCCACCTGCCTTCAATTTGTCTATTGCAGCCATAATGGCTTTTTTCTCTCGCCCCGTAGCAGCCTGTAACACCACATCTGTTCCAGAGGCATATGTCACAATGCTGACCATGTCTTCAGCACGCAATTGTTCTGTCAGCAAGCGCAAAGTCTTTTGCACCAATGGCAGTTTGTTCTCTGCCGTCATAGAGCCAGACACATCCACCAAAAATACCAGATGCGCAGGCGGCATTTCAGCGATTTTTTGTTCCTGCGCTTCCAACACAATGCGCAGCAACTTCGCATCTTGCAGCCATGGCGATGCCACCACTTCTGTGCTTAAGGCAAACGGATGCGGCTGCTCGGCTTTCAATGAATTGTCTAAAGGAAAATAATTGATGAGCTCTTCCACCCGTACCGCGTCCACAGGAGGCAAACGGCCACTGTTTAAAAAGCGGCGCACATTGGCATATGAGCCTGTGTCCACATCCGCGCTAAAGGTAGAAATCGGCTCTTTGCTGACTTCCTTCACCACATTGTCTTTCATTGCAGCATAGCGCTCAGTGTCTGCTCTTTCCCCCGTCATCGGTGCGGGTATTTGAACTGCTTGATTTTCCGCTCGCGCCAAGGGTGCAACACGCCTCATGCTGGCTGCACCGCCATAAACATTGTCCCTAGCAATGCTGCCTGACAATTGCACGCTGTTAGCCCCAGTCGCACTTGCCGCCTCGCGGTAGGTGACCTGACCACAAGACGACAATACTGCCACCGCCACCAAAATGCTGATAGGTTTCATGCCCATGTTGCCTCCTGTTTGATGAAATGTGTTTCGATGGCAGTATAAAGACTTTGTGTTTGCAAACCAAACCCCAAAAGGCAAAACACAACAC
>RRZU013435466.1_pt1 | contig 10453 bp, 5 predicted proteins | sample 2165561 | NCBI WGS metagenome assembly RRZU01 (sample SAMN10456909, study PRJNA506462) | wastewater metagenome | isolation source: wastewater sludge | place: USA: Moscow, Idaho | reverse complement strand
ACAGGTAGCGGCGTGAACCCCAGGAGCGGGGCGATGGGTAGGTAGGGCAACGCGAACGTGAGGACCCCGACCCCCAGCGTGAGGACCCAAAGCAGGGTGCCCGGACGGCTGCGGAAGAACGGCCTGCGGGTTCGTACCACCAGCGCTATCACCAGTTCGGTGAGTAGCGACTCGATGAACCAGCCGGTCTGGAACTGCGGCTCGGTGGCCCGGAACACGACCAGCAGCAACGCGAAGGTGGCGAAGTCGAAAAGCGAACTGACCAGGCCGAAGATCAGCATGAAGTTCGCGATGACGTGAATCCGCCAGCGGTGCGGACCGGTCACCCATTCCGGGTCGACGTTGTCGCGCGCGATGCCGATGGCCGGGATGTCGGAAAGGAAGTTGTTCAGCAGGATCTGCTTGGCGAGCAACGGCAGGAACGGCAGGAACAGCGAGGCCGCCGCCATGCTCAGCATGTTCCCGAAGTTGGCGCTGGTGGTGGTGAAGATGTACTTGAGGGTGTTCGCGAAGGTCAGGCGTCCCTCCTCGATGCCAGCCCGCAGGACCCCCAGATCGCGCTCCAGCAGGACGAAGTCGGCCGCCTGCTTGGCGACGTCCACGGCCTGGTCGACCGAGATGCCGACGTCGGCGGCGTGCAGCGCGGGTGCGTCATTGATGCCGTCGCCCAGGTAGCCGACCACGTGGCCCATCTTCTGCAGCGCCAGGATGATCCGTTCCTTCTGGTTCGGGTCGACCTCGGCGAAGATCGTGGTGCGTTCGGCGACGTTCCACAGCGCCTCATCACGCATCTTGGCCATCTCGCGGGCGGTCAGGATGGCGTCCGCCGGTATGCCTAGGGTTTCGGCCAGGTGCCCGGCCACCAGCCGGTTGTCGCCGGTGATGATCTTGACGTCGACGCCAAGCTGCCTCAACGCGTCCAGGGTCTGCCTGACATCCGGCTTCGGGGGGTCGAAGAAGATCAGGAAACCGGCGAAGACCATCTCCGCCTCAGCCGTGACCGGGTACTCAGTCAGCCGCGGCACCTCTCGAACCGCCAGCCCCAGCACCCGGTAGCCCTGCTTGCTCCACACAGCGTACTGGGCAGCTATGGACGCCCGCACTCGCTCGTCGAGCGGCTGAAGGCGGTCGTCGACCCGTGCCTGGGTGCAGACGCTCAGGACGCTGTCGAGCGCACCTTTGGTGATCAGCAGGGGGCACACCTCGGTGCCGGGGTCGGAGTCGATCACCACCGTCAGGCGTTTGCGGACGAAGTCGTAGGGGATCTCCTCCAGCTTGTCCATGCCAGTGGTGTCGGGATGGCGCTGGGCGAGGATCGCCTCGTCCAGTGGGTTGCTGAGCCCGGTCTGGAAGGCCGCGTTCAGGTACGCCCAGCGCAGGACGTCGTCGCTCGGCCGGCCGTCGATGTCGAGGGCACCGTCCAGTTGCACCACGCCGACGGTGAGCGTGCCGGTCTTGTCGGTGCACAAGATGTCCATGCTGCCCAGGTTCTCGATGGCGTTGAGGCGCCGGACGATGACGTCACGCTTGGCCATGTTCTGGGCGCCCTTGGACAGGTTCACGCTGATGATGGCCGGCAACAGTTCGGGGGCGATCCCGACCGCCAGCGCGATCGCGAACAGCAGCGAATCGATGGGCGGCTTGCGCAGCACGACGTTGACCACGAAGACCGCCAGCACCAGCACCGTCATGATCTTGGTCAGCAGTTGCCCGAAGCGCCGGATGCCGCGCTCGAACTCGGTCTCCGGCGGACGAAGTGTCAGCCGCTCAGCTATCCGGCCGTATTCGGTGCGGGTCCCCGTCTCGACGATCAGGGCGTGTGCGGTGCCACTGCGGGCACTGGTGCCCATGAAGACCATGTTGAGCCGCTCCGACAGGGCGGCGTCGGCTTCGACCGGGCTCGGCTTCTTCTCCACCGGGAAGGTCTCCCCGGTGAGCACCGACTGGTTGACGAAGAAGTCCCTGGCCGTCAGGACGACACCGTCGGCCGGCACCACGCTGCCCGCCGACAGCAGGACAACATCCCCGGGCACCACCTCCTCGGCCGGCAGGACCGTGGCAACCCCGTCCCGAAGCACGTTCGCTTTTAGGGTGGTCTGGGCGCGCAATCGTGCCACCGCGTTGCTGGCGGAGTACTCCTGCGCAAAACTGAGGATCGAACTGGCTATCACGATGAGCAGGACGATGACCGCGTCCGCCCACTGGGCAGCGATGGCAGAGATGACGGCCGCGAAGACCAGGATGAGCATCAGCGGACTGCGGAACTGTCCTAGGAAGGCCCGCACGGCGCTCTGGTGTCGACGTACCTTCAGGACGTTCAGACCGAACCGTTGCAGCCGGTCGCGGGCGTCCGACGAGGCGAGCCCTTGCTCGCCGCTGTGCAACGCCGTGAACAGTTCAGCGGGGGATTGGCTCCAAGGAGCGGCTGCGACCTCGACGTTTGCGCTCATCAATGCACCTGGATTCTGGCGTGGCCGGTGCCGACAATCACCTCATCCTAGTGGCGGTGCCTTGGGGTGGGGGGCGCTGGCGCAACACCGGCGGCGGTCCGGCCCACTTGTTTCCCGAATCGTCGGCCGCCCGCCGCGCACTCTGACACAGTTGAAGGTCAGGGACCGCTCGGTCGTCGAACGCGCGGTCCGTGGTCGGCCGACGAGGGCCGACCCGAAGCAGAGGAGCCGCCACGTGAGCCACCCGGTCTGCGAGGCCGTAGAACCCGAAAGCGTCGGCATGTCCAGCGACTATCTCGCCCATATCGACAAGTTGGTGCAGGCACACCTGAACGATGACGCTTACCAAGGCATCGTCGTCCTGGTGGCCCGGCACGGCAAGATCTGCTACTTCAAGGCCTTCGGGAAGGCAGCTGAGGGCGTCCCGATGAGCACCGACAGCGTCTTTCGGCTCGCGTCGATGTCGAAGGTCCCGAGCGCGGTCGCGGTGATGCAGCTGTGGGACCGGGGACTGATCTCGCTGGCCGACCCGATCTCCAAGTTCATCCCCGAGTTCGCGGACATGAAGGTCGCCCAGCTCAATGATTGGGGCGAGGTCAAGCTGGTCACCGCCAAGCGCGAGATCACGATCCACGACCTGCTCACGATGACCGCGGGCATGACGAACTCGTGGTGGTACGACCTGTTCACCCCGAACAACTACCGGGTCGTCCCCAAGTTGTATGCCGACGCCGGGCTGATGGACGACCTCAACGCCCCGCCCCTCACGTTGGAGCAGAACATCAAGTTGCTCGCGAGCCTGCCGCTGATGGCGCATCCGGGCGAGCATTTCGACTACTCGAACAACTCCGTCGACACCTTGTGCCGGATGGTCGAGGTGGTGTCGGGCTTGAGCTTCGACGAGTACCTGCGGCAGCACATCTTCGGACCCTTGGGCATGAACGAGACCTGGTTCTTCCCACCCGAAGACGAGCTCAAGCGGGTCGCCGCGGTCTACTGGGCTGGCAAGAACGAGCAGCAGACCGGACCGTCCCCGCTCGGTTTGGGCAACCTTGGCCCGCAGTACACCTTCAGCGAGCACAAGACGTACTTCAGCGGGGCAGGCGGCTTGCACGGCACCACGCACGACTACTTCCGGTTCGCCCAGATGCTGCTGAACATGGGCGAACTCGACGGCGTCCGGGTCGTCAGCCGGGCCGCCGTCCAACTGATGACGGCAAACCAGATCGGCGACCTGACCAACTGGCAGCTGACGCAGAACAAGTGGGGTTACCAGCTCGACATCCAGCAGGGCGTCAATGCGCCGCCCGGTTCGATCCATTACCTGGGCGGTCCGGGCGCTTACAGCTGGCAGGGCTTCTTCAGCACGAAGTTCGTCAACAACCCGGCCCGCGACACCGTCATTTTGTCCATGACCACACCCGGTTTCGATGGGGCGCTGCCGCACAACCTGCGCGTCATCGCCGCCGCGAACGCGGCTGTGATCGACTGAGGGAACCGACACCTGAGGGCGTTCAGGCAGGAGTGCCGCCATGGAAGTCCATCTGCTTGATCTCGAAGGCCGCAACCGGATCAAGGTGAGCGTCAACGGACGCCAGACCGAGGTCTATGAGGGGCTGACGATCCTGCAGGCGCTGCTGCAGGAGGGCATCCACGTGCCCCACCTCTGCTACGACCTGCGCGCCCCCCGCGCCAACGGCAACTGCGGCCTGTGCATGGTCGAACTCGGCGGGGTTCGCGACGTGAAGGCTTGCCAGACCCCGATCCGCGAGGGCATGGTGATCACCACCCACTCCCAGCATCTGGTCGACTTCCGCAAGGTGCGTCTGGAGCAGTTGCTGAGCGACCACAACGCCGACTGCTCGGCCCCGTGCGTCACCGCCTGCCCGGCCGGCATTGAGATCCAGCGTTACCTGCGCGCTGTTGCCGACGGCAACTACGAGGGCGCGGTGCGCATCATCAAGGACGACAACCCGTTCCCGGTGGTCTGCGGGCGGGTCTGTCCCCATCACTGTGAGGACGCCTGCCGGCGCAACCTGGTCGACGCCCCGGTGGCGATCAACCATGTCAAGCGCTTCGCCGCCGACTGGGACCTGGCTCGTCCCACCCCTTGGATCCCGCGCAAGGCCACCCCGACCGGCAAACGGATCGCCATCGTCGGAGCCGGTCCGTCGGGGTTGTCCGCCGCCTACTACAGCGCCAGCAACGGCCACGACGTGACGGTCTTCGACAAGCAGCCCGAGCCGGGCGGGATGATGCGCTACGGCATCCCGGCCTACCGCCTGCCCCACGACGTGCTGGCCAAGGAGATCGGTGTCATCGAGGCGCTGGGGGTCAAGATCATGACCGGCAAGGCGCTGGGCACCCAGATCAGCCTGGAGGGGTTGCGCAACGACTTCGATGCGGTCTATCTGGCGATCGGGTCATGGCGGGCCACCGCGCTGAACCTGGAGGGTGAGGCCGCCGGCAGCGTGCGGCTGGGCATTGAGTACCTGCAGCGGGTCGCCAGTGGCATCGACCTGCCCCTCGGTGAGCGGGGGGTGGTGGTCGGCGGCGGCAATACCGCGATCGACTGCGCCCGCACCGCACTGCGGCTGGGGGCCAAGAACGTCCAGCTGCTCTACCGTCGCGGTCGCGACGAAATGCCGGCCGAACCGTACGAGGTCGAGGAGGCGCTGCTCGAGGGCGTCGCGATGATCTTCCTGGCCGCCCCGACCCGGATCGCCGAGCAGGGCGGAGCCAAACAACTCCACTGCATCGCCATGGCGCTGGGCGAGCCCGACCGGTCGGGACGCCGGCGTCCGGTACCGGTGGAGGGCAGTGAGTTCACCATCGCCTGCGACACCGTCATCGGCGCCATCGGGCACAGCACCAACACCCAGTTCCTCTACCACGACCTGCCGGTGCGCCTGAACCCCTGGGGTGACATCGACATCAACGGCCGGACGATGGAGACCTCCGAGGCGAAGGTCTTCGCCGGGGGTGACTGTGTCACGGGTCCGTCGACCGTCATTCAGGCGGTGGCGGCCGGGAAACGGGCTGCCACCGCGATGCACGACTTCCTGGGCAAGGGCTACGTCAGCCCCATCCTTCAGGACTACTCCTGCAGCCGGGGGACGCTGGAGGACCTGCCCCGCCACGAGTTCGAGGTGCTGCCGAAGATCCCGCGCCACCCGATGCCGGCGTTGGCGATGCCGGCCCGGCTGGACGGGTTCCCCGAGGTCGAACTGGGGCTGGACGAGGCGTCCGCCCGGGCCGAGGCGGCCCGCTGCCTGCGGTGTGGGTGTGGGGCCCGGTTCAACTGCGACCTGCGCACCGAGGCGACCGCCCACCAGATCAGTTTCGCCGAACCGATCCACCAGCGGCCGTGGGACCCGGTCGTCCGGGACCACCCGTTCATCATCCACGACAACAACAAGTGCATCTCGTGTGGCCGGTGCATCACCGCCTGCGCCGAGATCGAGGGCGTGAACGTGCTGGTCTACCGGTTCAGCGAAGGCCGGCTGACCGTCGGCACGCACAACGGGGCCCCGCTCGACCAGACCGACTGCGTCTCGTGCGGCCAGTGCGTCACTGCTTGCCCTTGTGGGGCGCTGGACTACCTTCGCGACCGGAACCCGGTCTTCAAGGCGATGAACGATCCGGGAAAGCTGGTGGTGGGGTTCATCGCCCCCGCACCGCGCAGCGTGATTGCCAAGAAGTTCGGCATCACCTTCGACCAGGCCTCGCCGTTCATCGCCGGCCTGATGCGCAAGGTCGGCTTCGACAAGGTCTTCGACTTCTCGTTCGCCGCCGACCTGACCATCATGGAGGAGGCCACCGAGTTCTTGGACCGCCTCGGCAATGACGGGGTGCTGCCGCAGTTCACCTCGTGTTGCCCGGGCTGGGTCAACCTGGTGGAGCGGCGTTATCCCGAGCTGATACCGCACCTGTCCAGCTGCAAGTCGCCGCAGCAGATGATGGGCGCCACGGTGCGCAACCACTACGCGCAATACTTGGGCGTCCCGAAGGACGACCTGTTCATCGTCTCGATCGTGCCCTGCCTGGCCAAGAAGTACGAGGCCGCCCGGCCGGAGTTCGCCCCCGACGGGCGTCGTGACGTGGACGCGGTTGTCACCACCACCGAGTTCCTGGAGATGGTCGAGATGCGCCGGATCGATCCGGCGGAGGTTCGGTTGCAGGAGTTCGACCCGCCCTATGCGCGGGTCTCGGGGGCGGGTGTGATCTTCGCCGCCTCGGGCGGGGTGGCCGGGGCCGCGCTGCGGATGGCGGCGGAGAAGCTGACCGGGCAGACGATGAGCGAACCGCTCTACTTCGAACAGGTCGTTGGGGTCGAGGGTTTCCGGGAGGCGCGGTTCACCCTCGGCGGCAGGACGCTGGCGGTGGCGGTCATCAACGGGCTGGGAAATGCCGAACCGATCATCAAGCGGGTCATCGCCGGTGAGGACCTCGGCTACGACTTCATCGAGATCATGGCGTGCCCCGGCGGGTGCATCGGGGGTGCCGGCAACCCGGTGATCGGGAAGGTCGGTGAGATGCAGGAGCGGATGCGGTTCATCCAGCACATCGACACCACCTCGACCTACCGGACGTCCCAGTCCAACCCCGACGTCCACCGGCTCTACGAGGACTTCTTCGGTGAGCCGAACTCGGCGCTCGCCCACCGCCTGCTGCACACCAGTTATGCGCCGTTTCGTCCCTGAGGCCGCTCTTGGCAAGAAACGGCAACTGCGCATGTCGCGACCGTAAGTCTGATCGGATGGCAGGTACACAAGCTATTTCCTTCAAGCAGAGTAGGGAGAACCACGTGCTGAGGACGCGCCGCTCACCGTCACGTACTGTCCACAACCTCGATGGAGTCTGGGACCTCCAAGTGGATTCCGCCAACGTCGGCATCGAGGAATCCTGGTTCGCCCAGAACCTGGCCAATCAACGTCCGATGCCGGTGCCGGCCTCGTACAACGATGTGACCACCGACAACGAATTGCGCGACCACGTGGGTTGGGTCTGGTACCAGCGCCTGGTGTACGCGCCGCGATTGGCCGCTGACGACCGGCTCTTCGTGCGGTTCGGCTCGGCGACCCACTCGGCCAGAGTCTGGGTGAACGGCACCGAGGTTGCCGGCCATGTCGGCGGCTATCTGCCGTTCGAGGCCGACATCACCGAACTGGTCTCGGCCGGCGAGCGCTTCCGCCTCACAGTGGCCGTCGACAACCGGCTGTCCTGGCAGACCATTCCGCCGGGCTTCGTGCTCGCCGATGCGTTGGGACGCGATCATCAGCACTACCTGCACGACTTCTACAACTACGCAGGTCTGCACCGATCGGTCGAGTTGTACACCCGCCCTGCGGTGGCGGTCACCGATGTCACCATCGTGACGACGATCGACGGCACGACCGGGGTGGTGAACTACACCGTCGAGGCCGAAGGCGTCAGCGAGGTTCGGGTGCGCGTGCTTGATGCCACCGATGACGAAGTTGCCAGCGCCACCGGCGCCCAGGGACGCATCGAGGTGCCCCACGCCCAGCTGTGGGCACCTGGTGACGGCTACCTGTACACCCTGGAGATCTGCGCCGACGCCGATGTCTACCCGCAGCCGTTCGGCATCCGCACCGTCGAGATCAAGGACAAGAAGTTCCTCATCAACGGCAAGGAGTTCTACTTCCGCGGCTACGGACGCCACGAGGACAACCTGGTGCGCGGCAAGGGCCACGACGACGTCATGATGGTGCACGACTTCGAGTTGATGAAGTGGCAGGGCGCGAATTCGTTCCGCACCTCGCACTACCCCTACGCCGAGGAAGTCATGGACTTCGCCGATCGCGAAGGCGTCGTCGTCATCGACGAGACCGCGGCCGTCGGCCTGAACACCGCCCTGTGGGGAGGCGGGGGTTTGATGGGCGGCGTCGGGCTACCCCCCACGTTCAGCCCTGGCACCATCAATGACACCACGAGGGATGTTCACCAGGCCCATATCCGCGAGTTGATTGCCCGGGACAAGAACCATCCGTGCGTAGCGGTGTGGTCGATAGCCAACGAACCAGATTCTGGTGCCGACGGGGCCCGGGAGTACTTCGCGCCACTGATCCAGGCCGCCCGTGATGCCGATCCGACCCGGCCGGTCGGCTATGTGAATGTCGGCTACGCCACCCCCGACAAGGAGCGGGTGGCCGACCTGTGCGATCTGGTGATGCTGAACCGGTACTACGGCTGGTACTCGGAGAACAACAACCTGCCGCTGGCCGAGAAGAACCTGCGCGACGAGATCGATGGCTGGATCGAATTGGTGCCCGACCACCCGATCATCTTCACCGAGTACGGCCCCGACACGTTGGGCGGCCTACGCGACTTCCATGCCTGGCCGTGGTCGGAGGACTACCAGGTGGCCTTCTTCGAGGTCTACCACCGGGTCTTCGACGACTATCCGCAGGTGGTTGGCGAACAGATGTGGAACTTCGCCGATTTCCAGACCAACGCCGGCATCATCCGCGTCGACGGCAACAAGAAGGGCATGTTCACCCGCGACCGCAAACCCAAGGCGGCTGCCTTCGCCGTCCGCGAGCGGTGGCTACGGTTGCGGGACGAGCAAGGCAGCTGAGCCGCGCGCCTTCTTGAGGTCGATGAGTTTGCGCATGCTGGTTTCGGATAGGTAGCGGCGTTCGCCGTAGTGCCCTTCCTCGTGTTGTTCGACCACAGTCTGCGCCAATGCTGCGGGGGCGCGTCGGCGAACGCGATCAGGTCGGCCTCGGCCTTGTCGAGCGTGGCGGAGACGTCGGTGAAACCGCTGGCGGCGAGGCTGTCGGCGACCGAAATGGCTACTTGGGATGACTTCGTTCGGTTTCGTACACAGCCTCGTGAGCCGTTGCGCGTGAGCAGTGCTCCGTCCCCACCGGTGGTGGCAGGCTTTCGACGTGACCCCAGTCACCGACTTCCATAACGCCCACGCCGCCGTCGCCGATCGGGTGGCAGACCTGCTCCGCCTGATGACCGCCGAGGAGAAGGTCGAGCAGACCCGGCTGGGTATTCCGTTGCTGGTCGGCGAGGACTGCATCCACGGGCATTCGTTCTGGGAGGGCGCCACGATCTTCCCGACCCAGTTGGGCATGGCCGGCACCTGGGATCTTGGTCTGGCCGAACAAGTCGCGCGCGTGACCGCGGTGGAGGTGGCGGCGACCGGCGTCCACTGGACGTTCTCGCCGGTGCTGTGCATCGCCCGCGACCTGCGCTGGGGGCGGGTGAGCGAGACATTCGGGGAGGATCCGTACCTGATCGGTGAGCTGGCCGCAGCCATGGTCCGTGGCTACCAAGGCAAGGGCCTCACCGACCAGACGGCCATCCTGGCCACGGCGAACACTCGAACTGATCGGCGGGCAGATCGCGTTGCTGGAGGCCCTGGCCGCCACCGGAACCCCCCTGATCGTGGTGCTGCTGGCATCCAAACCGCTCGTCCTGCCGCCGGCGGCGATGGGGGCAGCCGCGCTCATCTGGGCAGCGAACCCTGGGATGGCGGGCGGCCGGGCGATCGCGGAGCTGCTGCTGGGGTTGATCGAACCGTCAGGCCGGTTGCCGATCTCGTTCCCGCGGCATGTCGGTCAGCAGCCCACCTGCTACAACCAGATTCGTGGGCAGCACGGCCACCGGTACGCCGATCTGACCCAGGAGCCTGCCTTCGCATTTGGCGAAGGCCTGTCGTACACCCGAGTTGAATACCGCGACCTCACCCTCGAGGAGGACGTTCTCGGCTTCGAAGCGACGCTGCGCGCCACGGTGACCGTCGAGAACGTGGGAGACCGGGGGGCTGCCTGAGGGCGCGGCTCGCAGACGGTAGCGTACCGAGTTCGCCGCTACTCTCGGTTGGGGAGGTCGAGTCGGTTGGGGAGGTCGAGTCGGTTGGGGAGGTCGAGTCGGTTGGGGTCGTTGAGCCAGGTGGTGCCTTGGTGGTCGACGCGGTAGTGGTAGCCGAGTGGTGAGGTCCAGTCGAAGACCCCGGATCGGGGTTGTTT
>RRZU013410231.1_pt1 | contig 10453 bp, 7 predicted proteins | sample 2165561 | NCBI WGS metagenome assembly RRZU01 (sample SAMN10456909, study PRJNA506462) | wastewater metagenome | isolation source: wastewater sludge | place: USA: Moscow, Idaho | reverse complement strand
GTAGCCAATATCGACGAACTGGAAGCTTATTTTCTTGCCAAACATCATACTTTCTCTGAAACAAGTCAGGGCACAGTAAATCCTACGGAGCTTGTGGCTATGCTTATTGCCGAGGGCTCCAATTTTCTCGAAGGAATTGAAAATGTGTACAAGCGCGTAAAAGGTTCGTGCTCGATGCTTATTCTCACCGACGATGGTATTATTGCTGCACGCGATAAAATGGGGCGTACGCCAATTGTTATTGGTAAAAAGGAAAATGGATACGGACTGGCTTTCGAAACCTGTGCTTTCTCGAATCTGGGTTACGAAATTGAGCATTTTATCGGTCCGGGCGAAGTTATGTTTATTACTCCCGAAGCTTATACACAATGGCGTAAACCCAACGAAAAAATGCAGATATGCTCGTTCCTTTGGGTGTATTACGGATATCCGCCATCGTTTTACGAAGGTATTAATGTGGATGAAAGTCGCTACCGCTGCGGGGCTAAACTGGCCGAAAACGACAATGTACAAGCCGATTTTGTGGCAGGCATTCCCGATTCGGGTATTGGTCATGCCATGGGTTACAGTCATGCAACCGGTATTCCCCTGAAACGTCCTTACGCAAAATACACACCCACCTGGCCACGAAGTTTTATGCCGCAAAGTCAGAATATGCGCGAGTTGGTAGCCAAAATGAAGCTTATTCCCAATAAATCGGTTATATCCAATCAAAGTGGTGTTTTTCTCGACGATTCCATTGTGAGAGGCACACAGCTCAGAGACAATGTGCTCGATCTACATCAGGCGGGTATTCGCGAAGTGAATATGCGAATTGCCTGTCCGCCATTGACTTATCCCTGCGACTTTTTGAATTTCAGCCGTTCGCGTTCGAGTCTTGATTTGGTTACGCATAAGGTTGTACAAAAGCTCGAAGGCCGCGACAATGTGGATATGAAGAAATATTCAGACAGTAATACTCCGGAATATAAAGCTATGGTGGAGCAAATCAGACTCGATTTAGGACTTACCACACTTACTTTTCAGAAAATTGAAGACCTGGTGGAAGCCATCGGATTGCCACGTGAAAAGCTCTGCACGCACTGCTGGGATGGTTCGGGAACTTTCGAATAAAATCAATTGAACATAATAACGTCACAAATAATGAAAGCTCAGAAGCAGCTGACATTATTTGTGGCGTTTTTTTATTTTTTCAGTTCTACAGCTGTTACTGTAAAACCTTTCGATTCAAGTACTTTCAGTAAACCATGTTCGCCGGTTAAAGTAGCTGCATTTATAGTTATAAAACAAGTGGTTTTTCGAATCTCGTTGTCAATGACAGCAGCTCTTTGTTTGTTTCGCTCATACAAAGCATTGCTTTTTTGTGATAAAGCCTGAATATTGCCTGTTTTGTATTCGTCAATTTCGGTACTGAATAGTTGCTTAAATGCATCATTTTTTTTCATTACATGGAGCATCTTATCAACTTGTTCCGTTATTGAAGTGGTATCGTTACTATATTTAAGATATTCTCCGAGACTTTCCAATCCACCTACTGATTTGCCTTTTTCGCTGGCATACCATTGAAACCATGCATCGAGAAAAATACCATCTTTATTTTCAGCTAAAGTCCGGGCAAGTTGCTCATAGTATAGTTCCAGTACAAATTGCGGTTTCAGCAACGCCACACTTTCGAGTGTAAAGCCGGCATTTTCCGAAAGAAACGTATCTGCAAACCTGAAATCTTCTTCGCTCATAAAAAACTTCAGCGATTTTTTTCCATCCAGAAAAGCATTTTGCTGAATGACTTTAATCCCTTCAAAATCTTTTGAATCGAATTCGCCCAGCACTTTCGTTGTTTGGTTGAAATATTTAAAAACATCTGACTTTGAATCCAGGAAATTACTGCTAACATACGGATGAGTTGCAAATATATAAGATGGCTTTTTAAGTCCGCCATTGCTGATTTTCCATAAATGCTGAGCCTGAAGGCTGGTTGTTGTTACTAAAGCAATAATAATAAAGATGATATTTTTCATACAAATTCCTATACAAATTTTTTTAAATATTTTTTGTTTCCAAAGGTAGACAAATATCGCATGCAAGGTTTCGGGCAAATGCTTATTTTCTTGTTTTTTAAAATTCCGATTGGTTAATGGCATTTTATAGATAAATTGTTTACAAACATTTACAACCGTTTCACACTATTTACTTTGACTCGAATAAAGTACGTACATAGAATGAAAATAAATTTTTGTATCTTTGAAGTCCGTTTTTTATAAAAAATAATTCATACAATTTTAATATGTCTCCATTCGCAAAGAAAATTTTGTTCGCAATAAGTGTTTTTGCTGTATTTATGATACTGGCCACCGTGCTTAAACTTATATCCGGACAACAAAATGAAGAAGCTGTAATTCTCGGAATGTTTTCCGAAACCGATTTGCTTTTAGGCGTTGCAGTGGCTGCGTTGGTGACATTTAACCGTGAACGAAAAAGAAAACAAAAGTAACAAACGAAATACCCGGAGAATTTCCCACAGCTTTCTGCTTTGTGATGAAAGTGGTTTTTTGTGACTCTCCGGCTTTGGTATATAACTCATCCACAGCATAAATAATACATGCAGGAAACGATACAATATATTATTCAGTTTTTGTTAGGCTCACAGGTGCCGGCTTCCATAGCCGAAACAATAGCTTACTGCCAACCTGAGGATGCTAAACCAGATCATAAAATCATTATTCAACCTTCTGGATTCTTTAACCCTGAAGTGTATGGCACGCCCGATACAATTCCTCAAATGCCTCTGAAAATCTGGGAGGAAACGCCAATTATTTACGGCGACAATACTTCGGAACTGATTGATGGAAAATTGATTTTGAAAGCCGACATTGTGGCTTCAGCCTATTTTTTACTAAGCCGTTACGAGGAAATGATTCGTCCCGATGTGCGCGATCCACATCAACGCTTTCCTGGTAAAGAATCTCTTCCGTATCGTGCTGGTTTTATCGATCGCCCTCTGGTGGATGAATACGGACGCATTTTAAGACAATTACTACGTGATCAGGGTGTTGAAGTTCCTGAGCCACCTGCTGTTATCCAAAAAATTTACCTCACTCACGACGTAGATCAAATGGCTCATTTCCGCAATATTCGCGGTATGCTTGGTGGCTTTTTGCGTGGTTTAAAACGTCGTAAAGAAGGTAGTCGTGCATTGAAAAGCTATTTTGGAAATTTGTGGGACGATCCGTGGTATACTTTCCCGTTTTTGTTTAAACTCGATAACGATTTACGTAAAAAACTGGGTGAGGAGCGATGTGAAAATATTACATTTATTCGATCGTCTGGCTCAAAACTAAAGGAAGATAAACCATTCCCTGACCTTTTGCATCCTGATTATAAAACACTGATACGGTATTGTAAAAAGAAGGGTGTGACAATTGGTCTTCATACAAGCTACGAAGCAGGAATTGATCCCTCGCTGATTAATGCCGAGATGGTTAAACTTGCAAAATTTACCGGAACGAAGATAAATTACAACCGTCATCATTTCCTTAACGCCCGTAATCCCAAAGATATGCAATATATATCGGATGCGGGTTTGCAACACGACTTCTCTCTGGGTTATGCTGATATGGCTGGTTTCCGTTTAGGTACGTGTCGTCCTGTTAAATGGATTAATCCTTACACAGCTGTAGTTGACCATAATCTGACGCTTCATAGCCTGAATATAATGGATCGGACACTCGATGATAAGCGCTATATGTATATGAATGCCCACGATGCATTTCAGTATTGTGTGCAGCTTATTGAAATGATTGCCAGCTACAATGGCGAATTAAGCATGTTGTGGCATAACAATTCTGTCGAAAAATCATCAGTTTCTTATCACCGCCAACTCTATCAACAGTTAATCGAGTATCTTTCTGAAAAATAAATTTCCGGTTTTTGATTACTATCATCATCAAAAAGACATTCGACTATTGAAATCCGTTTAAATCACAACAATTTCAGTGAAGAAAAAGATAATATACATGCTCGTTTCGAGCGACTTAATTACCGATCAAAGGGTACTCAAAGTGGCAGGAAGCTGTCACAGACATGGATATGAAGTGCATTTGGCCGGAAGAATTTTGCCATTCAGCGCACCTATCAATCAACCTTACGATTGTATTCGTAAATCCCTGAAATTTAATAATTCGTTCCTCTTTTATGCTGAACTCAATATCCGTTTTTTCTGGATGTTGATGCGTTCACGCTTCGATATTGTGTTGGCTAACGATACCGATACACTTCCCGCTGCCTGGCTTGCATCCGTGCTAAAACGCAAAATACTTATTTTTGATGCACACGAACTTTTTCCGGAAGTACCAGAACTACAGGGACGACCCAAAGTGAAGGCTTTTTGGCAACGCATCGAAAATCTTATTTTTCCGACACTTAAAAATTCATATACCGTTTGCGACTCAATAGCTCAACATTATCAGAAAAAATATGGTATAAAGATGAAAGTGGTACGAAATATGCCATATTTCAGAGCACCTCATGAAAAGCTTTTAAACTACAGTCCCGACCGGATTATTCTGTACCAGGGAGCACTCAACGCCGGTCGTGGTCTCGAATGGGTAATTGATGCGATGCCAATGGTTGAAAAAGCTGTTTTGGTAATTATTGGTGATGGCGACATTCGTAAGCAACTCGAAGAAAGAGCCCGTAATGCTGGTTTGGCAAGCCGTGTGTATTTTATGGGGCGTATCAGTGGCAACGAACTTTACCGCTATACTTCTTCGGCCGATATTGGTTTGTGTCTGCTCGAAGAACGTGGATTAAGTTATTATTATGCGCTTCCCAACCGTATTTTCGATTTTATTCAGGCTGGTGTTACTGTATTGGCGACCGGTTTTCCTGAAATGAGAAATATCGTACAAAAACATCGGACAGGTTTACTAACTATGAGTACTCAGCCCGAAGAAATAGCTAAATTACTGAATCGTATGCTTAACGACCCAATGTCAACAACTCATTTCCCTGAGTTATCCGCACAATTTTGCTGGGAAAATGAAGAAAAAGTACTGCTTGATATAATTGAAAATGCCGTAAGGTGATTTTGTTTAAATCATAAATTTGCGGTTACTGCATAAAATAGAAAAAACTCTTTTGGTCTGTTACCAAGAGAGTTTTTTTGTAATCGAAAAAATATGCAGTTTATAATAATTGCATAAAGAATTTCGGAATTATTTTTTTGATTCTTCCAAAGAAACTTTTCTGAATTCTTTCAACATTTTTTCCAGGTCAAGCGAGCTTTTGCGGGCGCGTGTTCCAGCTGCTTTATTACCTTTTTCTGTTTGTAAACTTGCATCTTTTACAAAAGCTTCAAATTCAGCTTTGATTTTGTTAACAATTGCTTCCATTTTTACGTTTGATTTTGATTTATTATTTGGTTATTATCTAAAAACTATTTGCAAATATAATAATTTAGTAAAACTTAAAAGCATTTTAAACGGTTTTTTATTCACTTGCTATAATTTTTTTTTTGTATAAATTTCAAAATAATCCGGATTAATTTTTTATTAGCCTTAAAAACAGAGATTTGAGTGTGTGACTGTAAAATGTGACTTTGATATTTTTTTTGAATAAAAGTCAGGAATATTGCTGTATAAAGCAATCTGAGCAATGTAAACTCGCGTTTTTAAATTTTTTCAGACTTTGAAATTCGAGAATTTTAGTTATCAACAAAATAACGTATGTAGTATTTGTTCCTTAAAATAAAAAGTAATAATTACTTTTACAAATTATATATTTTTTTCTTACAACTAATTCTCTTTGAGCTTAGATAGTTGCTCTAAGCCAAATTCAACACTTTATATTCTCATAAATTTATAGTTAATATGTATATGTATTTAATTATAAGAAATTTAATTCAAAAATTAGTTTCGAATAAATATTGATTTTATAATGATAAAGTGTCGTTATATCGATAAAAAACAATAAGTTTGTAATCAATCAATACTTTTTTTCTCATATTTTCTATTATCTTTGCATCCGGTTGCAAAAATTCAGTTTGTAATAACTAATTTAAATTGTATCATTGCAACTTTAGTGTTGAAAAATAACTGTTTCTGTTACATTTTAAGTTTACAATATGAAAAGTTTTCAGTTTTTCTTACGGGGATTCTTCAGCAGAGTTCTGAAAATTTCTTTGCGTCATCGACATTTGGTCCTCGAAGTGGATCTTATTTTAAGTTTGTTAGCCTTTATCTTTGCCGGATTTGTACAAACAAGATACAACGGGTTAACAGCCGGTTTAAGTGATCTTTGGCTGGCTGGCATTGTGTATGTAATTGTATGTGGATTGTTTTTTCTGCTTTTCAAGTCATACAGAGGGTTAAACCGCTATTCGCATTTTATGGAAATGTGGCGCCTGTACGCTTCTGTTTTGGGCGCAGGTTTGGTGTTATATGTTACACTGGGTCATATGGCTATTATGACTTATCCTTTCTTTTTTACTCTGATCGTTCTTCTCAGCAATATTTTTCTGCTCTTTTTTGTGCGCTTCCTGGTTGTGCTTATTTTTAATTATAGTATGACTTATGTAGGAAATTCGTTCAAGAATGCTTTTATTTTTGGTACCGAACCTCATAGTATAGCCATCGCACAATGGCTCAATAAAAGCGGAAACAGAAAATATCAGGTGCGTGGATTCTTAAGTCCGAATCCGAATACCCACAAAACCCGTATTTCAGATTTACCTGTATTTTACAGTGGACTGGAATTCCCTGACTGGATTTTTCGCAAACATGAGATATCTGTAATTATTTTCCCTGATTATGATACTGTAAAACGGGAAAAAATATTTATCGATAAACTTATTCATGCCGGAATTCAGTTGCTTGTTCGACCACCTTTTGAGGGGCTTACCGAAGAGGGACAGGCTCCAATGCGAATAAAACCCATACAACTCGAGGATTTGCTGGGACGCGAAGAGATTAAAATCAACATGGAGCAAATTGCTTCTCAAACCAATGGAAAAACTATTCTGGTTACCGGAGGGGCAGGCTCAATTGGCAGTGAGCTGATACGTCAGTTGGCACGCTTTAATCCGGGTCATATAGTGATATTCGACTCTGCAGAAACTCCGCTTCATAATTTACGCCTTGAACTTGAAGCGAAGTTTCCCGATCTGAAATTTACAGCGGTCATTGGCGACATGCGTCAGCGACCGAGACTGGAGTATATTTTCCGCGATTTCAAACCTGAGATTATTTTCCATGCTGCAGCTTATAAACATGTACCGTTGATGGAAGAAAATCCATGTGAAGCCATTATGACCAATGTGTATGGCACTAAAATGCTGAGCAAACTGGCATTGGAGAATGAAGTGGAAAGTTTTGTGATGATTTCGACCGATAAGGCCGTGAACCCAACAAATGTGATGGGTGCTTCTAAGCGCATTGCCGAAATTTTCATTCAATCACTTGCCCGCAAAGCACAACGCGAGGGCATGATTACACGTTTTGTAACAACACGCTTTGGTAATGTGCTTGGATCGAATGGTTCTGTAATTCCACACTTCCGTAAGCAAATTGAAAATGGAGGTCCGGTAACAGTTACACATCCTGAGATTATTCGTTATTTTATGACTATCCCCGAAGCTTGTCGCCTTGTAATGGAAGCAGCTTCGTTTGGCAGGTCTGGCGAAATTTATGTCTTTGATATGGGCCAACCCGTAAAAATTGCGACTTTAGCACGTCGTATGATAGAAATGGCCGGATTAGTACCCGATAAAGATATTGAAATTGTATATACAGGACTTCGTCCGGGCGAAAAGTTATACGAAGAACTACTCAACGATAAAGAAAAAACACTGCCCACCAGTCACGAAAAAATTACGGTGGCTCAGGTTCGCGAATATGATTTCGAAGATGTTCGGGAGCAGATAATGTATATGATTGAGCAAGCTGAAATGGTAAATGTCATGGCAACTGTAAGTGCAATGAAGGCTCTTGTACCTGAGTTTGTAAGTAAAAATTCGCCTTACGAAGAGCTTGACAGAAAGAAGGTGACAGCTTAATATTGTTTGTTTCGTGTTTCGTGTTTCGTGTTGATTGGTTGATATTAGTTAGTTGACATACCGGTCGGGAAATTATTATATTGTAAATTGTACATACCTTTATATGGTTTTATATTTGATTCCCACTTCGTTGGGTGAAACTGATTTAGACAGAATTTTGCCGGCTTACAATAATGAAATTGTAAACCGGCTCGATTTTTTTATTGTGGAAGATGTGCGCACAGCCCGTCGTTTCCTCAAAAAAATAAATCCTGCTACTGATATTGATAGTAAGACATTTTATGTGCTTAATCAGCATACGCGACCTGAAGAAATTGCCGGTTTTCTGAAACCGCTGAGCGAGGGTAGGGAAGTAGGAGTAATTTCTGAAGCCGGTTGTCCTGCCATTGCTGACCCCGGAGCTGATGTTGTAGCTATTGCGCAGGAAAAAGGTTTTAAAGTTGTTCCATTGGTTGGTCCATCGTCTATTCTGCTGGCATTGATGGCTTCGGGCTTCAACGGCCAGAGCTTTGCCTTCAATGGTTATTTACCTGTGCAGCCTGCCGACAGAACAAAAGCCATTAAGCGCCTCGAGAATCGTGCACACAGCGAAAAACAATCACAGATATTCATCGAAACACCTTATCGCAACATGAAAATGTTGCAGGATATCATCTCTGTATGTCAGCCCGCTACACGTCTTTGTATTGCTGCCGATATAACGCTCGAAACTGAATTTATCCGCACCAAAACTATTCGTGACTGGAAAAAACAACTTCCTGATCTGAATAAACGGCCTTGTATATTTATTTTGTATTGAAGAGCGGATAATTAAAAAAGGGTTTATTGAAAATGATTCAATAAACCCTTTTTTACTCTCCCAAATATAGTGCTAAAGAATTGTTTTTCTATGTTTTATGCCCTATTTTTTAATAAGCCTTAAAGTAATAATTTCTTTGTTTGATTTTAGTTTCAGAATATAAACACCCGATTGAGCTTGCATGCCATTATGCATCAATCCATTCCATTTCAGAATGTTTTTACCAGTGCTTAGACCTGAAGTCTCAAATTTGTATACCTCAGCACCATTTAAATTGTAAATACATATTTCGGATATGTCGTCAGGATTTTCACAGTTGAACTCTACCGAAAGTTCGTTTACAAAAGGATTTGGATATGCTTTTAACGAGAAAGTATTTTCAGCAGGAGAAATTACATTTACGTAGTCCGATTCATCAACACAATCCTCACAATAATAGATTTTATTTTCCAGACAAAGAAATGCAGTATAAGTTGACAAAACACGATTTTTGACACTGTTGTAAATTATCTCATTTACAGTATTGTTTGAGTAATTCGACTTTTCAAGCGATTTAATAAACTGTCCTGTCCATATTTTATGAATCGATGAGTCTCCGTTTATACTTTGCTGATCGTAAATCGTAATGGTTTTTGAAAATGGTTTGCTGTTATAAAGTCCTGAGAACTCAATAATAAACGGAAAAGTACCATTAAATTTTCCTGTCTGTCGTATGATGTCGTTAAATGAAACCGATTGATCCTCCGTGATATTATATCTGCTGTAACAGAAGCCGGTTTCTAATTTTGTATGCAAATCGAACGAAGTAAAAATGCCGTTTGTGTTTTTAATAGCGGCAGCTATAACACCAGATTGACTAAAACCATCACGCACACGCTGATAAGTTCCACCGGTAATTTTTGCTAAGTTCTGATAAAAATATTCATTCCCACTGAAATTTGTACCATTTATGTAATAGTAATTGTAGTTCTGACTCTGATAATCAGCAATGTGGAAACTGATCTTCTTGGCAGACATGTTTGTAATGTCGTTAATAAGATTATTGGCAACAGCATAGGCTCCATATTGAGAGGAATTTGAAACAAGCAGTATTATCCCTTCGTTGCCATTCTTTTTTATAAAATCCACACCATTGCTAATCAACGAAGTCAGATTACTATAGTTGCTTATGTTATTATTCAGAGTTTGAAATGCCTGATTAATATTTTCCAAACTGGCCGATTGCCACTTTTCACTACTTCGGGCTATGCTCATATTCGAAAACATAACTACAAAAGAGTCCTTTGTACCAAGTTTCGATAAAAGTTCTGTTTTCAGGTTGTTGATAATTGTCGTATTTACCAGTCCGGTATTTGCAATATCGTAATCGAGCAGAACAGCTATCTTTTTACCAGAAACGTCGTCCAGAAGATTCGATGGAGAGAATGCCAGTTTATAGACGGCTTCATGACCTGTACTCGTTTTTGATAAAAATATTCCGTTGGGTTGATTCAGGGTAAAAGCAACTTTTAAATCGTGATTGTACATGGTAGATGGTATTTCTATCTGTTTATAATCGCCATATTCACTATCGGTTTTATTTTTGATTACAGCAGTGGCAAAGT
>RRZU010599153.1_pt1 | contig 10454 bp, 9 predicted proteins | sample 2165561 | NCBI WGS metagenome assembly RRZU01 (sample SAMN10456909, study PRJNA506462) | wastewater metagenome | isolation source: wastewater sludge | place: USA: Moscow, Idaho | reverse complement strand
TGTCTGTTAAAATAGTTCTCGGCATAGTGATTCGCTACGTTATTTTGTTTTTTGCGAATCTATTATAACAGAACACTATGCCGCTTATTTTTTCACCACAAAAGATCAACACACCCTAATAAATTTAAACCCTATCGTGACAATCTCAAAAAATGAGGTTTTTAAATTAGAAAACTAAAATTTTTATAAACAGGACATAGATCAAAAGATCGAATATTTTTTGGATAAAATTTACATTATACAGCCGTATTTCTTGAATTTTCTGACAATGTATGTAGATTAAGATAACCAGAAATGGTGTAGTATCTTTCTATTTTGAAATAAGTGTAGGTGATTCATGAAAAAACAACAAACGATTAAATTTGGAGTAACAGTATTAAGCCTTTTAGTATTAACAGCTTGTGGTGGTGGTAGTGGTGGTTCCAGTAGTGCGGAACCTTCGGCATCGATTAATGATCAACCAGCCACATCTGAACAGAGTAATACAACTTTACCTGTTGCACCGACAAGCCCCGAAAACATCTCAATTGATCAGAACACTCCGATTGAAAAGGAAATGCAGTATCATGGACAAGGATTTCAATATACAGATCGAAAAACTGAAAATGATTCTTTAACCCCGTCTAATGTTAGCAATTTAACGGTGAGTTCAAGTAACCTGAATACGATTGTAGTTGATGGAAAGACTTTAAATATCATTCCATCAATTGCTGGCATTACTGGGGGCACGATAGCGATTAAAACCGTTTGGCAAGGTGACAATTACATGAGTATTTGTTGTGGAACTAATACCAATATTAAATCTGTAAAAACAGGTTTTGTAAAAGATCCAGATACGGGCATAGTGTATGCTTTTTATAACGGTTTGGTTACACCTGAAACAAATATTCCGACATCTGGCAACGTGGTTTATGGTGGGGATAAAACTGCACAATTATTTACATTGAGTAATGGTGTACAAGGGCCTATTGCTAGTGGGGATGGAGTTTTATCACAAGTAGTTACTGGGAATATTGAAATAACAGCTAATTTTAGTGAAAAAACAATCAATGGAAAATTATATGAGAATGAAGGTTATGAACCTCTTATTCTGCTTGATGGAAAAATTAATAGTGCTGATATCACAGGAACAGCTTCACTAAATATTAATGATGAAGCAATAAAGCAATTGCAAGTAGCTGATAATTTAACTGCTCCACTTACAGGTGCATTCTTCGGTCAAAATGCAGAAGAAGTTGCCGGGGAAGCACATAATAGCAAATGGGGTGTCATTTTTGCAGCGGAGAAACAACAATAGCTTCCATTAGAAAAAAGACTATAATCAAGGGCTATCTAATTAAGGTAGCCTTGTTTTTTCTTGAGGTCTTATAATGTGTATAAAAAAACAGACTTTTATCCCAACCGCCATTTTGGGGTTGATTTTTAGCGCCAATGCGCTTGCGGAGACGGTAACATCGGAGCAAGCGCCACGTTTGGAATTACCGGATGAAAAAATTCAAGTAGCAGTACCTCGTTTACCGCAGCAGGCTGCAAAGCCACCGAGTTCTGGCGAGCAAACAAAGTCACTTTCGATCAGTAAAGAACAGCTGGCGAATTATCCCGAATTGGTTATCCGCGCTTTAATTCCGGCATTGATGCAAAATAATCGTGAAGGGGTTGCACTTTTACTACCAATTTATGAACAACAAGCGAATAGCGATCCGCAAATAGTAACTTGGGGGCGGGCGATTGTGGCGGCAGAACAACAAGATTACAACCGCTCTTTGACCCTATATCGTGAACTGTTTGCGCAAAAACCGGATTTTATTCCGGTGCGCTACCAAATGGCGCAAGTACTGTTTTTAAACAATGATAATGAAGCCGCCAGAGATCAATTTGAAAAATTACGCAGCGAGCAGCTTTCCCCTGAATTTCTAGATACGATTGAGCAATATTTAGTTGCGTTGAATAAGCGTGACGAATGGTCTTTTCAAGGTGGTTTAAGTTATTTAAATGAAAGTAATGTGAATAATGCGCCGAAAGCGGGCACTACGGTCAATGGCTGGAAAGCTTGGCAATCGGAGTCAGCCGAAGGGATTGGTTATAACGCCAGTGCGGATAAAAAATGGTCATTGAATGGTGGTTTTTTCAGTAAAGTCAGTTTGTCAGGATATGGACGTTATTACTGGGATAACAAAAAATATAACGAGTTGAACGCGCGCGTCAGTGCCGGTTTGGGCTATCAAACCGCACGCAGTGAAATCAGTTTAATGCCGTTTACCGAAAGACGCTGGTACGGCGGCGGCTCGTCGGGTAGCGATGCGTTAAAACGTTTCTCACAAAATTCCGGCGTACGGTTGGATATGAGTTACTGGCTTGCGCCACGCTGGCAGATTTCGACCGCACTTGAATATGGTGAACAGCGCTACGTTACCCGCAAGCATTTAAACGGTAACAATTATTTATGGTCGAATACTCTGTTGTATATGCCGAACAGTAACCAATATTGGTTTGTTGGGGTGGATTATTCGCGTGATAATGCGCGCGATAAAAGTGATGCCTACAGCCGCAAAGGGGGGCGTATCGGTTGGGGGCAAGAGTGGTCATTCGGAATTTCAACTCGAGTTTCGCTGAATTATGCAGAGCGAGATTACAAAGCCGCCGATTTCGTGCAAATTAAGCAGCAAAATAAAGAGTATGGCGCACAAATCAGCTTATGGCACCGAAATTTCCACCTCTGGGGGGTAACGCCACGGGTAACATGGGCATACAACAAAGTGGACAGCAACAATCCGTTTTATTCTTATGATAAAAACAGGATTTATCTGGAAGTCAGCAAACGCTTTTAATTGATATTCAATATAACCGTAAAGTAGCAGGACAAAAGCCCTGCTATTTTTGTTTTGAATATAAGGCTCAAGTGCTAGAATAACGCCAATTTTTTGAAAACAAATTATTTGAAAACGAATTATTAGACAGGAAATGCCATGCGTACATCACAATATTTATTATCTACTTTAAAAGAAACTCCTAACAATGCCGAAGTGGTCAGCCACCAACTGATGTTGCGTGCCGGTATGATTCGTCCGCTCGCTTCCGGATTATACACTTGGTTGCCGACGGGTTTGAAAGTGTTGCGCAAAGTCGAACAAATTGTACGCGAAGAGATGGATAAAAGTGGTGCATTGGAAGTGTCGATGCCGGTGGTGCAACCGGGCGATTTATGGCAAGAATCGGAGCGTTGGGAACAGTATGGTCCTGAGTTATTACGTTTTAACGATCGTGGCGACCGCCCTTTTGTGCTAGGTCCGACCCATGAAGAAGTGATCACTGATTTAGCTCGACGTGAATTGACCTCGTATAAGCAATTACCAATCAATTTATATCAGATCCAAACTAAATTCCGCGATGAAGTACGCCCGCGTTTCGGGGTGATGCGCGCGCGTGAATTTTTGATGAAAGACGCATATTCATTCCATAGCGATAAAGCGAGCCTGCAACAAACTTATGATTTGATGTATCAAACCTACAGCAATATTTTCACTCGTTTAGGTTTGGATTTCCGCGCAGTGCAGGCGGATACCGGTTCTATCGGTGGCAGTGCTTCCCATGAATTCCAAGTGTTAGCCGCCAGTGGCGAAGACGATATTGTTTTTTCTACCGATTCCGATTATGCCGCCAATATTGAATTAGCCGAAGCGGTGGCATTAGGCGAACGTCAGCCGCCGAAAGAAGAGATGCGCTTGATTGATACGCCGAATTGCAAAACCATTGCGGCATTGGTCGAGCAGTTTGGCTTGCCGATTGAGAAAACAGTGAAAACCTTATTAGTGCAGGCAACAGAAGAAAGCGGACATCAACTGATAGCGCTAATCGTGCGTGGTGATCATGAGCTGAACGAAATTAAAGCCGAGAAAATCGCTGAAGTTGCCAGCCCGTTGGTGTTTGCCACTGAAGAAGAGATTCGGGCGGTTGTCGGCGCGGGTGCTGGTTCCCTTGGTCCTGTGAATCTGACCATTCCGGTAGTGATTGATCGCACGGTCGCCAATTTAAGTGATTTTGCCTCCGGTGCGAATATCGATGATAAACACTATTTCGGTATTAACTGGGAACGTGATTTACCGTTAGCACAAATTGCTGATCTGCGTAACGTGGTCGAAGGTGACCCAAGTCCGTGCGGAAAAGGCACGTTGCAGATTAAACGTGGCATTGAAGTCGGACATATTTTCCAATTGGGTACAAAATATTCGCAAGCGATGAATGCTACGGTGCAAGGTGAAGATGGCCGTCCGCAAGTGATGACTATGGGTTGTTACGGAATTGGTGTCAGCCGTGTGGTCGCGGCAGCGATTGAACAAAACCACGATGATCGCGGGATTATCTGGCCTGCGCAAATCGCCCCGTTCCAAGTAGCGATTGTGCCGATGAATATGCAAAAATCGGAAGCGGTGCAAGCGTATGCACAACAGCTTTACCGCACGTTGCAACAGCAAGGTGTGGAGGTGATTTTTGATGATCGCAAAGAGCGCCCAGGCGTGATGTTTGCCGATATGGAGCTGATCGGCGTACCGCATACCATTGTGATCGGTGAGAAAAATTTATTAAACGGTGAATTGGAATACAAAAACCGTAGCAACGGCGAAAAACAGATGATTGCCAAAGAGCAAGTGCTGGCATTTTTGGCACAACAGTTAAGCTAAGTTAAGTTAAGCAGTTAGCACGGTTTAAGGTGGAATAGAGATGTCATGGCTTCAACTGTTATTTTCATTTAAAGGGCGGTTAAATCGGAAAGGATTCTGGCAGGGTTTCGGCATCTGTTTTACGGTTTTGCTGCTGCTTGCCAACCTGTTGCCGCTGGAGCAGATGTTCCAACAAACTTCGACCGCACTTTTGGCTTCATTGCCGTTGTTATGTGTGCTTTGGTGTTTGTCAGCCGTAGTGATAAAACGACTGCATGATCGTGGACGCAGCGGTGGCGCGGTATTTATTACGATTTTTCCGATTCTATGCTATTTTGCCGCAGCATATAGTGAAGGCATGATGGCATGGGCATTGGGACGTTTTTTACCGCTGTTTTTTGCTGTGTTATTATTGCTGGATTGGGGCGTATTTCGTGGCGAAGCGCAACCGAATCGTTATGGTGAACGGGGTTTGGCGTTGCGTTTTTCAGCGCAAGGATAAGCAATGAAATATCAATTGGTTACTATTTTATCTGCGATTCTTTTTCTTGGCGCTTGTAGTAGCCAAAGCAACCGCACTTTACCATTTTTTGATCAAAACGGCGAGTTGCAACAGATGACGTTTTCGGTTTCGGAAGACGGTAAACAGCCACTGATCACGATTTCGCCCTCTGATCTATTATCCGATAAAGCAAGTGACCGCACTTTATCTGCATCTACTCAAACATTACCGATACAAGACGTACACGGTCGTAAAATTCTGTTAATCATCAATCAGCAGCCGCAGATCATCGGACAATATTCTAAACAACGGATTAACCAACTGGAATTTTACGAATTGGGTCAAGGCGGCTTTGTTGATTTTTATCAGATTGAACAGCCCGATTTATGTACTAATTTCGATAAAAATAAACTATTGAATGCGAGCCATGCGATCACCTTTTATCAGCAAAATGCGCACGGGGAAGCTCGGCTGTTCGGCGTGGTGTCTGATTTCGATTTTTCTTATAAAGAGTTGATTAAAATCCGTCATGAGCGCACTATTCCAGCCCATATACAGGGTACTAGCGCACAGGGCATTAGCACACAAGATAATAGCGAGTTGCTATACGGAAGTTATCGCAAACTCAAATCATTTTTAAACAATGTCATTTGTCATTAATATTAGGGATATAACGTGTCAGAAATTCAATTGAATTATCATAAAACCCACTTTCTTACCAGTGCGCCCGACATTCGTCATATGCCTGAAGACAGCGGAATCGAAATTGCGTTTGCAGGGCGCTCTAACGCGGGTAAATCAACCGCACTTAACAGTTTGACTCAGCAAAAAAGTTTGGCGCGTACCTCGAAAACACCGGGACGAACTCAGTTGATCAATCTGTTTGAGGTGGAAGAAAACTGCAAAATCGTCGATTTGCCAGGTTACGGTTATGCCGCTGTGCCGGAGCAGATGAAAATTAAGTGGCAGCAAGCGTTGGGCGAGTATTTGCAAAAACGGGAATGTTTAGGCGGGGTGGTGATTTTAATGGATATTCGTCATCCGTTAAAAGATTTGGATCAGCAGATGATCGAATGGGCAGTCTCTTCCGAACTGCCGTTACTGCTTTTGCTGACTAAAGCCGATAAATTGAGCCAAAGCGGTAGAAGCAAGCAGCTTAAACTGGTACGGGAAGCGATTTTGCCGTTTCAGGGTGATATTCAGGTGGAAGCATTTTCGTCATTAAATAAGATTGGTATTGATAAATTAGCCGCAAAACTGGATAGCTGGTTCGCACCAAATTTTACTGTAGATGTGGCTCAAGAATCGGCTGAGTGAGTCGTGAGTCGAGTAAGTTTTGTTATATTCTATTCTCTGTCATTTGAATTGGTTATATCGTTTTTCGCCGATGGCGATTTACTTTTTTTGCTTGTACAAAAAAAGTAAACAAAAAAATACACCCCAATTTCAGTGCTGTTCTTCGCCTTTGCTAATTTCTACGGTCAATTTGTAAACTCGCTTCGCTCAAACACGACAAATTGACCTTGAAATCTTTACGCAAACACTCAGGCACTGAAGATGGGGAATTGAAAACAAAACGCAGAATTTTTAGGAATCAAAAACCGCACTTTGGTTTATTATGCCGCTTTAATTTAAACCGCGGCGACCGTGAACCGTTGACGCAGATGCTTTTTCTGTTCGGCTTCATCAACAATTGCAACTGCTAAATCCGCCACACTGATACCCGCAGGTTCATTTCCACTCATCAAGACCTCATCTTGACCCAAGCGATATTCGCCGTTACGCTTTTCTTCCACAGCGCCTAAGCCGACCGGCGGGCAAATAAATGACCATGCCAATACCTTTTCTTGTTGGATTTCAGTCAACGCATGGCGGGCAGCATTTGCTCCGTCGAATATCTCTTTCGGGAATTCCGGGCTGTCAATCAATTGTAGGTTTGGCGCTATATATAAGCTGCCGGCACCACCGACATGAATTAAATAAGGTACGTTGGCGGTTTTTGCGGCTTGTGTGATGGCACGAAAACCTTGCGTAAATTGTTCGCCGATTTTCGGGTTGTCCCAACCCGGGTTAAATGCACTGATTACAACATCAAAACCGTTTAGTTTTTGTGCCAAAGCCGAGCTGTCATAAATATTCGTTGCAGTAGGGTTTAAATTGGCATGTTGCGGCAATTTATCAATGTTGCGCACAAGTGCGGTTACTTGATGACCGCGATTTAACGCCTCTTGTAATACGGCTGCGCCGACATAGCCTGTTGCACCGATAATTGCAATTTTCATAATGGATTCTCCTGATTAAAATAAAGTAGGTTTGAAGTAATGCGTTCATCATAATCTGAATGGATCTGTTTGATAATTACTGTTTAGCTTGTTTGATTATTAAGTTAAACTTAATAATATCAATATAACGGAGGTTTTATGGACGATTTAAAGCCCTTGCTCGCTTTTGCTGCGGTCGCCAAACTCGGCAGTATGAACGCCGCAGGGCAATATTTGGGAATCAGCGCATCGGCAGTCAGCCAACATATCAGCAGATTGGAAAGTTTGCATGGCGTAACGTTATTACACCGTAGTACGCGTAAAATAGTGCTGACGGAAGCCGGACATTTATTGGCTCAACACGCCGCCCAACTGCAACAAGCCGCACTTTATACTCAAAATGCGTTAGACAGTCTTAAAAGTGAAGTGTCGGGAACATTACGTTTATCGTTAATTAGCGGGTTGACGGAAGCGACCTGGTTTCAGGCGGCTTTGCGCGAATTGTTGCAAACTTATCCTGCAATCACTCCGCAACTGTTTATGAGCGATCAAATAATCGACTTGAAACAAGAACGGATTGATATGGCATTTCGTGCCGGAGAAGGCTCTTTAAACCAAGGAGACCTCGTGGCAAAACGACTAGTTACCGCCAATTGGCAAATTTGTGCTGCACCGGATTATTTGGCCAAAATGCCGGCAATCCAACACCCTGAAGATTTGGCGGAACACCGCTGGATAGCCATCTCCGGTATTAACCAAACCTTACAAAACGGCGAAAATACATTTTTATTACAACCGACGAATTACCTTTACTGTGATCAATTGTCTGGGCTGCGTAACTGCGCCCTTGCCGGGTTAGGATTATCTATTCAAACGGATATCGAAATCCATGGATTGTTGGAGAAAGGTTTATTGCAAGTAGTGTTACCGGAATGGAAGCTATTGTCGATTAATCTTTATGCAGTGATGCCATACCGAATTCAATCCGCCAAAGTGCGGGTATGGCTGGAGATTGTACAACGGCAATTGGCTTGGCATTGCATTCGATAAGATAAAGTGCGGTATTGATATTAATTTTTCGATCCGAGTCGCAAAAATAATGCCTTGTTATTTTGTTTGAACCGCACTTTCTATACTTTTGCTTTCTAATTATTATCTTAGGAAAAGAAAAAAGGGAAAGCAAAATGTCATTAGCGATAGTTTACAGCCGTGCCTGCATCGGCGTGCAAGCCCCTTTGGTGACGATCGAAGTGCATATGAGTCGAGGTAAACCCGGTTTAACATTGGTCGGCTTGCCGGAAACAGCGGTGAAAGAAGCGCGTGATCGGGTGCGCAGTGCTTTGCTTAACGCCAAATTCGAATATCCGTTTTCCCGCATTACAATCAACCTCGCACCGGCGGATTTGCCAAAAGAGGGCGGACGCTACGATTTAGCGATCGCCTTGGGAATGTTGGCAGCATCGGGGCAAATTTCAGCAGAAAAGTTAGGACGTTACGAATTTTTGGGCGAGTTGGCGTTAACAGGTGAATTGCGCGGAACACAAGGAGTGATCCCGGCGGTTATTGAAGCCAAAAAAGCCAAACGCAAATTGATTATTGCCAGTGAAAACGCCGAACAAGCCGGATTATTGAGCGATCATGAAACCTATTTTGCCGATTCGTTATTGCAGATTGCCGCTTTTTTGCAAGACCAAGACGATTTGCCGTCGGCACAACTCACCAATTTCCCTACTCAACCACAACCGCAAGAAAGCCGTTGTTTAACTGATATTATCGGGCAGCAACACGCTAAAAGAGCACTCACTATCGCTGCTGCCGGACAGCATAACTTGCTGTTTTTAGGCCCGCCCGGTACCGGAAAAACCATGCTTGCCAGCCGCTTGACCGCACTTTTGCCGGAGATGAATGATCTGGAAGCAATCGAAACCGCAGCGGTCACCAGCCTGGTTCAAACCCGACTGCACAGCCAACGTTGGCGACAACGCCCGTTCCGTACGCCACATCATAGTGCATCATTGGCGGCATTGGTAGGTGGCGGTTCGAATCCGCGACCCGGTGAAATTTCATTGGCACATAACGGCGTGCTGTTTTTAGATGAGTTGCCGGAGTTTGAACGTAAAGTTTTGGATGCGTTGCGTGAGCCGCTTGAGTCAGGGGAAATCATTATTTCACGCGCCAATGCCAAAGTGCGGTTCCCGGCAAAATTTCAGCTGATTGCAGCGATGAACCCAAGCCCGACCGGGCATTATCAAGGCATACACAACCGCACTTCAATCCAGCAAGTCATGCGTTATCTCAATCGACTGTCCGGACCTTTTCTCGATCGTTTCGATTTGTCGATCGAAGTCCCGCTACTGCCCGCCGGCAGTCTGCAACAACAAGGAGAACAAAACGCCAATCGAGGGGAAACCAGCAAGCAAGTGCGGTCAAAAGTCGTCGCCGTGCAACAAAAACAGTTGGCGCGCAGCGGAAAAATCAATGCCCATTTAAGCGGTAAACTACTGGAACAGCATTGCCGTTTAAGCGGTGAAGATTCGGCTTTTTTGGAAAATGCATTGTTAAAACTGGGCTTATCGGTGCGGGCTTATCATCGGATTTTAAAAGTATCACGCACCATTGCTGATCTCGACGGTCAAGAGAATATTGAACGGCAACATTTGACCGAAGCGTTGGGATATCGGGCAATGGATAGATTGTTGGCACGATTGGGGAATAACTCGGAATATTAGCTGATTTTTAGTAATATCCGCTTTTCTATCTACTGAAAATATCGGTTGTAGCGCAGTTAGATAGATTCAAAAAAACAATTTCCAGTGGAAAGTATTTACTTCTTTTACGAAAAGTAAGTTTAAATCTTCCCCACCTTGTTTAAAAAGCAATCGAACAACGAAAAATTACGATTTTTTTTCAAAAAATACTTGTCAGCAGAATTTATATCCCTATAATACGCCTCACTTGTTTGTGTCGCCGACTTAGCTCAGTAGGTAGAGCAACTGACTTGTAATCAGTAGGTCACCAGTTCGATTCCGGTAG
>RRZU011697763.1_pt1 | contig 10455 bp, 7 predicted proteins | sample 2165561 | NCBI WGS metagenome assembly RRZU01 (sample SAMN10456909, study PRJNA506462) | wastewater metagenome | isolation source: wastewater sludge | place: USA: Moscow, Idaho | reverse complement strand
CACTCGCAAAGGCCCCATCACATAGGGATAGATATCTTCGACTGTTTGAGCACGAGCAGTCACATTACCGGTAACCCGCAAAACAACATTGGCATTTTGAGCATTTGAGCTGATGGTGACCATTTTATTGAAATTCCCTGGACGGTTTTTAGGATCGAAAGTCACTTTAACAGTTCCCTTGCCTCCGGGAGGTATTGGGTTGCGCGACCATTCGGGCGTTGTGCATCCACAAGAGGCTTGTACATTATGCACAACAAGGGGCTGCCCACCGGCATTGGTAAATTCAAAAACCACATTCACCGTCCCCTTATCTTCCTGGACAACACCAAAATCGTGGATGGTTTTATCAAATTTAATAGTTGGCTTGGCATGTTGGGCAGTAACAGCCAACATGGAGAAAAAGCCAATGACAACACTTAAAACAAAAGTCCTCATAAGATTTATATTAAAAACATCATGAACTACAAAAATAGAAATAAAATCCAAAGGTAAAAGAATACCATTAACGATGTCCGTTGGGGACAAAAAAGATTACAAGACGACATGACAATTATCCTGCCGAAAAGGTATCCGGCAGTAAAAAAGAGATAACAAAGGATTAATGAATATTCAAGAGTTAAGGCAGTTCCTAATCGCGGTTGCGGTAATGCAACACCTCCACATCCACCATATAAACGATTCCGTTGCAATGGGCTTTATCGAACAACCCGATCACAATATCGGCAAATTGGCTGATGCGTTCCGGTTTGTCAATGGCTTCGATCACCACGGGTCGTTCACTTTTCGAAATGGTGGGTGGCGATTGATAGGCAGCAGCGCCAAACCCGCTCAACCCATGATATACAGTGATGCCGGCCACCCCATATTTTGCAGCTGCCATCGCAATGGCTTCGTATAGGGGATGATCATAAACGACATCCCGTTCCCCAATTATGATCTTGAGTTTTTTAGCGGCTCCTATCAATGTCATAATAAAACAGTTTCAATGTTAAATATAGGCATTATTCCAACAAACAACAACCTCCGCTGCATAAAATCCGACGAATAAAAAGCTGTGTTATATCATCACCAAGCAACGATGAACTTATCCATGCAAACTATTGTAAATTACATTATTATTATTAATTTTGGAATACCCTGAAATCTACTATTGTATTAACGTTTAAATTGATTGTCTATGAAAATCTACACATCCGGTCAAATTAAAAATATTGCGCTGCTTGGTAGCAGCGGCTCGGGCAAAACCACCCTGGCTGAAGCAATGCTTTTCGAGGGTGGCGTTATCAACCGCCGAGGTGATATCGAAAGTAAAAACACTGTGTCGGATTACCACCGCGTGGAGCACGAATATGGCTACTCGGTTTACTCAACAGTTCTTTTCACCGAATACCTAGATAAAAAGTTGAACATCATCGACTGTCCGGGCTCCGACGATTTCATCAATGGTGCCATCACCTCGCTGAATGTCACCGACACTGCCATCCTGGTGATGAATGCTGCACAGGGGGTTGAAGTGGGTACCCTCAACATGTTCCGGTACACTGAAAAATATAAGAAACCGGTCATCTTATTAGCCAACCAAATGGATCACGAAAAAGCCAACTACGAACACACCATTGAGATGGCGCGCGAAGCTTTTGGGAGCAAGGTGGTGATCGTACAATACCCGGTAAATGCCGGCAGCGGTTTCAATGCCGTGGTGGATGTGCTAAAGATGAAACTCTACACTTGGGGACCCAATGGTGGCACCCCTGAAATATCAGAAATACCCGCCGCTGAAAAGGATAAGGCCGACGAGCTGCACAATGCCTTAGTGGAGGCTGCTGCCGAAAACGACGAAAAATTGATGGAGCTCTTTTTCGAAACCGGCAACCTCGATGAAGAAGAGCTGCGCATGGGTATCCGCAAGGGGCTGATCCACCGCGATCTCTTCCCAGTATTTTGTGCCTCGGCAAAAAAAGACATGGGCATACGCCGTTTCATGGAGTTTTTGGGCAACATCGTGCCCAACGTCTCCCAAATGACGCCACCCAAAACCACTGCCGGCGAAGAGATTGCCTGCGATGAGAATGCACCGGCCAGCATCTTTGTATTCAAGAGCAGCATCGAACCCCACCTGGGAGAAGTATCCTTTTTCAAGGTGATGTCGGGCAAAATACAAGAAGGCATGGATTTGATTAACACAAGCCGCGATGCCAAGGAACGCATAGCACAGCTGTTCTGCGTGGCCGGAACAAACCGGCATAAAGTCACCGAGCTGGTGGCCGGCGACATTGGCGCCACTGTAAAATTGAAAGAGACGCACACCAACCACACCCTCTGTGCCAAAGGTGCCAACCACATATTCGAAGCCATTAAATACCCCGAGCATAAATTCCGCACAGCCATCAGGCCTGTGAACGAGCACGACGACGAACGCCTAGGCGAGATATTCCAACGCATGAAGGAGGAAGATCCCACCATAGCCGTGGAATATTCCAAAGAGCTCAAACAAATTATCCTGCATGGCCAGGGCGAGTTCCATCTCAACACTGTTAAGTGGAGCATCGAGAACTTGGATAAGCTTCCAATAGAATTTTACGCGCCAAAAATCCCTTATCGCGAAACCATCACAAAGTCAGCACGTGCCGACTACCGGCACAAGAAACAATCGGGAGGCGCCGGGCAGTTTGGCGAAGTACACCTGATCATTGAGCCCTATGTTGAAGGGGAGCCCGAAAAGAACCTCTTCAAATTCAACGGACAGGAATACAAGCTCAGCCTACGCGACAAAGAAGAGCACGACCTGCCATGGGGCGGGAAGCTAATTTACTACAACTGCATTGTTGGTGGTTCCATTGATGCCCGTTTCATGCCGGCCATATTGAAAGGCATCATGGAAAAGATGGAAGAAGGGCCTTTGACCGGCTCCTATGCCCGCGACATCAAAGTTTATGTTTACGATGGGCGCATGCACCCGGTCGATTCCAACGAAATATCGTTCCGCCTGGCCGGACGCCATGCCTTTAGTCAGGCATTCCGCGAGGCAGGTCCCAAAATTCTGGAACCCATTTACGATGTGGAAATCAAAGTGCCGGGCGACCGCATGGGTGATGTGATGAGCGACTTGCAGGGACGCCGCGCCATGATTGAGGGGATGACCAGTGAAAAAGGATTTGAAGTGATCAAAACAAAAATCCCGCTTAAGGAATTGAACAAATACTCAACCTCCCTGAGCAGCATCACCGGTGGCCGGGCCATGTACTCAATGAAATTTGCCCGTTACGAAAAAGTGCCGGCCGAAATACAAGAGAAACTGCTGGCGGCCTATACCGAAACCGTCAAAGAGTAAAAGAAACGACCCGGAAAAACAGCTCCGGGTCATTTTTTATCTAATAATGGTGACACTGCCTTTTTTGCGGTGACGTTCCCCCTTCACATAACCCTCGGCTTCGCACACATAAAAATAGACGCCCGGAGCCGCCTCTCCATTGCCAATTTTTCCATCCCAGCCCACGGCCAGGTCGGACGACTCATAAACTTTGCGCCCCCATCGGTTGTAGATGACTATGTTATAGTTTTTGATGGATTGGAAAGCCGGACGAAATTCATCGTTCACCCCATCCCCATTGGGTGTGAACACATTCGGAAACTCGATGGAGCTTTCCAATACCTTGAGGCTTTTCACGGAGGATTCACTACTGCAACCACTCCGCTCATTGGTAACCGTTAGCAACATCTCATAACTGCCAGGTTGCTGGAATGTATAGACAGGAGCTGCCTCGTACACCCGGCTTGTCGTGGTCTGCGTGTCGAGTGTCCATTTAAACACCCATTCGTAAGCTGTGATGTTCCCTTTCGAAAGGTTTTCGAACCGTAAGATAGCCGGAGCCGACAATTCCTCCTCATCGCCCAGCTCATGATCCCACTCACGATCCGCCACCTCGTAATTGAAATCGGCTACAACAGCTAATGCCTCATGGTTGAAACTAGCTCCCACCACCTGGCCCGCTTCATTGGTGACCGAAAGTTGAAATGTGATGTTCGCAGTGGGTGCATCCATATCGTGCAGATGGGGCTCATTGGCAGTGGACAGAGCGATTTCGGGATTGGCGCTCCAACGGTAGGTCAATTTTTGCCCCTCTTTTATTTTTATCCCATTGGTCGGGTTGTAATAAACCATGGTATCGGCCTTAACACTGCTCTCCAGCGAGAGCAAATAGCAGGTAGCTTCTGTTTGGTTGATGACAACCGACTCTACCACGGGAGCAAAGCACCAGCAGCTTTTATAAGTGGTTCCATTAGATGATTGTATTTCAACACGATATCCACCTTCAACAGCCCGCATAAACAAAGATTCAGCGCCCGACGAAATGGACATCTCCAGGTCGTAGGCTCCGGAAGCCTCATTGTATTTAACCCATCGAAACTGCGAACCAGGTGATGCAACGGCCTTCAATTGGGCACTCCCCATATCGGAAAAGAAAAAAAGAGAATCATTGGATGAATAAGCCGATGCCCGAGCCGAGACCCGGTTGGGCGCAGACAATTGTTGTGACATGGCCGAAAACGGAACCACATAACAGCTGACCAATATTAACAACCTGGATAAAAAAGTTTTCATAACAAAGCATTCATTTAACACGAGAACGTAAAATACCATATTTTATTGGCATTTAATCAAACACGTTGTAATAAACCATGGGGTTTTATACTTTTGCAAAGATATTTCAATAATCCAATAACAATTATTCCGTGCATCAATTAATTGAAACGCTCAACGAAGCCCAACGCAATGCCGTGATGGCCACCGAAGGCCCCGCGCTGGTCATTGCCGGTGCTGGATCGGGTAAAACACGCGTACTCACCCTCCGCATTGCCCACCTCCTGCAAAAAGGTGTGAAACCATGGCGAATATTGTCGCTCACCTTCACCAACAAGGCGGCACGCGAAATGAAAGAACGCATCGCAACCGTGGTGGGACAAGAAAAAGCGTCTCAACTTTGGATGGGCACCTTCCACTCCATCTTTGCCAGAATATTGCGACTGGAAGCGGCCAAACTTGGCTATCCGCAATCGTTCACCATTTACGACACCCAAGATTCCAAAAACCTACTCAAGAGCATCATCAAAAACATGAAGCTCAGCGACAAGGAGTATAAAACAGGCGATGTGCTCAGTGCCATTTCATCGGCAAAGAACGATTTGGTGACACCCGCAGCTTATGCCCGCGACACCAACCGCATAGCCAACGACCGGGCATCACGCCGCACGCTCATTTACGAAATTTACGCGAAGTATATGCAGGAGTGCTACAAATCGGGCGTCATGGATTTCGACGACCTGCTTTTGAACACCAACATCCTGTTTCGCGACCACCCCGATGTGCTGCTCAAATACCAGAACCATTTCGACTATATTTTGGTGGATGAGTACCAGGACACCAACTTCTCGCAGTATCTTATTGTAAAGAAGCTGGCCGAACGCCATAAAAACGTGTGTGTGGTGGGCGACGATGCCCAAAGTATCTACAGTTTCAGGGGAGCCAAGATCGAAAACATCCTGAACTTCAGGAACGACTATCCCGGCTACCACCTCTTCAAACTGGAACAAAACTACCGATCTACACAAACCATTGTGGAGGCGGCCAACAGCATCATAGCCAAAAACGAGGGACAAATACAAAAGAATGTCTTCTCGAAAAACGACCAAGGGGAAAAAATACGCGTCATCAAAGCACACTCCGACCTGGAGGAAGCCTTGATTGTCACCAACGACATTGCCCAACGCAAGGCCATGGAGCAATACGAATACAAGGACTTTGCAATCCTGTACCGCACCAATGCCCAGTCGCGAACCTTCGAGGAAGCCTTGCGCAAACGCAACCAACCCTACAAGATCTACGGCGGATTGGCCTTTTACCAGCGTAAGGAAATCAAGGATCTCATCTCCTACTTCAGGGTGACGGTGAATCCCAACGACCGGGAGTCGCTCAAGCGCATCATCAACTTCCCGGCCAGGGGAATTGGCAACACCACCCTTGAAAAGCTGGAGGCATTCAGCGATGCCTCGGGGCGCAGCATTTGGGAGGTGATGACCAACCCATTGATTGCACAAAGCGGGATGAATGCCGGCACGCTCAAGAAGCTGAACGGCTTCATCGGGTTAATAGCGGGTTTCCATGCCCAAATGGAGACACTCAATGGCTACGAATTTGCAGCCGAGGTGGTGTCGAAAAGCGGATTGATGAAAGAGTTCACCGACGACAAGTCCATAGAGGGTCAGGGGCGGTTGGAGAATATCAACGAGTTGCTCAGCGGGATCAAGGAGTTCACCGAATCGCGCCAGGAGCAGGGGCTTCCCACCTCCATCACCAGTTTCTTGGAGGAGGTTTCGCTACTAACCGATATGGACAACGAAAAACCCGAGGATCAGAACCGCGTCACCCTGATGACCATACATGCCAGCAAAGGTTTGGAGTTCAAAAACGTTTACATCGTCGGTGTTGAAGAGGAGCTTTTCCCATCGGGTCGCAGCCTCAACGACCCCAAAGCCATGGAAGAGGAGCGTAGGTTATTTTATGTGGCGCTCACAAGAGCCGAGCACCACGCCACCATCAGCTACACCCGCTCGCGGTTTAAGTTCGGTGAGCAGACCTTTTGCCGTCCCAGCCGATTCATCAGCGAGCTCGACAGTGCCTTTATCGAAATCAAGGAGAGCGACAAGTCTGAAATCAACATGGAAAACAGGACACGCCCCTCAGGCTTTACCTCATCAACCCCAACCAGCCGGATGGGCGCACAAAAGCCGATGATAAAATTAAACACACAACGCAGTTTGGAAAAGAAACCGCCCGTATCGCTCAACTACGGCAGCTCTGAAACAGCCTTAACCGTTGGCTGCAGGGTGATGCACGATCGTTTTGGGATTGGCGAAGTACTGGCCTTTGAGGGCAATATGCCCGACACAAAAGTGACCATCCTTTTTCAGAATACTGGTAAGAAACAATTACTTATGAAATTTGCCAAACTGAAAGTTTTAAAGTAAATTTGAGCCGGAATAGTTGGGATTACTGCACGCAACACCATCCTTCAAGCCATGTGCAGCAACATCTTTCCCCTCGGGCTTAGCGTCAACGCATAAGCTGTTATCTCACAGATAAAAAATAACGATTAGAGTTTAAATTAATGGATTATAATTCAACCCGACAAAGACTTGTTCTTCCGGAATACGGGCGCCATATACAAAACATGGTGATGCATGCCGTTTCTATCGAAGACAAAGCAGAACGCACCAAATGTGCCCACACCATCATTGCCATCATGGGAAATCTATTCCCACACCTTCGCGACGTCAGTGATTTCAAACACAAGTTATGGGACCACTTGGCTATTATGTCCGATTTCAAACTCGACATTGATTATCCCTACGAACTTCCAGAGCCATGGATCCTTTACCGGAAGCCAGAAAAGATGCCTTACAAAAACGACAAAATGCGGTTCATGCACTATGGTCGCATGGTGGAACAACTCATCGAAAAAGCAGTTTTACTGGAGGACGAAACAGAACGGCAACAACTTATTGGATTGATTGCCAACCACATGAAAAAATCATTGATGGTCTGGAATAAAGATTCCACAACCGACGAGCGCATTTTCAACGACATAAAAAATCTTTCGGCAGGGAAGCTAAAAATCAACGACGGATTTAAAATTGCAGAGTTTAACGAAAACGGATATTCGCTCAACAATCCTGTGCAAAACCGCAACAAAAAACGGAAAAGTCTGCACAAAAACAACGACCGGCGCACCATCCCCCATCCCCGTAACAATCAGCAATAATATAAAATGAGTAAGTTCATTATAGAAGGCGGACACCGCCTGAATGGAGAAATTACGCCTCAAGGGGCAACAAACGAAGCACTCCAAGTGTTGTGCGCCCGCTTATTGACTAAAGAAGAGGTGGTCATCCACAACATCCCCGACATTGTGGACGTAAACAACCTGATTGACCTCTTGGCGCAAATGGGGGTTGAAATTAATCGGATTAACCGTCACACTTGCTCCTTCAAAGCCGAAAACATCAACCTTGCTTATATGCAGGGGGATGACTTCAAGAAGAGGGCCTCTTCGTTGCGAGGTTCCATCATGATTATGGGGCCACTCATTGCCAGGTTTGGCAAAGCCTATTTTCCAAAACCAGGTGGTGACAAGATTGGCCGCCGCCGTTTGGACACCCATTTCTATGGATTCCAAAAGCTGGGCGCCAACTTCAAATTCGATTCCGACGAAGTATTCTATACCGTGGAGGCAGACAACCTCAAGGGAACCTACATCCTGCTGGACGAAGCTTCAGTGACCGGAACGGCCAACATACTAATGGCTGCCGTGATGACCCCCGGCACCACCACCATTTACAATGCTGCCTGCGAACCCTACATACAGCAACTGTGTCGCCTTTTGGTGGGCATGGGCGCTAAAATCAATGGCATCGGCTCCAACCTGCTCACCATCGAAGGCGTTCAAACACTCCATGGCTGCCAGCACACCATACTGCCCGACATGATTGAGGTGGGCTCCTTCATTGCCATGGCCGCCATGACTGCCAGCAACATCACCATAAAAAATGCGGGGATACAACACCTGGGCATCATCCCATTAGCCTTTGAACGCATGGGGATCAAGATGGAGTTTTTTGGCGACGACATCCACATTCCTGCACAGGAGAACTACACCATCGACTCGTTTATTGACGGATCGATCATGACCATTGCCGACGCTCCCTGGCCGGGATTGACGCCAGACTTATTGAGCGTGTTCCTAGTGGTTGCAGCGCAGGCCAAAGGAAGCGTGCTTATCCATCAAAAGATGTTCGAGAGCCGCCTGTTCTTTGTGGACAAACTGATCGACATGGGCGCAAAAATCATCCTTTGCGACCCTCACCGCGCCACCGTGATCGGCCTCAACCGGGAAACCTGTTTGCGCGGCACGAACATGACCTCTCCCGACATCAGGGCAGGCGTAGCGCTGCTTATCGCAGCCCTTTCGGCCAATGGCACCAGCACCATCCAAAACATTGAACAAATCGACCGCGGATACCAATACATCGACCAACGACTGACCGCTTTGGGTGCAAAAATCACCCGCGTACAATAGAAAACATCAACCTACAAAATAATCGGGACAGGAGTGAAAAACATTTTCCTGATCCCGATTTTTTTTATCAAAATAAACACTGTTAAAATCCAATGGTCAAAAAACGACATAATAAAAAATAAATGCGAACACCCCAAGGCGGTCTTCAGAAGTTGCTCTGCGCAACAGACAAAAAATGAATATTAATATAAAAAGGTAGGATCGGCGTCCCTTTAAATCACAAAATAAAGTTAAATATCCACCAATAACCTAAATCAAAACAAACACAAATTATTGTTTTTCAGGTACATAAAAATTAAAGCTATTAAAATAAAAATCAAATTTACATTTCCAAACATTTTTATATTGAATTTTAATGCTATACAACATATCTTTGTGCGGTAATTAAAACTGCCATCCTAACAAAAGCTCTGTTCATCTAAAAATTAAAAATTCGAACCATAGATTACAGAACTTTGAGGCAGTTTTCAAAACCATACTACTATGTTGAAATTAAAGTATTGCTTATCAATTGCACTATTTTTTGCAATTGTACTATCGTCGGCAACAGATGATTTTAACAAAAAGGGAAGCCAAACAGCAGATCTGATTCCCGCCATCATCACCCAATTAATTGATGGCACACCTTTTACAGCAGACACACTAAAAGGCAAAATGGTTGTAATCAATTTCTGGGCCTCGTATCATGCGGAATCGCGAATGAACAGTTACCTGTTGGTTGATTTAGCCAATCTATACAAAGAGAAGAGTTTTTACAATGGCAGGGGGCTGGAAGTGGTGAGCATTTCCCTGGATCGTTTCAAGTCGCCATTGAAGCGAGCCATTGAAATAGATGGCACGCAAGCTTTTTACCACATTTGCGATTATCTGGGCGCAGAGTCAGCGCTGGTGAAAAGTTTCGAGATCACCCAACCCATGAATCTGCTGGTGGACGGTGAAGGACGAATTATTGCGCGCGATTTTAAGGTGAAAGAGATTGAATCAACCTTAAAACGGCTGGCACAAAACTGAAAATTGATTAGTTTTGAGAAAAAAACATGAAAAGACTCTTTAAATTCAAACTATTGGCCGGGGTATTGTTTTTCACCCTCTTTGTTCAGGCACAAGAACCTGCAACAGGATTGGAAATTGGCCAGAAGGCACCCGAGTTGAGTTACCAAAACCCCAAAGGAGAGTTGATCAAACTTTCGTCCTTGAAAGGGAAAATGGTATTGATTGATTTTTGGGCTTCGTGGTGCGGCCCCTGCCGGCACGAAAACAACACATTGACCCTGGCATACCAGGAATTTAAAGAGAAATCATTCAAATCAGGAAATGGATT
>RRZU011333844.1_pt1 | contig 10455 bp, 12 predicted proteins | sample 2165561 | NCBI WGS metagenome assembly RRZU01 (sample SAMN10456909, study PRJNA506462) | wastewater metagenome | isolation source: wastewater sludge | place: USA: Moscow, Idaho | reverse complement strand
TGCCGCAGCGTCGCCTTCACCTACAACGACCCGGTGATCTTTGCCGAATACGCCATCGACACCGCCGTCGCCTGCCACGCGCAGGGCGTCGCCACCGTGGCGGTCACCGCCGGCTACATCCACCCCGAGGCCCGCCGCGACTTCTACGCGGTGATGGACGCCGCCAACGTCGACCTCAAGGCCTTCACCGACGACTTCTATGTGCACCAGTGCGGCGCCCACCTCGCTCCGGTGCTCGACACCCTGGCCTGGCTGCACCACGAGACCGACGTGTGGGTCGAGATCACCACCCTGCTGATCCCCGGCCTCAACGATTCCGACACCGAGCTCACCGCCCTCGCCAGGTGGGTCGCCACCGAGATGGGGCCCGACGTACCGCTCCACTTCACCGCCTTCCACCCCGACTACAAGCTCGACCAGCTGCCGCCCACCCCGCCGGCCACCCTCACCCGCGCCCGCCAGATCGCCCGCGACGCCGGCCTGCACTACGTCTACACGGGCAACGTGCACGACCCCGAGGGCGGCACCACCTTCTGCCCCGGCTGCGGCGCCCGGGTGATCGAGCGCGACTGGTACGCCATCCTGGCCTACCGCCTCGACGCCCACGGCGCCTGCCAGGCCTGCGGGCACTCCATCGCCGGGCGCTTTGGCGAATTCCACGGGGCTTTCGGGCCTCAGCGTGTCCCAGTACACGTGCGCCCATTCTAGGTTCTGCCATCGTCGACGGCACCCAAGGCATCACCGCTCGACCATGATGAAACTGCGCCACAGCGCCCTCAGCATCGCCGCCGGCCCGGTCTGGTTGGAAGCCATGCAGGCCCACGCCCCCGACGCCCCCGGCCTGATCCTCGTCGCCCAGACCGCCGTCGGCCGCCACCGCGACTCCCGCGAGGCCCACTTCGTGCAGCGCCTGCAGCAGGCCGGCTACGCCACCCTGCTCTTCGACCTGCTCACCCGCTACGAGGAAAGCCGCGACCCGGACACCCGCTACAACGCCCCGTTGCTCGGCACCCGGATCGGCGCGGTGTTCGAATGGCTGCGCCACCAGCCGCCCCTCACCGGCCTGCCGATCGGCCTGGTGGCCAGCGGCACCGGCAGCGCCGCGGCGGTGCGCGCGGTGGCGAAGGAGCCCGAGATGATCGGCGCCCTGGTCTGCCGCGGCGGCCGGCCGGGCCTCGCCGGCATCGGCCCGCTGCGCCAGCTGAGTTGCCCGACCCGCGTGATCGCCGGGGACCGCGACGACGGCCTGGCCAGCCTGCGCCAGGCCTACGACCTGCTGGAGTGCATCAAGGACTGGTACCCCCTGGCCGGCACCGACGACTTCTTCCGCGAGCCCGGCGCCCTCGACGACGCCGCCGACGGAGCGATCGAGTGGTTCCGCCAGCATCTCCGCGCCCGCCCGGCAGCGGAGGCCGACACGGCGGCACAATGATTCCTGACGCCCCCATCTGGTCGTCGGGGCGCGGTTGCAGGACCCGCGTTGCACCGCCGATTGTTTGCGGGTCGCTGATGGAGACCAGGCAACACGCGGCTTTGCACACCTGGCCATGGAACCACGCCCCCGCCAACGGAACGCCAGCCAAGCACCAGCCCGCTGGCCTCCGACAGCGAGGCCCCTCAACCCTCCCGCGTCATCACCTGGTGCGGAAGGCCAGCCTCCTCATACACCTCCCCCTCCGGCACAAAACCGAAGCGCGCGTAGAACCCCAGCGCATGGGTCTGGGCGCTAAGCACCAGCCGCGCCATGCCGCGGCGGCCCGCCTCGGCGATCAGCGCCTGCAGCAGCGCCGCGCCGACCCCGTGGCCGCGCCACCCGGGCAACACCGCCATCCGCCCGATGTGGCCGTCGGGCAGCAGGCGGCCGGTTCCCACCGGCTCGTCGTCGACCAGCGCCAGCGCGTGGCACGACACCGCGTCGAACTCGTCCAGCTCCATCTCGGCCGGCACCCGCTGCTCGTCCACGAACACCCGGAAGCGGATCGGCGCGGCCTGGGCCGCCAGCGCGTCCCAGCCGCCCAACCGGACATCGACCAGCAGGCCGCTCATGCCCGGATGTCCACCTTTGTTCCTGCCGGCACCAGATCGAACAGCTCGGCCACGTCCCGGTTGCGCATGCGCACGCAGCCGATCGACAGGGGCACCCCCATCGGCTCGGTGTCGGGCGTGCCGTGGATGTAGATGTAGCGGCGCATCGAATCCACCTCGCCGAGGCGGTTGCGCCCGGGCTCGGTGCCGGACAACCACAGGATGCGGGTCAGGATCCAGTCGCGCGCCGGGTGGGTGGCGGCCAGCTCGGGGGTCCACACCTCGCCGGTCGGGCGGCGGCCGCGGAAGGCCGCGCCGAGCGGCGCGCCTGCGCCGATGCGGGCACGCACGATGTGACGGCCCCGCGGCGTGCAGTGGCTCCCGCTCAGCTCGCCGGCCCCATTGCGGGCGGTGGACACCTGGTAACGGCGGATGCACGCGCCGTCGCCGCCGATCAGGGAGAGGGTCTGGGAAGGGATGTCGATCACGATCTCCACGGGGCTCACGCTCCGGCCCGCTTGCGCCGGGCCGCAAAAAAGGACGATAAAAGGCCGCCACACGCCTCCGCCAGCACGCCACCAGCCACCTCGGCGTGATGATTTAGGCGCGTTTCGGCGAAAAGATCGAGTACGCTACCCGCAACACCCGTTTTGGGGTCACGGGCGCCAAACACCACCCGCCCGATGCGGGCATGCATGATCGCCCCCGCGCACATCACGCACGGCTCGAGGGTCACGTACAACGCGCAGCCGGGCAGGCGGTAGTTGCCCACGGCCTCGGCGGCGGCCCGCAGCGCCATCACCTCGGCGTGGGCGGTGGGATCGTGGCGCAGGATCGGCTGGTTGAAACCGCGGCCCACGACGCGGCCGTCGGCTGCCACGACCAGGGCGCCCACCGGCACCTCGCCGACGCGACCGGCCTCCTGGGCCAGCCCGATGGCCTCGCGCATGAAGGCCGCGTCCTGCTCTGGACTGAAGAGAGTCATGTGAAACTGAAGACCTTACCTGAAAGCTCGGTTCGGGATTTTAAAGCAGCATCGTGAAAAGACAGGCTCCGACAATGCCGTGCCCACCCCCTACCGAACCGACACAGGGTTCGCAGGACACGCCCTGTGCCCCCCGCTCCGCCGAACCCGCCCCACCGGGCGACGGCTGGGGCTGCCTCGAAGTCACCCTGCGGCACATCCGCGACGGCGTCATCGTGACCGACGGCCAGGGCCGCGTCACACTGCTCAACCCGGTCGCCGAGTCCCTCACCGGCTGGACCACCTATGAAGCCGGTGGCGAGCGCCTCGCCCACGTCTTTCCGGTGGTCGGCGGCGTGACGAGCGAACCCCTCAGCCTGACGCCCGGCGGGCCCGACGAAGGGGCGCTTGCCTGGACTGCCGCCCAGTTCATCGACCGCCAGGGGCGCCGCCACCCGGTGTCCGTGCGCAGCGCCGCCATCCCCGGCGCAACCGGGCAGACCGGCGCAGTGCTGATCATCCGGGACGAAGCCAGCGATCGCTCCGCGACCCCGGGCGGCGCAGGCACCACCGTGCGCTACCGCGCCCTCGTCGAGAACTCGCCGGTCGGCATCTTCCACTTCGGCCCCGATCTGCGGATCACCTACAGCAACACGCGGCTGGCCGAGATCCTCGCCGTGACGCCGGAGCGCATCCAGGGCTTCGACCTCCACGGCATCGACACCCTCAACGTACTGTCCATCCTGCAGCGCGCCCTGCTCGGCCAGCGCGGCGCCTACGACGGCCCAGTGTCCACCCCCCTGTCGCCGGAGCCGCACCTGCTGTCGATCCACGTGGCCCCCGAGCGGGACGTGGCCGGCCACATCTACGGCGGGGTCGGCATCGTCGAGGACCGCTCGACCTTCCCGATCACCGACGAACAGCGGCGGGAGGCCAGGGAGCGCTACATGCTGGCCCAGCCCGGCGCCAACGAGGGCCGCTGGGACTGGGACCCGAACACCCAGCTGCTCTACCTCTCGCCCCGCCTGCTGGCGCTGCTGGGCCTGCACAGCGAGGCCGTGCGGACCACCGGCGCCGAGTGGCTGAAGCTCATCCACCCGGACGACCGCGCCCACTACCGCGCCGACGTGATCGCCCACCTGCGCGGCGAGACGACGCATTTCGAGTCCGAATACCGGGTGGCCGACAAGGACGGCCGCTTCCACTGGGTGCTCGCCCGGGGCCTCGCCCACCGGGACGCCAGCGGCCGCGCGGTGCGCATCGTCGGGGCGATCAGCGACATCACGGCCCGCAAGCGCGCCGAGGAACAACTGAAGGCCGAGCGGGATTTTTCCCGCGGCCTCATCGACAGCCTGCCCGCGCCCTTCTTCCTGTTCGACGCGCAGGGCCGGCTGGTGCTGTGGAACCGCTTCGTCAGCGAGCTCACCGGCCTCGACGCCACCCACCTGCAGCACGCCCCGGCCGGCAGCCTGGTGATCCCCGAGCAGGAGGCGGTGATGACCCACCGCATCGAATCCGCGCTGAGCACCGGCGAGACTTCCGCCGAGGTCATGCTGCGGCGCCACCGGGCCGATCCGGTGCCCTTCCTGGTGGTGGCGCGCCGGGTGGTGCTCGAGGGCAAGCCCCACATCGTCGGGGTCGGCACCGACCTGACCGAGCGCAAGTTCGCCGAGCGGGCGATCAAGCGCCTCAACCAGGAGCTCGAACGGCGGGTCGCCGAGCGCACCTCCCAGCTCAGCGCCACCCTCAGCGAACTCGAATCCTTCAGCTACTCCGTGTCCCACGACCTCCGCGCCCCGCTCCGCGCCATCGAAGGCTACAGCGCCATCCTCGGCTCGGACTACGGCGACAACCTCGACGACGACGCCAAGGAGCTGCTGCGCCGGGTGCGCTCGGCGGTCCATCGGATGGGCCAGCTGATCGACGACCTGCTGACCCTGTCGCGGGTCAGCCGCAAGGAGCTCGAACGCCGGCCGGTGGACCTCACCGCCCTGGCCCAGGCGATCTGCGAGGAGTTCCGCCAGCAGGACCCGGCACGCCCGGTGAAGGTCGACATCGCCCCGGGGCTATGCGTTGACGGCGACCCCAGCCTGATGCGCACCGTGCTCGAAAACCTGCTGGGCAACGCCTGGAAGTTCACCGGCCGCGTCGCCACCCCCGAGATCCGCTTCGAGGCCACCCGCCACGCCGGCGTGGACGCCTTCGTGGTCCGCGACAACGGCGCCGGCTTCGACATGCGCTACAAGGAGAACCTCTTCCGCCCCTTCCAGCGCCTGCATTCCGACCGGGAGTTTCCGGGCACCGGGATCGGGCTCGCCACCGTCGCCCGCATCGTGCGCCGCCACGGCGGCGAGGTGTGGGCCGAAGGGGAAGTCGGCAAGGGCGCCAGCCTGTACTTCAGCATCGGCCAGAGCACGCCGCTGCAGGGCAGCAGCTGAACCTGCGCCGCGGGCGTCAGAGCCGGACCGGCCGGTCGGGCAGCTCGTCGGGGTTGCCGGGGCCCGCCGGAAACGGGCCGGCGAGCAGGTCGCCCACGGCAATCACCGCGGCCACCGCCCCGGGGCCGTAGCGCCCCTCGCGGAAGGCCGCCTCCAGTTGGCGACAGACCGCCTCCCAGGCGGCCTGGGGCACCCGCCGGGCGATGCCCCGGTCGGCAACGATCTCCACGCGGCGGTCCACCCACTGCACGTAGATCAGCACGCCGGTGTTCTCCTCGGTGTCCCACACCCGCAGCTGCGAGAACACCTCGACGGCCCGCTGGCGGGTATCGACATCATGCCGCAGCAGCGGAAAATCGAGCCCGCCCTCGACCGCAAAGCGGATCTCGCCCCGGTGGCGCGCCTCCGACGCCCGCACCGCCTGCTCGATGGCCGTCATCACCGCCGGCGTGAACACCCGATCGACCCGCCAGGACGGCATCAGCAGGTGCCGCAGAACACGCCTCAGCCGCATCTCACCACCCTCCCGAGGCGCCGCCGCCGCCAAAGCCGCCGCCCCCACCGGACCAGCCGCCACCGCCACCGCGGCCAAAGCCACCGCCACCGAAGCCGCCACCGCCGCTCCACGGCCCGCCGGTATGCCGCCCACCGCCGCCGGCGCCCATCACGAGGATGAACACGAAGGCCAGCAGCCCGCCGACGAGGCCGATCAGCAGGGCCCCGGTGAGCATCCATGCCCCCGCGCCGACGATGCCCGCGGCCAGGGTGGCCCCCAGCAGGCGCCCGAAGACGGCCCGCAGGACACTGCCGATCACGATGGTGCCGATCATGCCGAGCACCAGCACCTCCTCGAAGCCCATCGGCGCGTCGCCCGCCGGCCCACCGGCGACCGGTGCCGGCAGCGGCTCGCCGGAGACCCGGGCGGCGATCGCCTCGACACCCGCCTCGACCCCGCCGGGAAAATCGCCCGCCTTGAAATGGGGCGTCACCACCTCGGCGATGATGCGCTTGGCGATGGCGTCGGGGATCGCCCCCTCCAGCCCCCGCCCGACCTCGATGCGCATCCGCCGGTCGTCCCGCGCCACCACGAAAAGCACCCCGTCGTCCACGCTCCGGCGGCCCAGACGCCAGGCCTCGGCAACGCGGATCGAGTACTCCTCGATGGCCTCCGGGCGGGTCGTCGCCACCAGCAGCACCGCCACCTGGGCGCCCTTCTCGCGCTCCAGCGCCGCCAGCCGCGCCTCGACGGCCGCCCGCCGATCCGCAGGCAACAGCCCGATGGTGTCGGTGACGTGGGCCGTCAGGGCGGGCAGCGGCTGGACATCCTGGGCCCGCGCACCGCCCGTCAGCAGCACGAACAGCGCCGCCGCGAAGATCAGATGGAGCGGCAGCCGCAGCGCGTGGCGCATGGCGCGAGCCGGCTTCAGCTTACTGGGCCGCCGGCTTGGCAGGGGCCGGCGCGGTGCCGAAGTCGACCTTCGGCGGCGCGCTGATGGCGGCTTCGTTGTCGACGGCGAAATTGGCCTTGGCCCGGGCGCCGATGACCATCGCGGTGAGGTTGTTCGGGAAGGTGCGCACCGAGACGTTGTACTCCTGCACCGACTTGATGTAGCGGTTGCGGGCCACGGTGATGCGGTTCTCGGTGCCTTCGAGCTGGGCCTGGAGATCACGGAAGCTCGCGTCAGCCTTGAGGTTGGGGTAGTTCTCGGCCACCACCAGCAGCCGCGACAGGGCGCCGGAGAGCTCGCCCTGGGCCTTCTGGAAGCGGGCCATCGCCTCGGGGTCGTTCACCAGCTCCGGCGTCACCTTCATGCCGGCCACGTTGGCGCGGGCCTCGGTGACGCGGGTCAGCACCTCCTTCTCGTGGGCCGCGTAGCCCTGGACCACCTGCACGAGGTTGGGGATCAGGTCGGCGCGGCGCTTGTACTGGTTGAGCACCTCGGACCAGGCGGCGTTGACCTGCTCGTCGTTGATCTGGATCTGGTTGTAGCCGCAGCCGGAGAGCAGCAGCGCCGACAGCAGCAGGGACAGGAAGAGCTTGATGCGCATGATGTGTCCTCGAAAAATGAACCGGCGGCCGGCTGCCGCCCTTACGCTGAAGTCATTTTAACCACCACCGGCCGGCGCCGCAGCAGCGAAGATCAAATCTTGCAAGGGACGATCACGCCTCGTCCCGCAGCGCCCGCATGGTCTTGCGGGCAAAACAGAGGTCTTCCCAGGCTTTTGCCTTGTCGGGCTGGTTACGCAGCAGATAGGCCGGATGGTAGGTGACCACCACCGGAATGTCGCCGTAGCGGAAGGTCCGGCCGCGGGCCGCCGAGATCTTGACCTCCTGGTTGAGCAGCGCCTGGGCCGCCGGGCGGCCGAGGGCGACGATCAGCCGCGGCTTGATCAGCTCGATCTGGCGACGCAGATAGGGGAAGCAGGCCGCCAGCTCGTCGGCCTCGGGTGTGCGGTTGTTGGGCGGACGGCATTTGACCGCGTTGGCGATGTACACGTCGTGCCCGCGCTGCAGGCCGATGGTGGCGAGCATCGCATCGAGCAGGCGCCCGGCCTGGCCCACGAAGGGCTCACCCCGCTCATCCTCCTCGGCTCCGGGCCCCTCGCCGACGAACAGCCAGTCGGCCTCCCGGTCGCCCACGCCGGGCACGGCCTGCTTGCGGCGCCGGCACAGCCCGCAGGCCTCGCAGCCGCGGATGCGCGCTTCGAGTTCGTCCCAGCCCAGGCCGGAGACGTCGGCGCCAGGCGCCGGGCCGGGCTCGGGCGGCGCGACCAGCACAGGCTGCGGGGCCGGCGGCGCACCGACCGGCCGCCGGGGCGCCCCCGCCGGAGCGGCCTGCGTGCGCGGCAGCTCCGGCGCGCGCGGGGGAGGCGCTTCGAGCGTCGCTGCCGGCGGCTGCACGGCGGGTTCCTCGACCTCCTCGGCGGCGCCGCGCAGGCGCCACAGGGGCGCCAGGCCCATCTCGCGGAGGATCGCGTCGCGGCGCCGGGTCATCGGAGCGCTCACAGGGCGAGGCTCATCACGAGCCCGTCCTCGCGGCCGCCCACCGCCGGGTAATAGCCCTTGCGGCGGCCGATGGTCTGGAAGCCGGCCCGCTCGTAGAGCGCGAGGGCCGGCCCGTTGGACGGCCGCACCTCGAGCAGCAGGCGGCGCGCGCCGTTGGTCCGGGCAACGTCGGCGAAATGCCCGAGCAGGCGCCGCCCGAGGCCGCCGCGCTGGCGGCTGGCCACCACGCTGATGTTGAGGATGTGGGCCTCGTCGATCACCATCATCAGCACGCCGTAGCCGACCGGCTCGGCGCCGTCGAGCATCACCCAGCAGGCGTAGCCGGCGGCCATCGAATCGGCAAAATTGCCCTGGGACCACGGAAACGGATAGAGCTCGGCGTCGCGGGCGGCCACCCATGGCAGGTCGGCCTCTTGCATCGGCCGGAAGTGCAGGCCCGCCACGCCTGCGGCCGGCGCTGCCAGGGGCGCGCTCACGCCTTGCCTCCGCTCGCCAGGCGTTCGGCGGTGGTGAGGGCCACCTTGTCGCGCACATAGAGGGGCGCCGCCAGCGCCGCATCGACGACCTCACCGTGCGCGAAGCGCTCGGCCGCCAGGCGGGCCACGCTTGAAGCCAGCGGAACAGGCGCGCCGTCGTGGCCGGCGAGCCGCGGGCCCAGCGCCGGCAGCAGCGCGTCGCCGTAGGCCCTGAAGGCGGAGCCGAAACCGAACCACTCGCCTTCGGCGGGCAGCACGACCCCCGCCGGTGCGGCGCAGGCGGGCGCCTGGCACTCCTGGAGCGCGGCACCGACACGGCGGTAGGCCGCAAAGTAAACCTCGGACATGCGCGCGTCCGCCGCAACGAAGATCGCGTCGTGGGGGCACTGGCTCGCCAGCGCGGCCAGCGTCCCGACCGGGATCACCGGCTTGCCGAGCCCCATCGCCAGGCCCTGGGCCACGCCGCAGGCCAGGCGCAGGCCCGTGAAGGCGCCCGGGCCGGCTCCGAAGGCGATCGCGTCGAGGGCCTCGAGGGGCACGCCGGCTTCGTCGAGCAGGCGGCGGATCTCGGGGAGGATGGTTTCGGAATGGCCAGGCCGGCCGGCCACGCTGCGCTCGTGCAGACGATCGCCGTCCAGCAACGCGACGGAGGCGGTCTCGGTGGAGGTTTCGAGGGCAAGGATCTTCATAGCGCCCGCATTCTACCGCCCCTTGGCAGCCGGGGGCGGCGCAGATGGCGCGCGGACGGGGAAACGCCGCGCCCGGCGGCGCCCGGAACTCAGCGCTGCAGATGGGGGTGATGGGGGGGCTTGCTGTACACGTCGCGGCCGGCATCCTGGACGTCGCGCCGCAACTGGCGACGCTCTTCGGGGGACAGGCGGCGGGGGTTGCGCCCCTCGTCGGAATCCCGGCGCGCGCCGTCGGCCATGAAGGACGGCACCTCGCCGGCCGGGCGTTCCTGCAGGCCGAGGGCACGCCCCAGCGGCGCAGGACGCTCCGCACCGGCCCATTGGGCCAGCGCCACACCACCATCCAGGCAGGCCGCCACGACCACTCCGACCAAGGCGGCACGAAGATACTTCTTTGTCACAGAACACTCGCTCCCATGGCGTGAATGCTAACCCGTAATGACGCATTCCGGGCAGTCTCGGAGTCTCTGGAAGCATTCTCGCAGCCCCGGCCGCGGACGGTGGCGGGCTTTGTAAGGGGATGTATGCGGCGCACCTTCGTTTACCTTTACTTACTCGCCCGTGCAGCCCCGGCTAGCCGCCCGGCGAGGGAGGCGCTAGGATTCGCCCCATGGAAAAAGAAAGCTTTCGCATCCTCGTCGTCGACGACGACCTCCGCCTGCGGGACCTGCTCAAGCGCTATCTCGGCGAGCAGGGTTTCAACGTCAAGACGGTGAGCGACGCCGCCCAGATGGATCGCGCCCTGCTGCGCGAGCATTTCGACCTGATGGTGCTCGACCTCATGCTGCCCGGCGAGGACGGCCTGTCGATCTGCCGGCGCCTGCGCGGCACCAACAATACGATCCCCATCGTGATG
>RRZU011134790.1_pt1 | contig 10455 bp, 10 predicted proteins | sample 2165561 | NCBI WGS metagenome assembly RRZU01 (sample SAMN10456909, study PRJNA506462) | wastewater metagenome | isolation source: wastewater sludge | place: USA: Moscow, Idaho | reverse complement strand
TCGGCTAAATTTACCTTTCCGAGGGGTTCGGCAAATTTAGCCATATTAGATCTGTTGATCTTTGACTGATTTAGCTCATGCGACAACTAGTCTGAAACAGAAGGATACTTAAGTAGATCAAAGTAATACTTACGGTAGTCGAAGTTGATTTGGTTGATATTTGGATTTTCCAGATAGAAACATATCAAAATATTGAGCTAATACCACCCTGACACCAATTTACACCATTTCAACACTAACACAAAAACGTTGTCATAAAAGTGGTCACAATTTATTGCTCAAAATAAGCTCATTTTATGACCTTTAGTGTTCGACTTTTCCATGGTCTCACTTGTTGACTCGTCTCTAATGTGTAGATCATGATGTTCTTATTCATCAGCTCGCAAATTTACACAGCGACTTCCTTCGATACACCCGCAGTGTGTAATCGTACTACTACCGCTTTCATTCCAGCTCTAGCAACTCCTGTCGCTTACAAATCGTGCAAAGACAATTTTATCAGCAAGGTTAATGTGCTGTTCCATCTCATGCATCTCATTTGATAGTTCACAAATTTGTAAAGAGTATGAGTGTCCTTCGTATGTATTAGTATTTGAATTGTTGAAAATGAGACGGATGCAGAAACGAAAATATCTAGCCAACTATGACTAATCTATCTAGCGGAGATATCACCATGATCTTACCAGCTTTTATTGCGACCAGAGTTAATGAAATCCAAGCATTTAATGAACCCATTTACCAGTGGAGTCGGAGTTATGATAAATATCGATCTCATGTTGCAGTGGAAAAACTTTATTTATTATTTCCCGATCGTAAAATTTCCCGGAGTGCAGTAATTCAGTTATTTAAACAAGACGATCAAATGCTGGCTTTCGTTGCTGCAATGATATGGGGCGGTATATCAACAGGCGGAGTTAGGGGAGATCATTTTTCACTTGCACTGACTCTCGAAACGGAACGACTCTTGTCTATATTGCAAACAGCGAAGCAATTAGTTGTAAAAGGACAATATGTTCGTGCTTTTCAATATTTCGAAGGTGAAGGGAAAATTCCGGGGATAGGACATTCTTTTCATACTAAATTAATCTTTTTCTTTGGACAGACGTCTGATCAGATGTTGAAGCCTCTGATTTTTGACCGTTGGAGTAAAATGGCTCTTTGTACCTTGTTATGTGATACGGGGCTGGATAGTGACTTACTGCGTTTAGGTTGTCGCTTCAAAGACGATGAAATTATTATTCCGCCACGACTGTTGGCTCAGGCTTATGAGTATTACATTCATCTGGTTAACTCTGTTGCAGATGAAATTAATGTAACAGCCAGTCGGTTAGAGGAATTCCTATTCGGATGCAACCGTAAACAGGACAACAGCAATAGAAACCCTCGAAACTATTACATTCAGCAATTGAGTGCATACTTCTCTGTTTGATCATAATGACCAGAACAAGAAATCATTCACAAATTTGTATAGCAACTCCGGGCTACTTTTCTTGTTCATACTTCCCTCAACAAACCACTAAGGAATATAAGAATGAACATTCATGCCCTACGGCCACAAATTGAAAAGTACTACCCAGATCTATTGACTGAAATCGTTGAATTACAAAATTTGTCCTCGCGAGTTGGTTCGCCCGTGGTTACCGCTTTTGGTCAATATAATGTTGGTAAAAGCAGTTTACTCAATACACTAATCGGTTCACCGATATTTGCTGTGGCAGATAAGCGTCAGACTACAGAGAATCAATGCCATGAGGCTAATGAAATCTGTTGGTTAGACACGCCAGGATTGGATGCTGATACCAGTAGCAATGACGATAAACATGCTCACGAAGCCTTGCAAAAGGCTGATATGGTGCTCTTTTTGCACAATCTGGCAAATGGTGAATTGGATAACCGTCAGATAGACTGGATACATAAGTTATCAGCTAAACGGACTGGACCTGACATACTATTGATAATGGCTCGTATCGATGAATGCAGTCAGGAACACATTGAGCAAACAATTAACAAGATTCAACACCAAGTGGGTAATTCTACTATTTTCCAAATCTCCAGTCAGCGCTATATGAACGGTTTATCAGCAAAGCAAGCCAGATTACAGGAGCTAAGTGGTATACCGGATTTACTTACTCATATCTACAAGTGGCGAGATCAACTATCTAAAAACAGAGCAAAAAAGTTGGCGCAAAAGCAACGGGATTTACAACAAATACTCAGTCAATACCTACATGTAGCTAAGCATGAGTTAACTTTGTTAGAGCAACAACAAGTTATAAGAGAAAATGCATTACGCACTGATTTGTTAGTACTGAATCAACGAGCAACACAGCTGCTCGCGGCTATCTAAACAGTACTCACACTATCATTATCGGTCTTAGACATTTGTTTAAGACCGATTTTTCATATCTAACCTGATGTGATGGTCTCCTCCCGCTTTAGCAGCGATGATAGAAAACCAGTGAAAGAACTGGCCGCTGATTTACCAGTTCGACTATACGGAGATAAGGGTTATATCAGCCAAGCAGTGACGGATGATTTAGCGCAAGAAGGTATCACATTGGTCACGGGGCAGCGCAAAAATATGAATGCCAAGGAATTGTCATTTTTCGACAGAGCCATGTTATCGAAGCGGTTCATCATCGAAGCCATCAACAATCAATTGAAAAACATTTCTCAGATAGAGCATTCACACCACCGAATCCTGCATGGATTTATGCTCAATCTGTTAGGTGGCCTGATTGCTTACTGTCATAAAGAAGAGAAGCCAGCACTGAATATCAATGCTGGCGATCCGACATCGCTAATGCCGCTTTAAACCGATCTCAGGTTAATTAACTTAAAGCTCAATCAGCATGATGAATAAACTCATCAATCGCTCGTTCAGCTTGATTCAAATATTCATACACTGGGGTTAAATACCGTGCGGTTAAATCACTAAAAATGTTGGTCGTAATTTGAGAAACATCCTGCTCGATAACTTCGGCTCCATGAGATAAAACCGATGAATTATCTATTCCGAGAGAAATCGTTTCCTCTTTATATTCTTCACTACCAAAATACTGCCCAGCCACCCAATTTCCGGCAACGCCCCCCACTAAAGCTCCGGCAGGCCCTAGCAACATACCAAGCATACCACCAATAAGACTACCAGCTACGCGGTAGCCAGCTTTCTTTCCTGCACCAACAGGGATGTTATATTTGTGTAATTGTTCTTTATATGAACCAATCGCACAAATATCCAACAGGCTATGTGGTTCTGGATATCGTTCAATAAAACTCTTCAAAACGGGCACTAATTCTGTCTTCAACGCCTGCTGACAACATTGCTTATAAGCCTCATGCAATCCTTTGGTATCTTTTTTATTAGAGAATTTCAATACAAGTTCAGGCCATTGACTTACTAACTGGGCACTGACTTTGTCAATCAGTCTAATGCAACATGTGTCCAGCTCTCGCTGCTGTTGCGTTATTTGTTGTCTTAAGCTACTAAGCTTGGGTTTAAGCTCATGAAGCAGTTGATGCTTAACTGAATGTTGAAGAAAACTGGTTTGCTGGATCTTCCATTTTTCTGATTTATATTGAGCGGCCTGAATGATCAATGGCGTCATAGCTGCAAAAAAAGATGAAAAACCACTTCCTGTATCATGTTTTGCATTCGCACAATAAACCGATAACGAGACGGGCTGTAATAGCTGAGGATATCGATCAGCCATCAGACATTTGGCTCGATAATAAACGTCTTGTTCCTGATCTCGGCGATTGTTCTCTGTCTTGGGGATCCACTCAGTAATTAGTTCCCCAGTCGGCTCATTCCAATATTCGCATGTCGTATCACTTCGGCTAATGACTGGTAATACCGGTTTACCTAGTTCGATCTCTTTTTTAAGTTCGACCAGTTCATGCACTAATCCAGGATTTGTTGATGGCGTTAACCACACAACCGCATCAGCGGCATCCGTGAAACGATGTGTTAACTTCGCATTTTCTGGAGTAACCGAATGAAGACCCGGCGTATCAAGAATAACAAAATACTTTCCTAATTCGACCCCTTGTATCACATTTGTCGTTTCGGTCGCACCTTCTTGTAATGGACCATGAATTCGACAAACCTCACCAGCACTCACCTTAAAAAAGACTGGTTCCACATTAAGTTTATCAGCAAAAAAAGAAGACAGGTAATTGATAAAACTTGATTTTCCAGCATTAACTTTTCCAAATACTAATAAGACAAAGCGGTCATTATAATTCTGACTGATTTGTCTCATCGGTGCGCGTTCAGACCATTCCTGATACCAGTGTTGCACCTGCGCTTTAACGGCCAATGTCAGTGCTTGAGCTTCATTAGCCACATTATTTTGTTCGCTGGTTCCATTCATATCAAACCGAGGAACCAACTTAAATTGCAACGAATCCAGCGTGTTCATCAGTAAAGCATCATTTTTATTTGCCACCACAGCCAGATGGGCAAACTGATTTATTTGATCCAACATTTTGTTCAGCATAGAAAATCATTGCCTCAAGAAATAATTAATACCCTGATTACTAACGACTAATTGAGTGAATTTCGTAATGACTCAAGAACACTGATGCGAGCCGCCACATTATCAAGTTCTTTTTGATTGTTCTTCCGGCTAGTTTTTTGCTGCTGATAAATAATGGACTCTAAGTCAGTTAACAGATCGGAAATATCAACTGATGGCACTTCGTGCTGCTGGCATAGATTTGAAAGTTCCCCCTGTAGACTTTTCATTGTCACATTGCGATGTATTTCTCGTTGTTTAGCCTCGTTTTGTTCTCTAATTTTTTCCGCTTCACGTTTCTGACGACGACGCTCTGCTTCAAAATCATTATGAGACTCACTGCTTGATGATGAATCATCAGAAAAAATCTCGTTTGCCAACCATGCTGCGCCAATTGTTAATGGGATCCACCACATAACCTGTCTCCTGATTACTATCATTTGTAATGAACTTACTAGGGAAAAGATAACGCAGGCTATGGAGGAAATGGCTCCTCACAAATTTGTGAAATCAGCGGAGGCATACACTCATGCATGGAGAATAATTGCTTTATCCACTCTGACATCCATGCAGAACGAAAATTTTAAAGACTCGAACCGGGGTGTTTTTTCACAAATTTGTCAGCCCGATATCTCACCTTCATTTGATCAATACTTCTTTTGCCAAATTCAGAACAGCACAGGAAGTAACCATGAACTCTCAGACTGCACATTCGCTGCCACAACATATAAACAATATTCTGGCGGAACTTAATCATGAATGCAGCGAAGAAAGCAGCTTTCGGGCATATCGCCCAACGCTTCACACCATGATGAAACAGATTACGTCCAGCACTCCAGAACTGCTGCTCTATGGCAACTATAATGCAGGAAAAAGCACTCTCATCAACCTGCTGACAAACTCACAACAAGCACAGGTTGGCGATATTCCAACCACGGCAGGAATCAACAGTTACGAATGGAATAACGCACTTTTACTCGATAGCCCGGGCGTCAATGCCCCCATCGAACACGAAAAGGTGACTGCTGATCATATTCATCAAGCTGATCTGGTGATATTTGTCATTCGTAGTGGCGATGTCGATGAAATTGGTCTTTATCAAAATATTGCTGAGATGCTTAAACAGCAGAAACTGTTATTCATCGTACTCAACTGTGATAGTTCACAAAAAGCACATGTGGCCGACTGGCAAAGTCGTCTTTGTGACAACCTGCTCAATCAGCTTGTATCTGCGGGCGTGCCAGAAGAGCAAATTACTCAGATTCCAGTAACACCTGTCAATCTCCTCACCGCAGGACAAGCAGTAGAGCAAAATAACCTTCAGATGCAGGCTATCTGCGGATACGCCATGCTGGCAGCCCGACTGACACAGTGGGTTTCAGATCACCACCAACAGCATGCTCATCTGGCTGGCATCATCAGCCGCATTGATAACCAGATATTCAAACCAATCTTAGCCGGACTACAACAAGGTAAAAACAGCGACCTAGACGAGCTCAACCAAACCGACGCACGCCTACAACAACAACAGACAACCTTACTGACTCAAGCAGGTTTAGAGTTAAATCGTCGCATTAGTTTGCAACGACCATCGCTGTATTTTTCGCTTCGTCAACCTGATGCACAGATCAAAATATCGCAATTAATTGATGAGCTGGTGACAGGTATGCACGAGTGGCTTCAAAGCAAATTCGAACAGCATTCACCTGAACAACTCGTTGCATGGGCTGAGATTAACGAGAACCAGACCAATGATAATCAACATGATCCAGATTGGCTTCATGCTGTTCTCCCACATCTGAACGAAACAACATTGCAGACAGGCATGAACTGTTTAAAAAAAATCGGAATCCCCTTGTTCAAAAACATGGATAGCAAAACTTTAACATTACTCAGTAAACGTCTGAATGTCGGTATTCAAATACTGTTTGGAGGGTATGAGATTTATTCGGCATACCAACAAGAACGTCGGCAGCAAGAGTCGCTCCGACAAGAGGCTTTACAATTGACACAACAAGTCAATTCAATCAGTGACAATTTATATAACCAACTTCATGAACAACTAACAACATTGTTTGATGGAGTGTTTGCCTCTGAACAACAAAAGCTGAATCAAAAACGGGAGCTAATTCTGGCACAAAGCACATTGAATGCGCGTCAGCATCAGCGTTTCACTTCGTTAGTTATGAGACTCCGCGGTTTGCAAGAGATGCTACCAGCAACCGGAAGTAATTCTAGCGTACAGCCATAAACAACAAAGGAGAACACCATGATCTTGTTAAACAAATTCGTCATTTTTGGCGCAGGTGTTGTAACCGGATTTATCATTAAAAGTGTTATGCAACAACAGCCTAGTCTAAAAAACTGGCCTTTTGACCAAGAGAATCCCCTTATTGCGAGCCTGTCTAATGAACATGAACAGGAGGCTGATAAGAAAGTTGATGAAATCACCCAGCAAGAGTGAATTTATTTTTACACTTGCAATATGGTCTAAAGGTCATTTTTGGTTATTGTAACCTCCATATTCAGGACATAAATAATGATTTATTTAGTGAGTCGTCATCCGGGTGCCGTTACCTGGTGTCAACGACAAGGCGTAACCATAGATGCTGTATTGCCACATATTCACCCAACCATAATAAAACAAGGTGATATAGTCATCGGTACATTACCCATAAATCTGGCAGCAGAAGTTCAGCAAGCCGGCGGGCGATATATCCACTTATCATTACGCGTTCCGTATGAATGGCGAGGCATGGAATTAACTTATGAACAGCTCGAAGAAATTAATGCCAATCTTCAAGAATATCGAATTGAATCAATTTCTTAGTTATCAGATCACATCATAATTGCTTAAGCGCACTTTCATTTTTCATAATTCATGATCTGATTGTATCTTGTTGAACAGCTTTTGATTTTTATTTCCGACAAGGAAAGATGACCAGAATTATTCTAATTTATTATCAGGCTCTATAAGTGAATTTCATGCACCCACAGGTAATCCAGACGAAATAATAACAAGAGTTCAAAACAAGGAATTCCTATGCAAACCATCCATATCAATTTGGTCTCTGAGCAGTTACAACCCAATTTGATCCCTGCCTTTATTGACACTCGTTGTCAGGGTGTCGTGCTGGTGCTGGGTGATAAAACGTTACTCGATAAAGCAGAACGCCTGACTAAACTCTATCAAGGGCGGGATTTACCCATCCTCTGGACCAGCGAAGGTACCAGTAGCCATCGCCTGGTACAACTACAGAAACAAGCCAATACGCTGATCGACTGGCTTGCTACACACCATGCCGATAAGCAGTGGATGCTTAATGCCACCTGCGGTACAAAACCGATGGCACTCGCCTTTGCCAATGCTTTTAACCGCTATAACAGCGAGCACCCAGAGACAGCAAGCAACGGCATCCCCCGCGCACTCATTTTCTACACTGACAGCCAGAACCGAGAAATTCCTCTACTCAATGAAGGGATTGATTATGCTCTTCCATGGCAAGCAGTAATGAATTTAGATGAAATGCTGGCCGCCAGCGGCTTTGAAATCAGCCAGGAGATCGACCTGGATAACGATGATGAGATCCGCTCGCGCGCAGAACTGACCCGCTATCTAGGAAAGCAGTTTCAGGGGCCATGTCAGCAAATGCAGAGTAACCTCCAAGGTATGGCAAGCAAAGCGTACCTAGATTTTCCGTTGAACCAGAACCAAGCGATGCCTAGTGTGCCTCACGGTCCCTATGCTGAGCTTTATCAACGTTTAGTTGGAGCCAACATAATAGTGTGGGACGGAAGCAGCCAGCAAATCTGTTTTCAAAGTGAGGATGCTTGCCGCTATTTAGCGGGTCGCTGGCTGGAAGAGCTCACTTATTTGACCGCCTGCGAATGCGGTTTTGAACAGGTCGCCATGAGTGTTGAAGGGATCTGGAGTGGTAGCTCAGTAAAGTTGAACAGCGAACGGGGAAAAAACAACGAATTCGATATATTGATTTGTCACAACAACCAGTTACTCATTATCGAATGCAAAGCAAAGTCTTGGTATGAACGACAAAAAGACGAAAGCACGAATCAGGACGTAGTGCTCAAACTCGAGAGTCTAGGACGAAAACTGGGAGGCATCTATGGGGAACGCTTACTCATCAGTGCCCGTCAGCTACCTGATGAAATGGTTCAACGAGCCAAAGATAACCGGATCAAACTTTGCGACCAGGCCGATGCTCATAAGATCAAAGCGACTTTGCTAAGCTACTTCGACAACATGCAATGATCTAAATTTGATTCAGGAGTAAATATGTCAACAGAAAACCCTCGTCATACACTACTGTCTATCACAGGTCTAAGCCCACAAGTTGTTACTGAAACCCTTTACGGTATTCACAAACAAGGGTTACCTTGGCCTAATGAACTTATAATCCTCACGACTCGACAGGGTGCCGAACAAGCACAACTGGGGCTATGCTGTCCAACTAACCAGCAAGAACATAACATTCTGGCTCAGTGTTGTATCGATTTAAAACGCCCACAAATCTCCGACATTAAGATTGAAATTATCCCAGACCATAAAGGTAATCCTATTGACGATGCGAGAAGCAGAGAAGATCAAGAAGCTCTCGCTGACTACATAGTCAAACGTGTTGCCCGACTATGTGCAGACCCTCAGTGTACGACACTGCATGCCTCTCTCGCTGGTGGTCGTAAAACCATGACATTCTTTCTGGGCTATGCCATGAGTCTGTTTGCTCGCCCGAATGATCGTCTTTCTCATGTACTAATTAATCCTGTTGAATATGAAGGACTGAGGGATTTCTACTATCCAACGTCTTATACCAATCCAATTATTGGTCGAAATCCAAATCAGCGATTAGATACTCATGAAGATAAAGTACAGGTTATGTTGGCTGATATTCCATTTATCCGGCAGCGTGATCAACTCGAAAAAAGTGTACTTGTAAGATTCTGTGATAAAGAAGAACAACTAACCTACCGCCAACTGGTTCAATTACAGCAACTAGCATCTTACCCAGATGCAAAAAATGAGATCCACCTAGATTTCAACCTGACGGAAAGAGCGGTCAGTATTTTATATAAAAATGAACACATCGTGACCATAAATATGGATAAAAAACCTCTGGAATTGGCTTACTACGCCATGATTGCCAGACATAACAGCGAGAGCTCTGATAAACGCTACCATCGGGAAAATGCTCTTTATGAAAAGAACTGGTCCACCTACCGTTCTGCCTATCTTCAAGAATTATGGATCGTTAACGATCCCAAACATGAGCCTTATTCAGGTGAGGACATTTTTAAAGATTGGCTCGTCCAATATGATAATTACTATCATGGAGCCCATATAGAAAAGACATTGAAAGGGTTGAAAACGCCAACACCAGCCTTTTTTGATGATCGCAAAACAGCGCTCGGTAAACTGCTTAAAAAACAATTGCCCATGGAACTGGTGTCACTGATTGAACCAGCACAAGTGTTTCATTTATCAAAATATTTAGGATTAAAAGTATGCAGTAATCTTTGTCTTAAAGATTAACCACACACAAAAAACCAAAATCAACCCGGTGTTGGCGTCTCCGTAGAGGCATGAAAAAGCCTCACAAATTGGCCAATCAAACAAGTCTGCAGGAAACCGCTAGGATACCTCCCGTTGTCATTCGTCACATCGGAGGTCTCATGAAGACACTAACCCTAACCGATAGCAGCCAGATGCAAACCTATCTGGCTCAAGTCTGGGATCTACTCGTTGCTAGCTATGCCGGTGTGAGCGGAGGGCTGCACTATTCCGAACCTGCTGAGTTACTTGCCAAGACCCAACGCTGGCGGCTAGTGCTCTATCGAGGCCAAGTAATAGCCGCTACATTGTTCAAGGCAAAAAGAGGCTGGAAGCTGGTTGCCATGGCTACCTGCCGCCAGCATAGAC
>RRZU011056461.1_pt1 | contig 10455 bp, 7 predicted proteins | sample 2165561 | NCBI WGS metagenome assembly RRZU01 (sample SAMN10456909, study PRJNA506462) | wastewater metagenome | isolation source: wastewater sludge | place: USA: Moscow, Idaho | reverse complement strand
GGTTAGAATCATATGATTCACGGTATTCTTCGTTACGTGTTTTTCCCCATCGACAATCATCAGGAAACCCGTAACTAACCGCGTATTCCCCTTTTCGATTCGCGAGGCGCTGTTTCTTTTCCCGTATGAAGCAGGCCTAATATTTTTTCCACTCGTTGATTGGTGCAGTTTCCGAGTGCACTTTTTTTGACTTTGATGTTTTTTTGAAACGCAAGCAATGAGTAGTTTTTGGAATTCGTGCCTGAGCCAGTTCGAGCGTGAGCTGTCATCTCAGCAATTCAACACTTGGATCCGTCCTTTACGTCTAGAGGGCGAGGAAACGCCAAATGATGGATTGCGCCTTGTCGCCCCAAACGGTTTTATACTGAAATGGGTGAAGGAGCGATATCTCGCGCGAATAGAGGAACTCGGTCACAGGTTTTTTTCGGCTCCTGTTGATATTTCACTTGTTGTCGGCTTGAGAGAATCGGCTCCTTTAACTCTCAGGACAGAAAATTTGAGACCCGTAGCGGTTCAACGTCCGATTTCGACACTGGTTGTTGGAGACCGCCAACCGACAAAAACAGCTTCAGCGCCAACATACGAAAAAACAAGGCTTATTCAGGGTTTCACCTTTGAAAACCTGATTGTGGGCAAGGCCAACGATTTGGCCCGGGCCGCTTCGCTTCAGGTGGCAACGAATCCGGGCGGCGGCGCTTACAATCCGATGTTCATCTACGGCGGAGCTGGACTCGGAAAGACTCACCTCATTCATGCGATTGGCAATCAGATTCTCGAGCAGTATCCGGAAAAGGTGGTTCGTTATGTCCACGCCGAGGATTATTATTCTGACGTGGTTCGCGCCTATCAAACAAAATCGTTTGACGCGTTCAAGCGGTACTACCGTTCTCTTGATGTCTTGTTGCTCGATGATGTTCAATTCTTCAACGGGAAAAACCGCACGCAAGAGGAGTTTTTTTTCGTTTTTAATGCGCTAATTGAGGCTAAGAAACAGATCGTAATTAGTTGCGATACCTATCCGAAGGATATATCCGGACTGGAAGATCGGTTGATCACGCGTTTCGACTGGGGACTTACGGTACAGATCGAACCCCCGGAAATCGAGATGCGTGTGGCAATTCTTAAAAAGAAAGCAGAAATTGAAGGTGTTGCTCTTGATGACGAGGTGGCGTTCTACATCGCCAAACATCTGAGATCCAACGTGCGCGAACTCGAAGGTGCTTTGAAAAAAGTATTGGCCTATGCATCTTTTCACGGTCGTCGAATCGACCTTGATCTTTCCAAAGAAGCGCTGAAGGATCTGATCGGTGCCGTCAATCGGCAGATTACGGTTGAAAACATCCAGAAAACGGTTGCCGACTATTTCAAAATTAAAGTTGCGGACTTGTTTTCCAAAAAACGTTCACGGCAAATCGCACGTCCCCGACAAGTAGCGATGTGGCTAGCCAAGAATCTGACTTCTCAAAGCTATCCTTCGATTGGCGACGCGTTCGGAGGACGTGACCATACGACAGTTCTCCACGCAGTACGCACAATTGATTCGTTGCGCGCAAAGGACAACGAATTGAATCACGACGTCCACGTGTTGTTACAAGTATTGAAGGGATAGGACGAGGATTGGGGATAACAGCTTGGATAAGCTGTGGTCAATAAGTTAGTAAACTGCGAAACAGTGGCTTGTGGATAAGTTATTAGATTTTACCCACAAGCGAGTACAGAAATTTTTCATACGCAATTTTGTTACATAAGACGCTGTTAATTATAGGTAAATAATAATTACCCACAGAGTTATCTTTGAGATTATCTTTATAGGATTTATATAAATATGATTCTTGTAAAAACCCAGCGTGACATGCTTCTTGGTCCATTGCAGTCCGTTTCTGGAATTGTCGAAAAAAGGCATACCTTGCCAATTCTGTCGAATGTGCTGCTGGAAAAAAAAGGGGACAACTTAACTTTCTTGGCTACTGACATCGAGATTCAGATTACAACATCGACGACTGTCGCAAGCGGCGATGGCGATAGTGCAGTGACGGTTGGTGCAAGAAAGCTGCAGGATATTTTGCGATCACTTCCTGAGAGCGTGGAAATCACGCTGAATCTCGAAGAAAAACGTCTGCAGGTCAAGGCCGGAAAAAGTCGCTTTAGCCTGCAAACTCTGCCAGCAGACGATTTTCCTAGAATGGCAATTTCGGACACCGATCCCAGGAGCATTACGGTTACTCAAAAACAATTCCGGCATCTCCTTGGGCAAACACAGTTCTCTATGGCCGCACAGGATGTCCGGTATTATCTAAACGGACTTCTATTGTTGGTCGAAGGAAGTGAATTGCGCGCTGTGGCGACTGACGGGCATCGTTTGGCATTCTCCAGCATGTCATTGGGGGAAGCCGTATCGCTACCGCGTCAGGAGCTCATCCTGCCGCGGAAAACCGTGCTGGAACTTAACAGGTTGCTGGCTGATAGTGAAGATCCGTTGCAAATCGACATGGCGTCAAACCAAATCTGTTTCAAGTTCGGAAGCATTTCATTGGTATCAAAACTGATTGATGGAAAATTTCCGGACTACGAACGAGTAATTCCGAGTTCGCTGAAGAATGTGGTGGCGTTGAACAGAACCACCCTCCTTCAATCGATGGTTAGGGCAGCGATTCTTACGAATGAGAAATTTCGCGGGGTACGCATGGTATTGACTCCGGGAAGCCTGAAGATCATGGCGGCCAATGCTGAACACGAGGAAGCTCAGGAAGAGATAGAAGTCGATTACTCCGGTGATTCGATCGATGTCGGGTTCAATGTCGGATATTTACTTGATGTATTGAATAATGCCTCGTCTGAAATGGTTGAGTGGGGGTTCAATGACGCTAACTCGAGCGCTCTGCTAACCATTCCCGGAAACGAGCGATTCAAGTATGTTGTTATGCCAATGCGTATTTAATTATAAAAATCAATTTTTTGTATTAGTTTCACGTGAAACATGAATTGGAAATTGCATGATTGAAGATATTGGCCAGCCCGCCTATGATGAGTCGAGTATTCAGCAACTTGAAGGTCTCGAGGCAGTACGCAAACGTCCGGGAATGTATATCGGGGACACGTCTGATGGAACCGGTTTGCACCACATGGTCTTCGAGGTTGTAGATAACGCCATTGATGAAGCATTGGCCGGTCACTGTGACGATATAGTCATCACAATTCACGCTGATAACTCGATTTCAGTAACCGATAACGGGCGCGGTATTCCAACCGGCATCAAGTTCGATGACAAGCATGAACCTAAGCGTTCCGCAGCAGAAATTGTTATGTGTGTCCTTCACGCCGGTGGAAAATTCAACCAGAACTCGTACAAAGTTTCTGGAGGTCTGCACGGGGTTGGAGTGTCGTGTGTAAACGCACTTTCAAAATGGCTACGGCTTACGATACGGCGCGACGGGAAAAAGTATCAACTGGACTTTGGCCGCGGAGCGGTTGTTGACCGGAAAGTGGAACTTCAGAACGGCATCGAGGTTTCTCCTTTGAAGGTCATAGGCAATACCGAAAAACGAGGAACTGAAGTTCATTTCATGGCCGACGAAGAGATCTTTGGCCAGGTTGAATTTCACTACGAAATCATCGCTAAACGCTTGCGCGAACTCTCCTTCCTGAACAACGGTGTGAAGATCCGCCTCATAGACCAGCGTATTGGAAAGGAAGAAGATTTTGCCTTCCTTGGCGGAGTCAAGGGTTTTGTCGAGTACATCAACCGTTCAAAGACTGTTTTGCATCCGAACGTCTTTTATGCAACTGGAGAATCGTTAATTGCTAATGGTTTGATCGGTATCGAAGTGGCAATGCAATGGAACGATACCTATACCGAACAGGTACTGTGCTTCACCAACAATATTCCACAATCTGATGGTGGTACTCACCTGACCGGATTGCGTACAGCGATGACCCGCGTCATCAATAAGTACATCGAAGAACACGAAATAGCCAAGAAAGCCAAGGTTGATATTACCGGTGACGACATGCGCGAAGGCCTTGCCTGCGTTCTTTCGATCAAGATGCCGGATCCGAAATTTGCGTCCCAAACAAAAATGAAGCTGGTTTCGTCGGAAGCTCGACCGGCTGTCGAGGAAGTCGTTGCCGCCAAGCTCACAGAATTCTTGGCGGAACGCCCGCTTGACGCCAAAGTGATCACCGGGAAGATCGTAGAAGCGGCTCGTGCCCGCGATGCTGCGCGGAAAGCTCGGGAAATGACGCGACGCAAGGGTTTGCTGGATGGTGTTGGATTGCCCGGAAAACTAGCCGATTGTCAGGAAAAGGACCCAGCCCTCTGTGAGCTTTATCTTGTCGAAGGTGACTCTGCGGGTGGATCGGCAAAGCAAGGTCGTGACCGAAAATTCCAAGCTATTCTTCCGCTCAAAGGAAAAATATTGAATGTGGAGAAGGCGCGCTTTGACAAGCTGATCTCGTCTCAGGAGATCGCTACCTTGATTACGGCGCTCGGAACCGGCATCGGCAAGGACGAATACAAACCGGAGAAACTGCGCTATCACCGTCTCATCATCATGACTGATGCTGACGTAGACGGCGCACACATTCGCACCTTGCTATTAACTTTTTTCTATCGGCAAATGCCGGAGCTGGTTGAAGGCGGCCATATTTACATAGCGCAGCCACCGCTCTACAAGGTCAAGCATGGAAAGACAGAACGCTATATCAAGGATGATCAGGCACTTAACCAGTTCTTGCTGACATTGGCGCTGGAGGATGCTGCGCTGTATTCCAGACAAGGCGCGCCGGCTATTTCCGGCGCAGCGCTCGAAGAACTGGCACGGGAATACCTGCTTGCTGAAGCTGTCATCAATCGTTTATCGCATCTGATCAATCCGGAAGTGCTGCATGCAATGATCGACGCCAATATAGAAATAGATTTGACGACCGAAAAGGGTGCAACTGCAAGTGCTGAAGCATTCATGGCTGCGGTAGGAACCAAGACTGGAATTCAGATCAATGGACGATTCGATACCGCCGAAGAATCTTGGCAGTTGCGTTTAGAGAAAATGCATCATGGCAATCTGAAGGTGTGCGCAATTGATGAAGATTTCGTCACTAGCGGTGACTACGTGCAATTACGCAAGACTGCAACTATCCTTTCCAACCTCTTCGGACCAGGTGCTTACGTGATGCGAGGAGAAAAGAAACAGGCAGTGGCAAGTTTCGCCGAGGCGATGCACTGGCTGTTGAGTGAAGTGGAAAGAGGCGTCAGCAAGCAGAGATACAAAGGATTGGGCGAAATGAATCCCGAGCAGCTTTGGGAAACCACGATGGATCCGACGGTGCGCCGTTTGCTGCGGGTTCAGATCGAGGACGCCATTGGTGCCGACGAAATATTCACTATGTTGATGGGGGAACTTGTTGAACCTCGTAGGAACTTCATTGAAAGCAACGCGTTAGCCGCCCGCAATATCGACGTTTAATTGCTGGTGGAAATACGTGATCTAGCAACCTATCGGATCGCGTAAAAAATCGAACGGTCCCAGCGAGTTGGATTGGCCCATGACGTTAACCGAACTTCGTTATATCGTGATGCTGGCGCGTGAGAGGCATTTTGGGCGGGCGGCGGAAAAATGCCACGTTAGCCAGCCGACCCTCTCCGTAGCCCTCAAAAAGGTTGAAGATCGTCTGGGAGTGACCCTATTCGAGCGAACCTCCTCAGAAGTTCGACTGACGCCCGTTGGCGAGCAGATAGCAAATCAGGCCGAGAGGGTTTTGGTCGAAGCCAATCGACTCAAGGAAATTGCAGGCCAAGGCAAGGATCCGCTTGTTGGGCCCTTACGTGTCGGGGTTATTTACACGATCGCACCGTATTTTCTACCACGCCTGATTCCGGCGCTTCACGCCCGTGCGCCGAAGATGCCGCTATATATCCACGAAAATTTCACTGCAAACCTTGCGGAGCAGCTTCGTCGCGGAGATATTGACGTGGCCATTGTCGCCCTTCCATTCGCGGAGAATGGAGTAGTTACGCGGGTAGTCTATGACGAGCCCTTCTGTATTGCGATGCCCGTTGGACATCCGCTTTCGGCCTGCTGCACGATATCGCGAGACCAAGTGGCAGCCGAGAATCTGCTGCTTTTGGGCAAGGGAAATTGTTTTAGGGATCAGGTCGTTGAGGCTTGCCCCAAACTATCCCAGCCTGGGGCTATGGAAGGATCGCTGGAAGGCAGCTCTCTGGAAACCGTCAGGCACATGGTGGCGAGCGGTGCGGGTATTTCCGTTGTCCCGGTTTCGGCCGCGGAGTCCTGGCCCATTGGATCCGGCCTCCTGGAGATTCGCCGTTTTTCCGACCCTCAACCAAAGAGGCAGGTAGCTTTGGCGTGGCGAATTACGTTTCCGCGTCCCCAGGTTATCGATGTATTGCATGCGGCTATTAATGATAGCCCGCCCGCGGGGGTTATTCTCGTGTCGCGGTGAAAGCGGCGACCTTGGCCGCCCGTGTTTCACGTGAAACAGGGCGGCTAGCCGTTGATGCTCTATTCAGCTTTGCCGCGCGCCGCAGTCTTTCTGGCGGGAGTGGATTTCTTCTCCGCGGAAGACTTCGGGCTACCCGCAGCTTTTGGCTTGGCTTCCTTCTTCTCGAATTCGAAGCCTACCTTCCCGTCTGACCCACGAACCAAAAACGCGGAAAATTTGCGGCGGGTGCGTGCCGAAACAAACCCTTTTAACAATTCTGTCCGTCCGGTAGATAGAAGTTTAATCATCTGCGCGGGCTCGACTACCTGTTGGAGGATGACCTTTCCTGAGCGGAAATCGCAAACTCGGCTGGAACCCACAGACTTTTCGCAGACATATGCCATCCCGTGCTCGAACACCCCCGCCGCGCATTTTGGACATTGTCCGAGGGATTGCTGCCCTGAAAAATCGATTTCCTCTCCACCGGAATCATCGCTGGATCCTTGTCCAAAATCGAATTCGGGCAGATGACTCTCATTGAGACGGATAATGGCATTGAACGGGCGTCCCATCTTGTTGCGGAAGCCGCTCAACGGACCAATTACCTTTTTTTCCAACAATTCCTCGATTTCTGCGGCTTCATACTGGCGACCCGCGACAATTTTCCACAACGAAAAATCGCAACTCTGGCACTGGAATTTCTTGTACGTCTCTTTCACCTTGCCGCCGCATTTCGGACACGGAGTGGCGAGTTCGCCGAAATCGCCGGGAATGGTATCGCTATCGTAACTCTTGGCCCGATCGACGATGTGCTGCGTCATGGTCGCCATCTCGTGCATGAACGCATTACGCGACATCTCTCCCCGCTCCATTCTCGCTAGTTTGAATTCCCACTCGCCAGTGAGTTCAGGGGCGGTGAGTTCCGGAATACCCAATCCGTTAAGCAGAGTCATCAGGGAAAACGCTTTCGCGGTTGGCAGAAGCTCCCGAGCTTCGCGATGCAGATACTGTTCTCCGATGAGGTTTTCGATGATCTGTGCCCGGGTCGCTGGAGTTCCGAGCCCACTGCCGGCCATCGCAGCCTTCAACTCCTCGTCGTCCACCATCTTTCCCGCCCCTTCCATCGCAGACAGAAGGGTTGCTTCCGAGTACCGTGGAGGTGGCCGGGTTGCCGTGGCATTCAAAGCGACTTCCTCGGCAGTAACCATTTCCTTGGCCTTGACGGCGACGAGGTTGCCTTCGTCACCTTCCTGCCCTTCGCGCCCATAAACGGCTAGCCACCCTGGGTTGAGCAAGACCTTGCCTTCGGTCTTGAAAGGCTCTCCCTCCACACGTGTGATACGGGTTGTGATCAGGTATTCCGCCGCTGGATAGAAAACCGCGAGGAAACGCTTGGCCACCATGTCGTAGAGCTTCTGCTCCGGCTCGGAGAGATGCTTCGGTGCTTGTTGCGTCGGGATAATGGCGAAGTGGTCGGATATCTTGGCGTTGTTGAAAACCCGTTTGTTGGGCATAACCCAGTTGCGCGCTAGGATCTGGTGGGCAAATGGCGAATATTTTGCCAGCAAGGCCTCGTCGTGACCCTTACCGATGCCTTCTCCAGTCAGGGTGCGAAGCGCATCCTTTACATTGGCGATGTAGTCTTCAGGAAGCGCACGCGAATCGGTACGCGGATAGGTCAGCACCTTGTGCTTCTCATAAAGCGCTTGCGCAAGCCCGAGCGTCATCTTGGCCGAAAAGCCAAAACGGCTATTGGCTTCACGCTGCAGACTGGTCAGATCGTAGAGAAGCGGTGACAGCTGGGTCGAAGGCTTGGCCTCGTCTGTGACCTCTCCTTTGCGTCCGATGCATTTGTCTTGAAGCACTTTCACGCGATCCTCATCCCATATTCGTTCAGCGCGTAAATGTTCATCTTCGTCCGCCTTCCCCTTCGAGAAATTCTCGTCAAACCAGCGGCCCTTGTAGTCGCCATTGGCGCAGACAAACGCTGCTTCCACTTCCCAATATGCACGTGGCTTGAACTTCTTGATCTTGTCTTCCCGCTCTACGATCAGCGCTAAAGTGGGAGTCTGGACGCGGCCAACCGTGGTTAGGTGAAAACCGCCGGTTTTCGAATTGAAAGCCGTCATGGCACGAGTACCATTGATGCCAACCAGCCAGTCCGATTCAGAACGGCAGACGGCGGCATCGGCCAAACCTCGCATTTCACTCCCTGCACGAAGCTGTGAGAACCCTTCGCGTATCGCCGGCTGGGTCATCGACTGCAGCCACAGGCGCTCGACCGGCTTAGAGGTTTTGACGTGTTGCGCGATGTAATTGAAGATCAATTCCCCTTCCCGTCCAGCATCACAAGCATTAACCAAGCTCGTTACATCTTTGCGCTTAATCAGGCGAGTGAGCAATTTGAGACGGGACTCGGTCTTTTCGATCGGCCGCAGGTCGAAGTGCGGAGGAATGACAGGTAGATGGGCAAAGGACCATTTTCCTCGCTTAACCTCGAACTCTTCGGGACAGGCGAGTTCAAGCAGATGGCCGACAGCGGAACAAATGATGTGGTCTTCGCTTTCGAAATACTCGTCGTGTTTTGTGAATCCACCCAAGGCGCGCGCGATGTCGGCTGCGACGGAAGGCTTTTCGGCAATGATCAGCTTCTTGCTCATGAATTATTTGTGCCTGGAATTACAATGAAAGATATATGTATGCGACATTCCGTGGAAACGCCATGCTGCAAGTCATGATAAAAGTACTCTATCTCGCTTGGCAAGCAGCATGCATCGGACTTCGTTTGAATCTGGAAAGCATGCGACGAATAGCCACATTGACGAGTGGTGATAGGTTCAACTACCGCGCAGAAAAAGGAGGTACTTTGAGCTCGGTCGATCGGGCTAGTGGAGCTGCAACGGTTCATCTGCGTACAGCAGTTCCTCGACAATCAGTGGTTCCAGCCCGCTTTGGCTGCTCCACAGCACCATCAGGACAATGATCTTAAACTTCTCAAGCGGAACCGGGTTGTCCTCAAGAACCATGGCCCGGTCGATGATGACTTCCCTTTGCGATCCCGTTGTCAGTCCCGTGGACTCTAGAAACAAAAGGAAACGGAAGCATTCCGTGCCAAGTTTGTTGTTTTCCTCGAAAGACAAGATGCGTGTGGAGTGATTACCGTAATCAAACGTCTGGACGCGTGAACTCTTCAGTTCCGCAAGCCAATTGAGTGCTTCCGAAATCTCCTTCTCCTCGAAACCGACGGCGCCCAGCTTGCGGGCCAGAGTTTCATGTTTCGGATGAGCTGAGAAATCTTGGTAATTTTCAAAAAGATAAACGAGGATGTCGATCATGGGGTAACGGGGTTGCGTGCCAAATCCAGCGAAGCGGGAAAAGGTTGGGCCGCGAGAAAAGAATCAGTTGTCCTGAAGGCGCTGGTAACGGTTGCCAGGCAGACTGGCGATGCGTCCTTCAAGTTCGAGGTGCAGAAGCATCACGGAAAGCGCTTCGGCAGTCAAGCCAGATCGTGCGACCAGATCATCGACACTGCAGGGATCATATCCCATATGTGCGACAAGTTCGGAACTCCCGGCCGCCTCGCAGGATTCCAAAAGTTCCTTCTGCGTTGGTTGTGGAGTGAATTGCCAGTGCAATTCATCTAGAACGTCCTGTGCTGTTTCAACCAGCTTGGCGCCTTGCTTGATCAATTTGTGACACCCTTTGGCCTGCGGTGAATGGATTGAACCTGGTATGGCGAACACGTCACGCCCTTGCTCACCTGCAAGCCGGGCTGTGATCAGCGAGCCGCTTTCCATGGCCGCCTCGACAACCAGATCACCTCGTGCGATTCCGGAAATCAGACGATTGCGGCGGGGGAAATTGGCGGCGATGACCGGTGTTCCTATGGGGAATTCGGAAACGATAGTGCCCTTCGCTCCAATTTCGTGTGCCAGCTCCCGGTTGCGTGCCGGAGAGATGCGATCGATCCCGGTGCCAATGAAAGCGATGGTGTCACCATTGACCGAAATAGCGCCG
>RRZU010178959.1_pt1 | contig 10456 bp, 7 predicted proteins | sample 2165561 | NCBI WGS metagenome assembly RRZU01 (sample SAMN10456909, study PRJNA506462) | wastewater metagenome | isolation source: wastewater sludge | place: USA: Moscow, Idaho | reverse complement strand
CTCCTGCGGACTGGTCAGCGGCGACGACACCATGAACGCCACCACCGGCGCCCACGGGACCGAGGAGGCCATGGCGCCCAGCACGACGGCGGTGGTACCACAGGAACAGAACGGCGTCAGCGCGCCCAGTGCGACGGCGCCGAGGATCGCCACCCAGGTCCGACGCCGCAGCCATCTGCCCAAGCGGTCCGGTTTCACGTACACCTGCACGACGGAGGCCACCACGACACTGGCAAGCAAGAACGGCCAGTTGTGGGCCAGTGCGGTCGCCACGTCGGTCGCGACCCCGGCGACCAGGGCTGTCAGATGGTCGAGCATCTACCTGCCCAATCCATAGACGAGCATCGATTGATCGATGCCGATGGATATGATAGACACGTGTCTATGAGTCTTCAAGAGGCGGCGCCTCGGCCCACGTCGGTCGGCGATCTGTACTGTTCACCGATCCTGCAGGCCCCCCTGCAGCCCGACGATGCCTTGGCCCTGGCCGGGGCACTCAAGGTGCTGGCCGACCCGGCGCGGTTGCGGCTGCTGAGCCTGATCCGAGCCGCGGACGGCGGGCGGGCGACCACCCGAGTCCTGGCCGGTCGGCTGGGATTGACCCAGCCGACCGTCACCCATCATCTGGGTGCCCTGTTCGACGCCGGCTTCCTCGACCGGGAGCGGGTGGGCCGACAGACCTGGTACTCGGTGAACACCGATGGGCTGCGGGCGATCCAACAGCTCCTTGCCCCGACACCTGTGGGAACTGTCGAGTCGTGAGGTAGGTAAGCGACAGCGTGCAGCCGCGATCGGACCGCGGCGAAGGGAGCTGCGGACACCTCTTCTTCAAGTGGGCCGATCGGGCTGACGCGGAGTGCGTTCAGCTGGTCAGTTCTGTCGCGAGTGCGTGCACCCGGTTGGCGATCTGGTCGCGGATGTTGCGGGTCCGTTCGTCGCCCTCGATGCCGTCCTCGGCCGGGTCGTGGATCGGCCAGCGCTCGACGCGGTCGGCCAGCGGCTCGGGTGGGTTCAGCTGGACGTCGGGGCCGATGAGGATGATGCGGTCGGCTGCGTCCAGCATGGCGGCGGTCACGGCCTTGGGGTGCTCCCCGGCGGTGCTGGCGCCCAGCTCGGCGACGATGCGCGCCGACGCGTCGTCGACGGCGTCGTCGGGTCCGGTGCCGGCAGTGGTCACCACGATCCGGTCGCCGTACAGGTGGCGCATCAGGGCCCCGGCCATCTGGGACTTGCCCGCGTTGTGCACGCACAGGAACAGCACATGGGGGAGGTGGCTTGGCTTGATCGTGCTCGGGAGGGAGGTCGCCCTCTGCATCTGGCGGGTGTGGGTCTGGTAGGTGCTGTTGCCGCCCGACAGGTTCATCACCTCAGCGAGGCCGAGGGCGAGCAGGACGTTCTGGGCGGCGTTCCCGGTCACGCCCTTGTTGCAGTACGTGACCGTCGGCACCTGTGGGTCGAGTTCGCCGACGCGCCGCCGCAGGTCTGCCAGCGGGATGTTCACCGCCCCGGGCAGGTGGCTCTTGGCGTAGTCCTTCGCGGCGCGCACGTCGACGATCTGGATCCGCTCGCCTCGCGCCAGCCGCTCATCGAGGTCGGTGGGCGATATCAATGGAGCGCGTCCGCGGACGGCGGTCTCGAGCGCCATACCCGTGTAGTGGACCGGGTCCTTCGTGGTGGCGAAGGGCGGTGAGTAGGCGAGGTCGAGGTGGAACAGGTCAGCGACGGTCGCGCCGAAGGTGATCGCGGTGGCGAGCACGTCGATGCGCTTGTCCACTCCCTGTGGTCCGACGGCCTGGGCGCCCAGGAGTCGGCCGGAGGCGCGGTCGGCCAGGGCCTTGATGGTGAGTTCCTTGCCGCCCAGGTAGGTCGCGTGGGCCGGTTTGGTGTTGTGCAGGACGACCGGGTCGAATCCCTCGGCGCGGGCCTGCGTCTCGGTGAGCCCGGTGTGGCCGACGGCCAATCCGAACACCCGCACGATGCCGGTGCCCAGGATCCCGCGATGCTCCAGGGTGGTGCCTCCGGTGATCGCGTCGCCGGCGATTCGCCCCATCTTGTTCGCCGTCGATCCCAGCGGCCGCCACAACGGCCGGCCCGTGATCACCGAGTAGCTTTCGGCACAGTCACCGACCGCGTAGACGCCCTCGACGTTGGTGCGCATGGACGGGTCCACGGCGATCGCGCCGGTCTCGCCGATGGTCACTCCGAGGTCGCGCGCGAGGTCGGTGTTGGGCCGCACACCGACGGCAAGGATCACCAGCTGCGCCGCAATGAGTTCGCCGGTGTCGAGCCGCACGCCGCAGACCCGGGTGTCTCCTTCGAGTCCGGTCATGGACGTGTTGAGCCGTACGGTCACGCCGTGGCGCTCGAGTTCCTCCTGGACGCGGAACGCCATGTCCGCGTCGAGGGCCGGCATGACCTGCGGGAGGCGCTCGACCAGGGTGACGCCGATCCCGCTCGCGACCAGCTGTTCGGCCACCTCCAGGCCGATGAAGCCGGATCCGACGACCACGACCTGCTCCGGTGAGGCGTCGTCGAGCCAGCCCTTGATCGCCTCGGCGTCGCGGACGCTGCGCAAGGCGAAGACTCCCGGCAGGTCGACCCCCGGCACCGGCGGGATGATGCTGGTGGCCCCGGTGGCCAGCACGAGGCTGTCGTAGCGGTCCGCGGTCACCTCGCCGGAGGACAGGTCGCGAACCTGGAGGGTCCGGCCGGCCGGGTCGGCGCTGATCACCTCGTGGCCGGTGCGGATGTCGATGTTGTAGCGCTTGGCGAACCAGGCCGGGTCGCGGGGGTGGAGGTCGTCGGCGTCGGGCACGGTCCCGCCGATGAAGTACGGCAGGCCGCACCCGGAGTAGGAGATGTCACGGTCCCGCTCGTAGATCACGATCTCCATCTCCTCGTCGTTGCGCCGGGCCTTGGCGCCCACCGACGTGCCGGCGGCGACCGCACCGACGATCACGAGCCGCTGCGCGCGCGGCGACGCTGGCATGGGCATGTCGGACACGGGAACCTCCTGGGTTGATGCCCCGCGGGTGCGGGACTTCGTCGGATCGAAGTCGAGCGTCGAAGCCGGATGGGCCGGCCTTGACTCCAACAATAGCTCAGCTAGCATTGAGGCAATACCTGTCGAGGTAATCAGTCGAGGTAATCATCTGAGGAAGGGGCCGTCGTGGTACTCGGGGACGTGAACGCCAGGGCGCGCGCGTACGCCGCACTGGGTGACCCGTCGCGGCTCGCGATCATCGACCTGCTCGCGCACGCCGACCTCGCCTCAGGCGAGCTCGCCGCCCAGCTGGAGTTGCCGACCAACCTGGTCGCCCACCACCTCGGCGTCCTTGAGCAGGCGGGCCTCGTCACGCGGCACCGTTCCGAGGGAGACGGACGCCGCAGCTACGTTCAGCGGACCCCGGCCTGCGACCGGTTGCTCGGTGCGACCCCGCTGCCTCGTCCGGCCCGGGTCGCTTTCGTGTGCAGCCAGAACTCGGCCCGTTCACAGCTGGCGGAGTCCTACTGGCGCTCGATCAGCGACATTCCCGCCCTCTCGGCAGGAACCCGCCCCGCCCGACGGGTGCACCCGGGCGCGGTCTCGGTCGCGCGCCGCCACGGGCTCGACCTCACGCACGCGACACCCAAGCTCGCCCGGGACGTCCTCACCGGCGACGAACTCCTCATCGCGGTGTGTGACCGGGCCTACGAAGACGTGGACGGCCCGCTGCTGCACTGGTCCATTCCCGACCCGGCAGTCAAGGAGGACCCCCATGCCTTCGACGCCGCCTACGACGACATCACCCAACGCATCGACCGACTCGCATCAAGCCTTGAAGGAGAGCCACGATGACCGTCCACCCTGCTCAGGAACGCAGCTGGGAGGGTCTGCACCTTGACGACAGACTCGCGCTCAAGCAGGCTGCGGCGCACCTCGCGCAGGAGTTCTCCGGCCTGTATGGCACTCAGACCATCGAGCGGTTCATGGACAGTTCCTTCGACCAGTTCGCCGGCCGCGCGACCGTCACCAAGTTCCTGCCCCTGCTCGCCGAACGCTTCGCCAGGCAGCGCCTCCACGCGCTCGCCCGCGTCGAGGGACTCCACGACGACGGCAAACCCGTGGTGCTCTTCCTGTGCACCCACAACGCCGGACGGTCCCAGATGGCTCTCGGCTTCTTCCAGGCGCTCGCCGGCGACAATGCGGTCGCCTGGTCCGGCGGCTCCGAGCCCGGGCTCGAGGTCAACCCCGTGGCGGTCCAGGCGATGGCCGAACGCGGAATCGATATCGCCCACGAGTTCCCCAAACCCTGGACCGATGAGACCGTCCGCGCCGCCGACGTCGTCATCACCATGGGCTGCGGCGACGCGTGCCCCATCTTCCCGGGCAAGCGCTACGAAAGCTGGGAACTCGACGACCCCCACGGCCAGGATCTCCCCGCCGTCCGACCCATCCGCGACGACGTCGAACGACGCGTCCGCAGCCTTCTGGCATCGCTCAACCTGTGACGGAGGGCCCCGGGCGGGGCGCACACTTGAAGCATGTCAGCCGCTGCCGACATCGTGTCCGAGCTTGAACGCGTCCGCGACGACTACCGCCGCCTCATCGCGGCCGCCACCCCCGAGGAACTGCTGGCGCCCACGTGGGGGACCCGCTGGACCAACCGCGAACTCCTGTTCCACATGTGGTTCGGGCAGCATCTCGCGCGGGTGTTCGTTCCGCTGTTCGGTGGATTCGGACGGCTGCCACGCCGGGTCTCGATCGGCCACGCGCGTATCCTCACCGCGCTGACGCGTCCCTACAACTGGGTCAACTACGCCGGGCCAGTCGCTGGCGTCCGCGTCGTCGGGCTACGTCGCGCCGAGCACTGGATGAACCTCGACACCGACTGGCTCGTCGACTGGAGCCGCCGCGCGACCGACGCCGAGCTACAGCTCGCGATGGCTGTCCCCGAACAGTGGGATCCCTACTTCACGTCGTGGATGACCCGCGCCGACGTGCTCGAATGGGCACCCAAGCACTATGACCACCACCGCCGTCAGCTGACACTCGCCGGTCGCGAGCGGCACCGGCCCCAGCGGTAGGTACGACATCGGAAACGGGCTGGGCCGTCTGGGGTTGTCGGGCAGGGCGCGGCGCGGGGTCGCTCGGGTAGCAAGGGACCCTCACCGAGGTCGACTGCTGCTGGACTGAACCGTGTTCTTGTGGGCTGATGGCTCCCGTCCACCCGATCCCAGAGGGGGGAGTTGTGCCCGGGGGTGGTTCAAGGCGCCAGCCCTGGCCGCCCGCCCCGGAGCCCGCAATGCCACAGTGTCAGTCGCGGAGCAAGGCACCCCCATCAGGACCATGGGTCCGTCATCGGACCCACTGGCCGACGCGGCCCGTGTCTGCTCTGAATCGGTACGGACTCAGGCTGCGGGACTGTCCCCCGAGAACAGTAGACGCCCGTTATGAGAGCGAGTGGCGTGTCCGACTGAACAGGGGGCTGCGATGCAGAGCGGGAGCGGGAACCGGCGATGAGCTCGAGCGCGACCTCAACCGCGACACTGCACCCGCGCTCTGGGGCCAGCCAGACTCTCGCCCTCGCTGTTTCTTGAAGTAGAATGTTTCGTACTATGAGAAACGATGCTGGCCCGGAAACACTTCTGCTTGAGGATGCCATACGTCAGGTCAGGGAGCTGCTGCCGCGCGCGTGGACGGCCAACCTCACCGACGGCGCCGCCCCGTACGCGGGTGATGTGCTGTTGTCGGTGAGGGGGCCGGCAGGGGTGGGCGTCACCTACAGAGTCGAGGCAAAGCGGGCGGGCGGGAGGTCGCTCGCCGATACCGTGGCAGCCCTTCGGGAGCGTCAGCGGGAGACGGGCTTCCCAGTCTTGTTCGTCGCGGACTACATCGGCCCCGCCACCCGCCGTGCCCTGGCACAGGCGGGGATCAGTTACGTCGGCGCGACGGGCTGGGTGCGCTTGGTCTCGGACGACCCGTTGATCCTGCTCATGGGTGAGGGTGCCGAGCGCTCGCCTCGTGCTCCGGAGTCCGCTGCGGTGGTCCGGTTGAACGGGGTGGCCACCAGTCGCGTGATCCGCGCCCTGTCCGAGGTCGAGGTGCCGGTCGGTGTCCGGGAGTTGGCCAGTGTGGCGCAGGTGTCGCCCGGGTCGGTGTCTAAGCTGCTCGTCACTTTGGCGGCTGAGGGGATCGTCGACCGGGACGCCCGCGGCGCCTTGACCGGCGTCCGGCGTCGCTCGTTGCTGCGGCGCTGGGTGCAAGACTACGGATACGCCACCACCAACCCTGGCCTGGGGTACTGGCTCGCGCCGCGAGGGCTGGCCCAGGTCACCGACCGGCTCGCTAAACAGGAGGGTGTGGCGGTCACGGGTTCCGCGGCTGCCCGCCGGCTGCTGCCGCCGGACGCGACGTCGGTAGTCCCGTTGCGACTGTTCGCTCTTTACGCGGCGTCGCCCCGCAGGCTGGCTGAGCAGTTGGGCTTGGTGGAGGCGGACGCGGCGACCGCGAACGCGGTCATCGTCGCCCCCCAGGACCAGCGGATCCTCCCCCAAGCGGGTGAACCTGTCGCTCTCGCGCCCACAGCGCTCGTGCTGGCGGACCTGTTGACCCTGCCCGGCCGTTCGGACGCCGAGGCCGAGCAGTTGATGGACGCCCTCGCCGCAACCGACCCATCGTGGAAGGAGTGACATGGACGCCGTCGCCCCCGAGTACGTCGCCGCCCGCCGCGTCCTCCTCGACGCCCTCGAAGCAATGACCGACCACCTCCCGAGCCTCATCCTGGTCGGCGCCCAAGCCGTCCACCACCACACCGGCAAGACGGACCTCAACGTGCCCTTGATGACAACCGACGCCGACCTCGCCATCGACACCCGCGGGCTGGCGGACGTCCCCGAGATCGGCGCGGTCCTGCGCGGGGCGGGGTTCGTTCCCGGCCCCAACCCCGGTCACTGGGTCGCCGCCACCGACGTCGCCGTCGACCTCATGGTCGTCCCGCATCAAGCGGGCACGCGCCGGGAGTCGGCGCGTGCCGCACGACTCGCGCCCCACGACAGGCTGACCGCCCGGATTGCCAGAGGGCTCGAGCCCGCCTTGGTCGACCACGAACGCGTCACCATCGGGGCGCTGGAACCGGTCGACGACCGCACGTTCGACCTGGCCATCGCCGGCGCGGCCGCCCTGCTGGTGGCCAAGGTCATCAAGATCAGCGAACGGCTCGGACAGTCCGACCGCCAACCGGACAGGCTCAAGGAGAAGGACGCCCTCGACGCCTTCCGCCTCCTCCAGGCAGTCGAGACCGCCGACCTCGTCCTCGGACTGACCAAGCACCGCAGTGAACCCAACGCCGCGGCCGTCGCCGATGAAGCCGTCCAGATCCTGCGCTTGCACGCGACCTCACCCCGAGGCCGGATCGCGCACCTCGCAGCATCCGCCGCAGGAGGCGACGCCACGGTCGCTCCCGCGTTTGCCGCCCTCTGCAACGACCTGCTGGCAGCCCTGCGATGAGCAACGTAACTCTCGCCAGCGACCCTCTCGTGTCCGCCTATGCTGAGGGTCAGCCTTGGGCGCGTGTTCCGCGCGGGTCTGGGGTTCAGAATCATTCCCCACGTATTCCCCACGGCAAGGTGACGAAGTGCCAATCGGTCCACATAAGTCCTTGTCAGGGGGTCATTATCTGCTATAGAAGAGAGCTTCAACTCCTCTCTCGCGCACAACGAACAAACCCGTTCTGACTAGGGAAAACGAATCCCGGTCGAACGGGTTTTCCATGTCGTGCAACATACGTGAAACATCGGTCCGCGGCGATGTGGTCATGCTGGGACGTGAGAGTTCACGCGGAGCCACCTGCGGACGTGGGTCTAATGCGTTCTTGTTCGCTCCAGGGACGACCGCGCCCCCGCTCGAGGCCGGCTTGCTGTCCCGGCAGGGACGTCACCCGTCGCCAGACGCCCCCGCAGCTCCATGCCAATCGGTGTCCTTGCCTGCCCATGTCCAGAGTCGGCCGCGCACCTCATCCGCCGAGTCGTTGCAGCACTCGAACGAAGTCGTCGGCGGTCCTGACGAGCCATTGCACCAGCTGGTCAGCCTGCGCCGGGTCTCGGAAGTCGCCGGGGCGCTCCCGGATGATGCGGCTGGCCTTCTTCTCCGGTTGCTCGCGCCACTCCACGGCGTAGCCGAGGTCGCCCTCGATTTCCTTCCTCTGGTTGTGCAGCGCGTGGAACTGCTCCTTGCCCCCCTCGAGGTATATCTCCACGTAGACCCTTGGCTTCATGGTGTTCACGTTGAGGTTCACCTGGAGTGCGAGGCCCGCCGGCTCGACCGAGTACCAGTGTCGGCGACCTGGCGATCGGTGGAAGGAAGCATGCGTGGCATGCTCGCGGCCCCAGTCCTGCACCGACCCCCAGAACGCGACCTGTTGGACGCCCAGGGCTCCTGGATCCGTGGTGGTCTTTCGTGCCTGCCGGCGCCGACGCCTCCTCAGGGTGGACGCATCGATGTCCATCCCCACCCCGGATGCCAGTTCTACGGCGTCCATGAACCGCTCGGGGTCGGCCCTGCCCGCCTCTTCGAAGTCGACGCCCTCGTCACGGAGCAGGTCGCGCGGATCGTCCGTCCGGCCCCGATCGGTCCACCGGAACTGATCCGAGACGGTTCCTCCCGACTGCAGCACCCGCCATGGATTGGGCATCGGATGGTTCGCGATCGCGGAACCCACGGGAACGGGGTGGCTGCCGACCACCACCGCCACCTCGCCGTAGGTGGTCCACCTCCCGGACGGAATCCCGGCCAGCACGGCGGCGACGTCCAGACGCAACTCGGACTCGTGGTCACGGATCCCGACGAGCTTCTCGTTGGGACCGGGCCACAGTTCCACGATGCGTTCGGCCAGCGCCTGCGCACGTTCCGTGATCTCGCTCGCACCCCACGTCTGGTGCTCCGCGATCGTCTGGTTCATGCGCACGCCGCTCTCGGCGAGCATCGTGCGCTTCTGCGAGAACGGCCGGTTGCTCAACTCGCTGTTGTACCCGGACAGCGTGAGATTCCCCAGAGTGTGGACGAGGCGCTCGTGCTCGAACGCCACCTCGGCCTCCGCAGGCAAGCTGGCAGCGAACTCGGCGCGCACGGCGTCCGTCAAGGTCTGCGGCAGCACGTGCTCGATGGTGAGCTGCTTGGCGTCGACCGGTTCCTTCGGCCGCAGGGCTTCCTCGAGCCACAGCAGGATGAGCTTCTTCTGGGACGCCCGCCCCTGCCAGTAGAACGGCACGGTCGTGACGGCCTCGCGCACCTGGGCGTCCGTTGCGAAGTGCTTGCGCCCCTCCGACAGGTAATCCCGCAACGCCGCCTCGACGTCGGACGCCTCGGTGATGGCGCCGACCGCCTGCAAGAGCGTCCGGTTCAAGCCTGCGGTCGCCCTCCCGATCACGATCCTGCGAACGAAGTACGACTCCAGGCAGAGGAGGGCTGCGATGGCCTTGTCGTCGGAGGCGCGTCCTGCTGCTCGCTGCGCCAGCACCTGCATCACGATCGGGTACGCCGTCGTGGAGCCCCAGGCCCGGATGCGTTCGAGCCGCTTCCGTAGGGCCTGGTTCTGTTCGCGTTCGGGCTTGAGGATGGTCGCCAGTACGTCGCCGAGCTTGGCGATCCGACGGATCTCCGCCGCGACCTCAGCCGCGGTGGTCAGCGTGTCGAAGCGGCGTTGCTGCCCCAGGTAGGTGTCCGACTGCTTGGCCTTCTCGTCGTTGTGCACGAGGTCCAGCCAGAACAACAACTCCAGGTTCTCCGCGCCGAGCTTGTCCTCCAACGGACGCCACAGCGCCTCGTACACCTCCTCCGCACGATCACCCAGGCGCATGAACAAGTGGTTCTTGAGCAGATCCGACTGAGTGAGCCGCAGACCGGTGTTGTTGAGCGACTCGAAGATCCGGTGCGCGTTGTCGCCGGCCTCCGCTGTGACCGCGACCAGCGCGAGTCCACGGAGCACGGCGTTCTCGATGGCCGCGATGTCGTGGGGATCCTCGGGATCGTCGATCTCGGCCAGCTTCACCCGGAACCGCCGATACGCCGCACCCACGGCGTCCTCGCCGCCTGCCTCCGCGCTGGCACGCACGATCGCCAGATACGCCGACCGGTCGGCCTGTGTCGGCACCAGCTTGGGAGGCTTGCCCGCCTCGTACTTGTTGACGAGATACTGGGCGTCGATCCGGTCGCGGTGCTCCTGGCCGTCGGACTCTGACAGATGATCGCGGATGGCCGCCAGCAGGATCGACAAGGTCGTGAGCCGCTGCTGACCGTCGACGACCAGGAACTTGTGGACGCCGACCACCCCGTTGTCGGGGCTGGCCGCCAACACCAGCGACCCGATGAAGTGGCTGGGCGTACCCCCGGCCCGACGCGCCTCAGCGATTTCGATCAGGTCATCCCACAACTGGTCGATCTGCTTGGGACCCCATGAGTAGACGCGCTGGTAGAGCG
>RRZU010420681.1_pt1 | contig 10457 bp, 5 predicted proteins | sample 2165561 | NCBI WGS metagenome assembly RRZU01 (sample SAMN10456909, study PRJNA506462) | wastewater metagenome | isolation source: wastewater sludge | place: USA: Moscow, Idaho | reverse complement strand
TCCACAACCGTGAAGTCTTTATTAGATGAAATTAAACAACGTGATATTCATATCGCCTTAGATGATTTTGGTACAGGCTATTCTTCACTTTCTTACTTAACTGACTTCCCAATAGACATTTTAAAAATAGACCGTAGCTTTGTTTCTAAAATTGGAAATACCAAACAAGAAGCTATTGTCAGCGCCATGATTGCCATGGGCAAAGCCATGGGCATGAGCGTTGTGGCTGAAGGAATTGAAACTGAACAACAACTCGAATATTTGAAGAATTTAAATTGTGATATTGCGCAGGGATATTTATTCTCTAGGCCTTTGCCTGAAAGTGAAGCGACTCAATTTCTAAAAGCCAATTTAGTATCGCGCGCTTATCGCTCCTTAATCTGATACCAGACCTAAAAGCTCTAAGTTTGTTCTAAAAATAAACAGTGACGTCTGTGCTAAGGGGGCAAGTAATGGTATATTCGATAAGATTCATAAAAATCCACCAGCATCGCTGGCCAACTTGTCACATAAGAGATTCAGATGGACGATCAATCATTAAAACAGCAGGCACTTTACTATCACGAATTTCCAACACCAGGAAAAATCAGCGTTACTCCAAGTAAGCAGCTGGTCAATCAACGTGACTTAGCGCTTGCTTACTCACCAGGTGTCGCAGCACCATGTTTAGAGATTGAACGTGATCCTTCAACAGCTGCACTTTATACCGCACGCGGTAACTTGGTTGCTGTCGTGAGTAACGGTACAGCAGTGTTAGGTTTAGGTAATATCGGTCCTTTGGCGTCTAAACCTGTGATGGAAGGTAAAGGCGTACTCTTTAAAAAGTTTGCTGGTGTCGATGTATTTGACATCGAAATTGCTGAAAATGATCCAGACAAAATTGTAGATATTGTTGCAGCATTAGAACCAACTTTTGGTGGTATCAACCTTGAAGACATCAAGGCGCCAGAATGTTTCTACATTGAGCAAAAACTTCGTGAACGCATGAATATTCCTGTGTTCCACGATGACCAACACGGTACGTCAATCATTGTAGGTTCTGCCCTACTCAATGCCTTGTTACTTAACGGCAAGAAAATTGAAGAAATCAAAATCGTTGCTTCAGGTGCAGGTGCAGCCGCACTGTCTTGTTTAGACCTGTTATGTGCATTGGGCGCGAAAAAAGAAAATATCATTGTTGCGGATTCGCGTGGTCTAATCACCACCAAACGTGAAGGTTTGGATGACTCGAAAAAACGCTATATGCAAGACATTGAAGGAACGCAACTTGCTGATGTAATTAGCGGTGCGGATATGTTCCTTGGTCTTTCTGCAGCGGGTATCTTGACCAAAGCTATGGTCAAAGAAATGGCTGAAAATCCAATTATCTTTGCTTTGGCTAACCCAGACCCAGAAATCTTGCCTGAACATGCGCATGAAGTACGTCCAGATGTGATTATGGCAACAGGTCGTTCGGATTATCCGAACCAAGTTAACAACGCACTTTGCTTCCCGTATATTTTCCGTGGTGCATTAGATGTTGGCGCAACTACCATCAACGAAGAAATGAAAATTGCTTGTGTACACGCAATTGCACGCATGGCACACATTGAAGCAGATGCAGCAACTTATGGTGAAAAATCTGCATCATTTGGTCGTGACTATTTAATTCCACGCCCACTTGATCAGCGTTTAATTCTTGAAATTGCACCTGCAGTTGCTCAGGCAGCAATGGATTCAGGTGTAGCAAGTCGTCCAATTCAAGACTTCTCTGCATACCGTCAGCGTTTGTCTGAGTTTGTATATAACTCGGCATTTATGATGAAGCCTATTTTTGCTCAAGCAAAAACTGATCCTAAACGTATTGCTTATGCAGAAGGTGAAGACTTACGCGTCCTTCGCGCAGTACAAATTGCAGTGGATGAAGGCTTGGCTAAACCAATCCTTGTAGGTCGTACCTCAGTAATTGAAGCGAACATCAAAAAGTTAGGTTTACGTCTTGAACATGGCGTGAATATGGAAATAGTAGACCAGGAAAACAACCCTAACTACGAAAAATTTGCAGATGATTACTACACCATCATGCAGCGTAAAGGCGTTACACCTGAATACGCGCAGCGTGAAGCACGTCGTCGCTCTACCCTCATTGCAGCAATGTTAGTGAAGCATGGTTTAGCCGATGGTATGTTATGTGGTACTTATTCAAGCTACGACATTCACCTTGATTTCGTAAAAAATGTGATTGGTCTAAAAGAAGGTCGTACTAACTTCTTTACCCTTAACGCATTGATGCTTGAAGATCGCAACTTGTTCATTGCCGACACTTATGTCAACACAAACCCAACTGCTGAACAGTTGGCTGAAATGACACTTTTAGCGGCTGAAGAAGTACGCCGTTTTGGTATGACACCACGCGTTGCTCTACTTTCTCACTCAAGTTTTGGTTCTGACCAACAAGACTCTAGCGCACAAAAAATGCGTAAAGTCTTTGAAATCTTGAGTGAGATTGCACCTGAGCTTGAAGTTGAAGGTGAAATGCACGGTGATGCAGCATTAGACGAAAATATTCGTCAATTTGCTTTCCCGAACTCACGCTTCAAAGGTTCTGCAAACTTGTTGATTATGCCGAACTTAGATGCAGCCAATATTTCATTTAACTTGTTGAAATCGACTTCTGGTAACAATGTTACGATTGGCCCTATCTTGTTAGGTGCAGCAAAACCTGTACATATTTTGACTCCGACTGCAACGACACGTCGTGTTGTGAATATGACTGCACTCACTGTTGCTGAAATTCAACAAACAGCACAAGTTAAAGCATAAACCTATATTTCTGAGTGACTGACTCAGAATTATAGACTTGAGAAAACCTCTATTCTGTAGCATGATTGCTTGAAGAATAGAGGTTTTTTCATGCAAGTTTATTTAGTAGGCGGTGCAGTTCGAGATCACTTACTCGGGCATCCCTATCACGAAAAAGATTATGTTGTGGTTGGCGCAACGCCCGAACAACTTTTGGCTCAAGGTTTTCAACCTGTGGGCAAAGATTTCCCTGTTTTTCTTCATCCTGAAACCAAAGATGAATATGCACTTGCTCGTACAGAGCGCAAATCTGGACATGGTTATCACGGTTTTGAATTTCATACCGACCCAAGCGTGACTCTAGAAGAAGATTTAATCCGCCGTGACTTAACCATTAACGCCATGGCAATGGATAGCGATGGCAATGTTTATGACCCTTACGGTGGACAGCAAGATTTGTGCAATAAAGTGCTGCGCCATGTATCCAATGCATTTGTAGAAGACCCGTTACGAGTACTGCGCATTGCCCGTTTTGCGGCACGTTATCATGCTTTAGGCTTTGTGGTTGCCCCTGAAACCTTGTTATTAATGCAAGAATTGGCAGAATCTGGTGAGTTACACGCGCTGACACCTGAACGCGTGTGGAAAGAAACTTCACGCGCCTTAATGGAAGCACGTGCCGATGTTTATTTTGAAACGTTGCGTGCCTGTGGTGCTTTAAAAGTTTTATTTCCTGAATTAGATGCTTTATTCGGTATTCCACAGCGTCCTGAATATCACCCTGAAATTGACAGTGGTGTGCACACCATGATGTCACTACAACAAGCCTGTCGTGCCAATTACTCACTCGATGTACGCTTTGCAGTGTTATTGCATGATTTAGGCAAGGCCTTGACCCCTGCCGATGAATTACCACGGCACATTATGCATGAAGAACGTGGGATTCGACCTGTAACGGAAGTGTGTGAACGCCTGCGCGTACCGACCAATACCAAACAACTTGCACTTGCTGTATGTAAAGAGCATTTAAAATGCCACCAAGCATTGAGCTTAAAGCCTGGCACGTTATGGCGCTTATTACAGCGTTTGGATGTCTTGCGTCGTCCTGAGCGTGTAGAAGCCTTTGTACAAGCCTGTGAATGTGACTCTCGTGGGCGTTTAGGTTTGGAAGATCGTGACTATCCGCAAGCGAGCTATATTTTGGAAGCGATTCAAGTGGTACGCAGCATTAAGGCGCAAGACTTACCTGCCGATGTCCAAGGCCCCGATATTGGTGAAATGCTGATTGAACGACGCATTAAAGCGATTGAGCAATTAAAGGCACGTCACTTGGCTGCTACTGCTTAGGCTATTTAAGTCTATAGAACGTCATTACATGCGTTCTTTGATCTATCATTCTTAACCTATTTAAGTCAGCCTAAATTTCTGATCGAAAAGCCGTAATCTTCTAAAATATAGAAGCTACGGCTTTTTAGCTCAAATAAATCCTTCTTGAAATAAGAAACTGTCTTTTGCTTTTAGGCAAGCTGCGCAGGAAAGCTAATCACTTGCTCTAAACGCATCTGCTCAGTTGCAATCATCAATAAGCGATCTATGCCCAAGGCGATACCTGAACATTCAGGCATGTTCGGCAACGCAGCCAATAAATATTCATCAATTGGCATCACATGTAAACCAAGTTGTGCGCGTTCTGCATTATCGGCTTCAAAACGAGAACGCAGCACAGTAGCATCAATCAATTCATCATAGGCATTGGCAAGCTCTAAACCTTCGATATATAGCTCAAAACGGGCTGCGACCAATTCCCCATCATCATCTGTTCTGGTTTTAGCCAAAGATGCTAATTCAGGTGGAAAATCGGTTAAAAATACAGGAGCATCAAAGCCCAAACTTGGTTCTACAAAATGTGAAAACAATAGGTCGATGTAGCCTAGACGGTCATCACCCAAATCCAGATGCAAACCCACACGATGACAGCAGTCTTTCAATTGTTGCAGACTTGCCTGTAAAGGATTTAAATCCAAACGATCCATAAATGCGTGTTTATAACTCAACACTGTTGGACGTACTTCGCCAAAGCGTTGTTTTAACGTCAGATTAAGTAAATCTGTCACCTCAAACATAAGCTCTTTCAGGCTAAATTCGGGACGATACCATTCCAACATGGTAAATTCGCTGTTGTGTTTACGTCCATGCTCATCATCACGAAAGACTTTGCAAATTTGATAAATAGCACCACTACCACTGGCCAATAAACGCTTCATGGCAAATTCAGGTGAGGTCTGTAAATAGTGCGTATGCAATTTGCCCTGCACATGGCGCTGTGCTTGCACTGAAGCCAAATGCACATCTGTCACTCCTGCCTGTGACAAAATTGGCGTTTCAACTTCAAGTACCTCACGTTCAGCAAAAAACTGGCGTATCTGTGCATACAATTGCGCACGTGCACGCATACTGTTTAAGTTGCAAGTTGGCTGATATTGCAGATTTGAACTCATGCGTGCGGGCCTCCGTGCGCTGCCCATTCACGACGCAGAGGATAGGTTTTTCTTAAATGATCAAAAGCCTGCTGCTCAACTTTGCCCGCTTTGACACAGGCACGTAAATTGGCATCATCCTGTGCAATGTCATAAATTTGGCTTAAATGTGCATGCAGACTATTTTTCAAATCTTGTGTTTGGAAGTATTGCGTACAGCTTGGCAATTGAGTTTCAAATTGTTTTGTTGCATCTAAACCAAACTTTTCACAAAAAGCCTGATAAATCATTTGTGTGCCACGTGCCTTGCCTTCTAGACTATACCCTGCAATATGCGGGGTTGCTAAAGCAAGTAAGTCCAATAATTCTGCAGAGATTTCAGGTTCATATTCAAAAACATCTAATACCACTAAACGCTGAGTATGTTGAATATCCTGCATTAAAGCCGCTTCTTCTACCACTGGCCCACGCGCTGAATTAATCAGAATGGCTTGAGGCTTCATACATGCCAAACGCGCTGCATTAATTAAATGATGAGTAGGATGTTCACCAGTTTCTGTTAATGGCACATGAATGGAAATTGCATCTGCCTGTTGTAATAGTGCATCTAAGTCACATTGCTGCACATTGGGCAACTGCACAAATGGATCGTATGCGATGACATCCCAACCTAATAATTGTGCCATTTTGACCAAGCGCGAGCCGACATTGCCCAGTCCAATAATGCCAAGTTTAAAGTTTTGATTGGCATGTAGTAATTCAGGCTCGAGATGAAGCAATGCGGTAATCACATACTCACTCACCGCCTGCGCATTACAACCTGCCGCATTTGACCATGCAATGCCCTGCTGCTCGATGGCTGGGATATCAAGGTGGTCTGTGCCAATGGTCGCGCTGCCAATAAATTGAAGCGCGGTCTGTTGAATCAATGCTGCATTCACTTGGGTGACGGAACGAACTAGCAGCGCATCAGCATCTTGCACATCTTGATGCGTTAGACGGCGTCCAGCCTTGTGCTCTATTTCTGCCAAATCTGCAAAGAAATAATCGGTATATGCCAGATTTTCATCTGCAATGATTTTCATAACGCCATCCCATGTGTGTTTGCTTGTTTATGATAGCTTGAGTTGTCTAGGATGACTATGATTGTTGAGATTAATGCAGAATTGTTGAACAGCAAGCCGACGATTCATTTAGGTGGAAACATGCACGTCTATATAAAAGTTGCATATTCACAGCAAAAAAATCAGCCACCCGAAGGTGGCTGACTGCTATAGATTAAGCGAGTTAAATCTTAACCAATAAATTTACGCGCATTGCGGAACATACGTAACCATGCACCATCTTCAGTCCATTCTTCAGGTTTCCAAGAATGTTGAAGCGCACGGAAATTACGTTCAGGGTGCGGCATCATAATTGTTGCTCGACCATCTTTTGAAGTTACGCCTGAAATACCTTCTGGCGAACCATTAGGGTTCATTGGATAATGTTGAGTCGCATTTCCGTGGCTATCGACATAACGTAAAATCACTTGGTTGCCTGCGTTCAAGGCTGCCAAATTAGCTTCTGGTGCAACGACGCGACCTTCACCATGTGCCACTGCGATTGGTAAAATCGAGCCTTCCATATCTTGCAATAATACAGAGTTTGATTTTTCCACACGGACGTTAACGCTACGCGCTTCAAACACTTCTGAAGTATTGCGATGGAAACGTGGCCACGCTTCTGCACCTGGAATGAGTGGTGCTAATTGTGACAACATTTGACAACCGTTACAGATACCCAGTGAGAACGTTTCTTGACGGTTAAAGAATTTCTCAAACTGGTCGCGTAATTTCGGGTTGAACAAGACTGACTTCGCCCAGCCACCGCCAGCACCTAATACGTCACCGTAAGAGAAACCACCACACGCCACTAAGCCTTCAAAGTCGTCTAAATCGACACGCCCTGCAAGCAAGTCACTCATGTGTACGTCAACGGTGTTAAAGCCGACTTTGTCAAATGCTGCCGCCATTTCTACATGACCGTTTACGCCTTGTTCACGTAAAATCACCATGTTAGGACGACGTGTGTTGATGTATGGCGCTTCAACTGGCTCATTTAAGTCAAATGTCGGTTGAGCAATTAAGCCTTTGTGGTTTTTGTCTGTGATCAAAACAAATTCTTGATCAGCAGTTTCTGAGTTGTCACGTAAACGCTGGATTTGGTGTGATACTTCACTCCAAGCCGTTTGCAAATCAGCACGCTCAAGCACTAAGCCATTTACAGCAAGTTGGTCGGTGTTATTAACTGTACCGACTACCGAAATTGCATCTTTCAGAGTAGATGCAGCAACTTCAGTAACTAAGTCAGCCCAATCCGCTTTAGAAATTTGTAGTACTGCACCAATTTCTTCAGCAAACAATGCCGCAACAGATTGATCTTCAAGCGCTACGCCTAAACGCGAAGCGAACATCATTTCTGTCACAGTTGCCAATAAACCACCATCACCGATGTCATGGTAAGCTTGAATCAAGCCGCGGTTATTCCAGTCTTGTACCAAAGCAAAGAATGCTTTGAATTCGTCAAAGTTATCGACATCTGGTGTTACTGAACCAATAGCTTTATAAACTTGCGCTAAAATTGAACCGCCTAAACGGAACTGACCTTTAGACAAGTCAATACGTACCAATACTGAATCGGTATTTTTCAATTCAGGGGTTAGTGTTTTACGTACATCGGTCACTGGTGCAAATGCAGTAATTACACCTGACATTGGTGAAGTTACAGATTTATCAACACCTTCGTCATTCCAAGTGGTACGCATAGACAATGAGTCTTTACCTACTGGAATTGCAATTCCTAGCGCAGGACACATTTCCATACCAATGGCTTTTACACCTTCAAACAAAGCTTGGTCTTCGCCTTTTTGACCTGCTGCTGCCATCCAGTTTGCAGATAATTTAATGTCGCTGATCTGGTCAATTTTGGCTGACATGATATTGGAAATAGATTCTGCCACTGCCAAACGCGCAGATGCTGCAGGGTTTAATAAAGCTACAGGTGGACGTTCACCCATCGCCATTGCTTCACCTGTAAAGCCTTGCAAGCTGGTAGTGGTTACTGCTGCATCTGCAACAGGCACCTGCCATGGGCCAACCAACTGATCACGTGCAACCATACCTGTAATTGAACGGTCACCAATCGTGATTAGGAATGATTTAGAAGCAACAGTTGGATTCTTGATGACACGGTAAATCGCATCTTTCAGATCAGTAACTTGAGCTGCATCAAAATCATCACCTTGACGCTCAATGCTTTCATAAGAACGGCTCATGCGTGGCGTACCACCTAACAAGACCTGCATTGGCATATCTACAGCTTTGTTATTGAACAGTGGATCTTCAACCGTTAAATGACGCGCTTCTGTCGCTTCACCCAATACTGCAAACGGACAACGCTCACGCGCACAGATTGATTCAAATAATTCTAAAGAACTTGGACGGATGGCCAATACATAACGCTCTTGCGCTTCGTTTGACCAAATTTCCATTGGTGACATGCCTGGTTCTAAAGATGGAATCTTACGCAAATCAAGTACAGCACCTAGTTCGTGATCATTCACCAACTCAGGCATTGCGTTTGAAATACCACCTGCACCCACGTCATGCACTGATACGATTGGGTTAGCATCTTCCAAACGCCAGCACGTATCAATTACTTCTTGGCAACGACGTTCCATTTCTGGGTTTTCACGTTGTACTGAAGCGAAGTCAAGATTTTCACCCATGGTTCCGCTATCTACAGAAGATGCAGCGCCACCGCCTAAACCGATCAACATCGCAGGGCCGCCTAAAACGATTAATAAATCGCCTGGCTGAATTGGGTCTTTTTCGACATGGTCTGGACGAATGTTGCCGTAACCACCTGCAATCATGATTGGTTTATGGAAGCCTTTTACTTCACCATTCACGTTTTGCTCGAAAGTACGGAAGTAACCATTTAACGCAGGACGACCAAATTCGTTGTTAAACGCTGCACCGCCCAATGGTCCTTCAATCATAATTTGTAATGGCGATGCCATACGTGAAGGCTTGCCATAATTTTCTTCCCAAGGCTGTTCAAAACCAGGAATATTTAAATTCGATACTGTAAAGCCTGTTAAACCTGCTTTTGGTTTACCACCACGACCTGTCGCGCCTTCATCACGGATTTCACCACCCGAACCTGTCGCAGCACCTGCAAATGGTGCAATTGCAGTTGGGTGGTTGTGTGTTTCCACTTTCATAAGAATGTGGGCAGCTTGGCTCTTATATTTATAAACGTAGTGACCTGTTGCAGCATCTTTTTTCGGATAGAAACGCTGCGTATCAAAACCAACAATCACCGAAGCGTTGTCTTTGTAAGCCGACAATACGTCTGTTGGTGATTCTTTATAAGTATTTTTGATCATTTGGAACAATGACAATGGCTGTACTTCGCCATCAATTGTCCATTCAGAACCAAAGATTTTGTGACGGCAGTGCTCAGAGTTGGCTTGTGCAAACATCATCAATTCGATGTCATGCGGATTACGACCTATCTTGATAAATGCTTCAGTTAAATAATCAATTTCTTCGTCAGACAAGGCAAAACCAAACTCGCTGTTGGCTTTTACCAATGCTGCTTTACCTTCACCCAAAATATCAATGCTATTTAAAGGTTTTGGTTCAGTTTCAACAAATAACGCTGCAGCATCGTTAATGTGGTTAAACACACTTTCGGTCATGCGGTCATGCAATACTTGTTTTACTTCGTTTGAAACGTCTGTAATACCTTTTAAGGTAAACAAAACACCGCGTTCTAGGCGGTGTACAGGCGTATTACAGTTGGCAAAAATATCGGTTGCTTTTGATGACCAAGGAGAAATTGTGCCCACACGTGGTGTCACTAAAATTTGAACTTCATCACTTGCAGCTTGGCGTAATTCAAAAGATGCACCATCGTTTAAAAGCTGTAAAGCAGATTGCTGTTGTTGCTCGTCGAGCGCTTGGTCAAATAAATAAACCCATTGGCTATCGAAAGATTGAACAGAACTCATTGACGCTAAACGGTTTAAGAGTTGAGTTTTCTTAAAAGATGAATGTGCAGGTGCACCGGCAACGATAAACATGCTGATTTTGGCTCCACGGGCTGATCTTTTGGACCATGCCACAATGTGACTTGAAGAGAGCGCATATT
>RRZU010154376.1_pt1 | contig 10457 bp, 11 predicted proteins | sample 2165561 | NCBI WGS metagenome assembly RRZU01 (sample SAMN10456909, study PRJNA506462) | wastewater metagenome | isolation source: wastewater sludge | place: USA: Moscow, Idaho | reverse complement strand
GGGTTACGGTGGCTGCACTCCCCGGAGCACGGCTTCGGGGAAAGCCCCGCAATGGGCATCGCGGCGATCCGGGTGGTCCCGGGCACCGGTTCATACCCGGTTGCGTTGCGGGTTCGACTCCCCACGCCGCGTCCATTCGCGAACGCACGCTATCCCAGCGTTTTCAGGGGATCGCGGCCACTTGGCTCCGCTCGGCGATGACCGCCTGGACGCCAGTTGGACACACCTGAGCACACCGCTCCGTATCGCGCCGTCGATCTACGGCCGATGGCGTTTCGGACGGGAGCGGCTGTAGATCAGTGCGGCGCCGCCCACGAGGGTCACCAGCGCGAGCGCCGTCAGTAGCAGGATCGGCACGTCGGCGCCGGTGACGGCGAGCGTTCCGGTCGGTGCGGCGGCCTCCGTCACGGTGAGGTTCGCCCATGCCGAGCCGGACGCCGCTCCCCGCACCTCGATGCGGTGCGCGCCCGGTGGCGTGTCGCGAGGGACGGGGACGACGGTCGAGAATGCGCCCCAGGCGTCGGATGCCGCCAGGGCGAGGTCCACGGGATCGGAGTGCGGCGTCACCTGCAGCGACTCGGTCGGTGCGAAGCCCGCGCCGGTCACCGTGACCTTGCCGCCGGCTGCGACGGTTCCGCCCGCGATGGCGATCGTCGGGTCCGTGCCCGGATCGGCCCCGGGGTCCGGGCCCGGATCGGTCCCGGGGTCCGTGCCCGGATCGGTGCCGGGGGCGGCGGCACGTTCGAGCACGAGGTAGGGAGCGATCACCGGACCGCGCGTCCAGTCCATCACCTCGGCCTGCGGCCTCGCGCCGGTGAACAGGTCGAATGCGTTCGAGTCGGATGTGTCGGTAACTCGCGAGGGATCCTGGTCGGTAAAGCTTCCTGCTCCGCCGCCGCCGCGGAAGGGGCCGACGAAGTCGGGGCAGTCGACACCCTGCGCGCACTCCGCACTGTAGACGGGGCGCACGTTGCCCACGCCCTCACCGTCCTCTGCGTCGCTGAACATGGCCACCTGGTATCCGGTCGCGGCCAGGTCGCTCCCCCCGAAGACTGCGGCCGGCACGGTGGCGACGATCGACCCACTCGGGTCGAGGGTGACGGCGCCGACGCGCCGGTGGTCGGCGTCGTAGACACCGCCACCGAACGCGGCATCCGCGTACCGGCCGTCCGCAACGATCGCGTGCGTCCAGGCGCCCTCTGTGGAGGTGTTGGTACCGGGCAGCATGGGATTCACCGCGGTCGACGAGCCGTCGCGCACGTAGATGTTGACCCGCTGCGTGCTCATGCCCGAGCCACCCCAGGGATTGTGGATCTCGCCACCCATCGCCACGACGAATCGCACGAGGTCGCCGTCCCGATACACATCCAGGCCCGTCAGGTCGAAGCTGCCGGTCGGATAGGTGTACGTACCCGGCCCGTTGTCGTCGCCGACCGGATCCTCGACCGAGCCGGGCAGGGTGCCGAGGGTTGATCGCCGAGGCCCGCAGAGACATTGCCCCGCGATCACTGGTGTCAGCCGGTCGGCAGGTGGCGACGCCCGCTCATGGCGACCACGCCGAGGCTGAGGGCTGCGATCAAGGAGCCCGCGAGGAACATCGCAGAATACGTGATCCACGCGCCGAGCGCCGCCAGGATGGCCGGGATGAAGAAGCCCAGGTAGGTCAGCGAGTAGTACACGGCGGTGAGCCCCGCGAGGTCGTCGGGTCCTGCGATGCGCTGGATCTCGCGCAGACCGCCGACCAGCAGCATGCCGTAGGCGGTGCCCAGCGCGGCGGCCGCGACGAACGCCCAGGGCAGCGAGTGCAGGCCGACGGCGACGGCGGCCAGGCACATCGCGGGGACGGTCACCGCCAGCGCGGCGACGACGCCGCGCGCGGAGCGCGGCGAGTCGACCCGGGCGGCGAGCTTCTGCACGGCGACGCCGCAGCCGAGAGCGACCACGCACAGCAGGCCCGAGATCCCCACCTCCAGGCCCGGCACCTGCGACATCATCAGCCCCGGCAGGATGGCGTAGGCGCTGGCGGCAGTGCCGAACACCCACGGCGCCATGGGTACGACAACCAGCAGGAACCGCCGGTCCATTGCGGTCGGTATGCGCAGGTCATCGAGCAGCGGCGCGGCGTCCCGGCGGCGCCGGCGGGTCTCGGGCGCCTGCAGCAGCACGAAGAAGGCGGCCAGGGTGATGGCGATGTGCACGACGTAGGGGGATGCCGCCGGCAACGGTCCGAACTGCGCGAGCGCGGCGGCGACGCCGGCGCCGAGCGCGAAGCCCGACGTCAGCGCGAGCGCGGCACGCGACGCGCCGCGGCCGTCGGCGCTGTCGAGTTCGAACGGCGCCTCGGAGAGCTCCTTGACCCAGCTGGTCCCCACAGCCATCACCAGGCCCAGGGCAACGCCCGAGAGCACCCGGCCGGCGAACAGCAGGGGCGCCGAAGCCGCGCCGACCGCCAGCAGAGCGCTGCCGGCCACGGCGATCAGCGGTGCCGGCACGAAGAGCGGGCGCCGGCCGTAGCGGTCCGAGAGCGGACCGCCCAGCAGCAGCGCGGGTACGATGCCGAGCACGTAGGCACCGAGCAGGACGTTGACCGTCAGCGCGCTCATGTGGTCGATCTGGCGGTACATGACCAGCAGCGGGGTGAACTCGTTCCCTCCCCACGCGACGGCGAACAGCGCGGCGCCCACGCTCAGCCACGGCGCGGCAGCGCGGGACGCGGCAGCGCGGGGCGCGGCAGCGACGGTCGGAACCTTGGCGGTTGCGCTCACGACAGCAGATCCCGGTGCGTGTTGCGGATGTGCCGCGCGAGCGCCACCTCGAAGGCATCCGGGTCACGATCGCCGATGAGGCGTGCGAGCAGCTCATGGTCGGCGAGCACCTGTGGGGTGCGATCCTCTCGCCGCCAGAGCGAGCGCGTGACCATCCGTCGTTGACGGTCCCGCAGCGTCGCGAAGAATCCGCCCAGCAGGACATTCTCACCCGCCTCCACGATGGCGGCGTGGAAGGCGGTGTCGGCTTCGGCGAGTCCGTCGAGATCCTGCTCGACGAAGGCCGCGCGTTGCCGCTCGATGATGGCGGTGAGGATGGCCACGAGGCCCTGCGCCCGCTCGCTGTCGCGACCGACTCGGCGCACGGAATCCGTCTCGATGAGCACGCGGGCGTCGACGACGTCTTCGAGTTCGTGCGGCTGGGCTTCGGCGATGAGGGCCCCGCGTTTGGGATACAGCCGCATCCACCCCTCGGCCTGCAGGCTCAAGAATGCCTCACGCACGGGCGTGCGGCTCATCCCGAGCGACTCGGCGATCGAGCCCTCGCTGACCATCGACCCACCGGGCAGCTCTCCGTCCAGAATCCGCTGCTTGACGACCTGATAAGCAATCTCCGCCGCGGAGCGCGTGTCGACCGCGCGGGTCGAGCTTGCGGCGATGTCGCTCTCCAACGTATTCATGACATAGATACTAGTCGCATCTATGTCATGAATCGACTGGTCGAGTCCCGCTCGAACGGCCGGGCGGTTCCCGCGCATCGGCGCGCGGCACCGCCCGGCGTCGTCGGGGGCATACCCGGTGAGCTGGTCCCCGCCGGAGCGACGTCAGCGGGCGTACACCTTCGCCTCCCACGGACTCAGGGCGGCATCGGCACGATCCTCGCCGACCACGTTGTTCAAGATCGGACGCTCGTCGCGCCAATAGTCGCGCTCGGCTTCGGGGAGGTGCGGGGTCACCGCCGACGAGGACAGGTTCGCGATCACCAGCAGGCGCTGGGCGCCGAGGGTGCGTCGGAAGGCGAACACGGCCGGCGCGCCGACGTCCAGTCGCTCTCTTCACGAAAGGCCGCTATCCCAATTGTTTCAAGGGATCGTGGCCGCTTTGCTCCTCTTCGGTGACGACCATCCGGACACCAGGTGGACACACCTTGACCACGACGCCCAGTTCGCGTTCTCGTCACGTGGATCACGTCTTCCGATTTTCCTGTAATCGTGCTTACATGTAATCCCGTAACGATGATCGCAGGAATACCTGGAAACCGAGGAGCGCGATGAAGGGCAACGAGCTGGTCTGGCGTGCTCTCGCCGATCGTGCGCTCGAAGGGCAGCGGACCTGGCGGAACGTCGCCGACCTCGCCTACGAAGCGGGGGTTCCGAGCACGACCGCGTATCTTGCTCTCGAGCGACTCGAGAGCAACGGGACGATCGATCGGTACAGCCGGGGCGGGCTCGCGGTCGTCAGCATCGACAAGCTCCTGACGACGCTGTGCGCGTGGCGCAACCTCGAGCGCGACACCCTCGCCTGGACGACGCGCGAAGGCATCGGTCCGGTTCTCGACTCGAAGCTGGGCCCCTACGCGCTCGGCGGCGCTGATGCGGCGAACGCGATCCTGAAAGGCCGAGCCGTCGCGGACTTCAACGAACACATCGTGTACCTGCCCGCGTCCGTGAATCTCACCTCCCTGCCCGCCGGCAGGGAGGTACGCGTGCTGTCGATGGACAAGCGTGCGGCGAAGACCTGGAGCGGGTTCTCGAGTCTTGCTCAGACGTATGCCGATCTCTTCGCGACTCCGGGGTGGCAGTCATCCGAGTTTCGGAACGCCTTGCGCGACAGCTTCGTGCGGGACCGCGAGTGGGATCAGGAAGGTGACGTGCGATGACGATTCTCGGAGCGGACGATGAGGGCCGCCTTCGTGCTCTGCTGGACTCGCTCGGGTACGACCTCGAGCCCTCGATCCTTATCGGAGGGTGGGCGACGAACGCGCGCGTCGGCGGCGAGATCAGCCACGACATAGACCTGATCATCACCGACCAGAACCTGCGGCAGAGACTCCCGGAACGCCTCACAGAGTACAGCGAGAACCACCCCGCGTGATTCCACGCTTTCCCAGCAGCACCGAAATCAGCGCACCCGAAGTTTCGACTCCCGCCGTCGCGTCCGCTGACGGCGAGAAGCCGCGTTCCGCCGCGCGGCCGACGCCAGACACCCCGACAGCTTCAGCGCAGATGCCGGGGCGCCCTCGTCACACGCTGAAATCGTGGCGCGGGGCGGCGCGCAGCGCGAACCAGCGTTCGGCCATGCGCCGGCTCTGGGTCGTGAGCACGGTGAACGGCACCGGCTCGCCGCCGGCGTCGCGCACGGCGTGCTCGAGATTGTCGCCGCAGCAGCCACACGTCTGACGGATCGCCCGATCCCGTGGGGTTCAGCGCCGCGTCGAGCCTCGCCTCGTCGAATGCGAGATCGGCCGCCACCTCGGCGCGGGTGAGGCTCGTGCGGGCGAGGTTCGCCGCGAGTTCCGCGCGGGTCCGAGAGAGTTCTTCGGCGTCGAGGCTCATGCCTTCACGCTACGCCGCCGCGGCGGCTCGGCGGGCCTCTTGCCGGTGTCGGATGCCCCTGGTTTCATCGCCTCATGCGACAAGTCACCTCTGCCGACGGCACTCCGATCGCGGTCTTCGAGACGGGCGCCGGCGATCCCGTCGTCATCGTCAACGGGGCGTTCTCGACGGCGCACGATGCGGAGGGACTCGCGCACGCCCTCGCCGAAGGGGGCTTCCGCGCCGTCACCTACGACCGCCGCGCGCGCGGCGAGAGCGGCGACACTCCACCCTTCACGCCGCAGCGCGAGGCCGAAGACCTCGCCGCCGTGATCGCCTCGACAGGCGCCGAGTCTGCCGTGCTCGGCCATTCGTCGGGCGCGGTGCTGGCGCTGTTCGCGGCATCGCTCGGCACCCCCGTGCGACACCTCTTCCTCTCCGAACCGCCGTTCCACTTCGGCGAGGGCGATCCCGCACCCGACTTCGTCGACCGACTGCAGGCCGCCGTCGACGAGGGGCGGGCGGCCGACGCCGTGATGCTCTTCCAACGCGAAGGCGTGGGGCTGCCCGACGACGTGATCGCCCAGATCCGGCAGAGTCCGCTGTTCGAGACACTCCTCCCCCTCGCGCGATCGACCGTGTACGACGCCACGCTCACGCGCGATCTGTCGACGCCGACGCCCGACATGCTCGCCATCCCAGCACGGGTGACGATCCTCTGCGGCGAGCAGACCTTCCCGATGCTCTCGGCGGCGGCCGAGCGCCTCGCGAGCGAGCTGGCGGGCGCCGAGTTGCTCGTCATGCCCGAATCGGTCATGCACCGCCTCGACGCCACAGCGGCCGCGCGCGTCGTGAGCGAGCGCCTGACCTAGCGCCGGCTCCGGCAGACCCCGCTGACCCGGCCGGCCCCGCCCCTACGCCCGCTCGGTAGGCGCCGCGGCGCGCGGCGCGGGCAGATCGGTGGTCGCGGCCCAGCTGGCGAGCATGCGCAGCGCGTCGGCCGACGGCGAGCCGGGTTCGGCGGTGTAGGTAGAGAGGGTGAACCCCGGGTCGGCGGGCAGCTCGAAGGCCTCGTAGGTGAGTTCCATCTCTCCGACGAGCGGGTGGTGCAGCCGTTTGACGCCGCTCCGGTGATAGCGCACGTTGTGCGCCGCCCACAGGGTGCGAAAGCGCTCCGACCGGGTCGACAACTCGCCCACCAGGTCGGTGAGGCGACGGTCGAAGGGGTTCCGCCCCGCCTCGCCGCGCATCGTGGCGACGAGGTCTTGCGTGTTCTTGTCCCACTCGGGGTAGAAGTCGCGCGCCGCGGGGTCGAGAAAAGCGAAGCGCGCACTGTTCGGTGCCGGGTCGCCGAACACCGGTGAATAGAGCGCACGGCCGAGCGCGTTCGCGGCGACGTAGTCGAAATAGTTGTTGCGCAAGATCGCCGGGGCATCCGTCATGGCATCCAGAAGACGCTGGATGCTCGGACGCACGGCATCCGTCTTGGCGCGGGGCCTGCGGGCGCCGGGCGACGCGTTCGCGGTGCGGGCAAGGTCGAACAGGTGCGCGGTCTCGGCCTCGTCGAGTTGCAGCCCGCGGGCGAGCGCGTCGAGCACGCTGTCGGAGGCACCGGAGAGATCGCCGCGCTCGCCGCGTGTAGTAGTCGACGCTCACGCCTGCCAGCAGCGCCACCTCTTCGCGGCGTAGCCCCGGCACGCGGCGGTGACCGCCGGCCGACCAGGCGGGAAGGCCCGCCCGCTCGGGCGTGAGGCGGGCGCGCCGGGTCGAGAGGAACTCCCGCACTTCGCTGCGATGATCCATGCCTCGACGCTAGGCCGCCGCCGGGCGCGGTGGGAGGGCCTGTCATTACCGGGCACGGCGCGCACTGTCGCGGGCGCGCCGCGAGGCGTTGACTGGCGACACGTTCGACGGTCTGACGAAAGGACCTCTCATGACCCACTCCGCTTTGTCCTTCCCTCGCGACACCACCGGGGAGGCGTGATGCACACGCGCATTCTCGGCGAGGGACTCGGCCCCGGGCGGGGCCTCGCGGTGTCGGCCGTCGGGCTCGGCGCCATGGGCATGTCGATGAGCTATGGCCCGAACCCCGGAGACCGCGCCGACATGATCGGCGTGCTGCGGCACGCGATCGACCGGGGCGTCACCTTCATCGACACGGCCGAGGTCTACGGCCCCTTCGACAATGAGCGGCTCGTCGGCGAGGCGATCGCGCCGGTGCGTGACCAGGTCGTCGTCGCGACGAAGTTCGGTTTCCGCATCGAGGGCACCGCGATGGCGGGCACCGATTCGCGACCGTCGCACATTCGCGATGTGGCGGATGCCTCGCTCCGCCGCCTCGGCATCGAGACGATCGACCTGTTCTACCAGCACCGGGTCGACCCGGCGGTACCGATCGAAGACGTCGCCGGCACCGTGGGCGAACTGATCGCCGAGGGCAAGGTGCGCCACTTCGGGCTCTCCGAAGCGTCCGCGGCGACGATCCGCCGCGCGCACGCGGTGCAGCCGGTCACGGCGGTGCAGAGCGAGTATTCGCTGTGGACGCGTGACCCCGAGCCCGAGGTGCTGCCGACGTGCGCCGCGCTCGGGATCGGGTTCGTGCCGTTCTCGCCACTCGGCAAGGGGTTTCTCACCGGCACCGTCTCCGCCGATGCGCAGTTCGCCGCCGGAGAGATCCGCGCGCGCGTGCCGCGCTTCACGCCCGAGAACCTCCGCGCCAACCAGGTGCTCGTCGATCGAGTGCGGGCTCTCGCCGACGCACGCGACGCGACTCCGGGTCAGATCGCCCTCGCCTGGCTGCTGGCCCAGCAGCCGTTCATCGTGCCGATTCCGGGCACCCGCCGCCGGGAGCGGGTCGACGAGAACGCCGCCGCGACCGCGGTGCGACTCTCGGCCGACGACGTCGCCGAGCTCGACGCGCTCGCGGCGACGGTCGGGGTCGCCGGCGACCGCTACGACGCGGCGGGCATGGCCGCGGTCGGGTTGTGATTGCCCGGTGATCACCTGGTGATCACCCGGTGATCCCCCGGGGGTCACCATCCGTCGGCCAGGTGGCGTCTGGCGGTGCCCACAGGGCACCACCAGCCCCTCGGCTCCGACGGATGGTGGCCCACCCCCGCCATGGACGTTTCGGTTAACGTGCAGTAACCTGAGGCTTCAGTTACTGAGCGATAATCCAACGGAGGATTGTCATGGCGACCGCCCCGCCCCCGCGCACCGACTACCGCGCGCTCGTCGACGACTTGCGTGCCCGGCGCGCCCGCCTCGCCGCAGGCGGGCCCGAGGCATCCCGTCTGCGGCACGTGGCGCGGGGAAAACTGCTCGCCCGTGATCGCATCGACACCCTGCTCGACCGGGGCAGCCCGTTCCTCGAGCTCGCGCCGCTCGCCGCAGACGGGCTCTACGGCGGCGACGCGCCGGCCGCGGGGGTCGTCGCCGGCATCGGGCTGGTGCACGGGCGGCATGTGATGGTGGTCGCGAACGACGCGACCGTCAAGGGCGGCACCTACTACCCGATGACGGTGAAGAAGCACCTGCGCGCGCAGGAGGTCGCCGCCGAGAACCGTCTCCCCTGCATCTACCTCGTCGACTCGGGCGGCGCGTTCCTGCCGATGCAGGACGAGGTGTTCCCCGACCGCGACCACTTCGGCCGCATCTTCTACAACCAGGCACGGATGTCTCGCGACGGCATCGCCCAGATCGCCGCCGTCATGGGGTCGTCGACCGCAGGCGGCGCGTACGTTCCCGCGATGAGCGACGAGACGGTGATCGTGCGCGACCAGGGCACGATCTTCCTCGGCGGGCCGCCGCTCGTGAAGGCCGCGACCGGCGAGGTCGTGACGGCCGAGGAGCTCGGCGGCGGCGTCACCCATTCGCGGATCTCAGGCGTCACCGATCATCTCGCCGAGAACGACGCGCACGCCCTGCAGATCGTGCGCGACATCGTCGATACCCTCCCCCGGCCCGCACCGCTCCCCTACGAACTCGGCCCCGGCGATGCACCGCAGCACGACGCCGAAACCCTCTACGACGTCGTACCGGTCGAGCTGACCACCCCCTACGACGCCCGCGAGATCATCGCGCGCCTCGTCGACGGCAGCCGGTTCACCGAGTTCAAGCGCGAGTACGGCGACACCCTCGTCACCGGGTTCGCGCACCTCCACGGGCACCCGGTCGGCATCGTCGCCAACAACGGGGTGCTGTTCGCCGAATCGGCGCTGAAGGGCGCGCATTTCATCGAGTTGTGCGACCAGCGCGGCATCCCGCTGCTGTTCCTGCAGAACATCACCGGCTTCATGGTCGGGCGCGAGTACGAGCACGGCGGCATCGCCAAGCACGGCGCCAAGATGGTGAACGCCGTCGCGTGCGCGCGCGTGCCGAAGCTCACCGTCGTCGTCGGCGGGTCGTTCGGCGCCGGCACCTACTCGATGTGCGGTCGGGCGTATTCGCCGCGGTTCCTGTGGCTGTGGCCGGGTGCGCGCGTGTCGGTGATGGGCGGTCCGCAAGCGGCATCCGTGCTTTCCACGGTGCGCGGCGAGCAGTTGGATGCCGCGGGCACCCCCTGGTCCGACGACGACAGAGCGGCCTTCGAAGCGCCCATCCGCGCGCAGTACGAAGAGCAGGGCAACCCCTACTATTCGACAGCGCGCCTCTGGGACGACGGCGTGATCGAACCCGCGCAGACCCGCGACGTGCTCGGCCTCGCGCTCGACGTCGTCTCGCGCGCCCCGATGGAGGGCGTCGGCTACGGCGTCTTCCGGATGTGATCCCCGTGACGACCACCGCCTCCCCTCGCATCGGGAAAGTCCTCATCGCCAACCGCGGCGAGATCGCGGTGCGGGTCATCCGCACGCTCCGCCGCCTCGGCGTCCGTTCGGTCGCCGTCTACAGCGACGCCGACGCCGGAGCCGTGCATGTGCGCCTCGCCGACGAAGCCGTACGCCTCGGGCCCGCCGCCGCGAGCGAGAGCTACCTGTCGATCGAGCGGGTGCTGGATGCCGCGCGTCGCACGCGCGCCGACGCGATTCACCCGGGGTTCGGCTTCCTCGCCGAGAATGCGGAGTTCGCACGTGCGTGCGGCGACGCGGGGATCGTGTTCATCGGCCCGAGGCCCGAGGCGATCGAGATCATGGGCGACAAGATCTCCGCCAAGCAGACG
>RRZU010103878.1_pt1 | contig 10457 bp, 8 predicted proteins | sample 2165561 | NCBI WGS metagenome assembly RRZU01 (sample SAMN10456909, study PRJNA506462) | wastewater metagenome | isolation source: wastewater sludge | place: USA: Moscow, Idaho | reverse complement strand
TCACCTTCGGCTCGGCGACCCTGGACGGCGGCGCGACCTTCGACGGCGCCCTGCCGACCGCGCCGCTGCCCACCGGCGTGACGAAGCGGGTGCTGCAGGGCGTCGTCGCCTACCGTTGCACCGCGAACTGCGCGGACGGCGCCACCGAGACACCCGTTCTGGACGCCGCCAGCGCGGTCAACCTCACCAGAGCCGTCTCGGGCGACACGGTGACCTGGACGGCCCCCGCGGGCACCGACCGCTACCTGCTGGTCGCCTCGTGGATGAACGGGACGGGGCAGACCATCGACCTGGCCGCGACGCCCACCCCCAGCTTCATGGTGGACCACTTCAGCTCGGCCGGCGCGTCCGCGATCACCTCCTACTGGGAGCGCAACGTACTCACGCCCCAACTGCGGGCGGCGTTCCGCAAGAGCGGCGGCTCGCTGTTCTTCGACTCGCTGGAACTGAACCATCAGGACAAGCAGATCCGGCACTGGACCGACGACTTCCTGAGTCAGTTCAAGAAGCGTCGCGGGTACTCGCTGGTGCCCTACCTGGCCGCGGTCGCGACGTCCACCCCGCAGTTCGACTTCGCCGGCGGTGTCGGCGAGCGTGTCCGCCAGGACTACACCCAGACGCTTTCGGAGCTGTTCGTCGCCCACCACATCGAGCCGCTGAAGGCTTGGGCGCACCGCTACGGACTGACGATGCGCGGGCAGGCCTACAGCAGTTGGGGTCCGACCCCGCTGGACTACACCGACGCCGCGACCGCGCTCGACATTCCCGAGCAGGAGGCGAACAACCGCTCCACCGCCACCAACCCGCTGTTCGGCACCGCGGGCTCGGACACTTGGCGGCAGGTGGTCAGCGCCAACGCCATGGCGGGCCGCAGCATCGTGTCGTGGGAGGCCGGAACCTTCGGTCGTGAGGACGGCCTGGCCCGGCAGTCGCTGGTCGCCAAGCTCAACAGCCAGTTCTCACTCGGGGTCAACAAGGTGATCTACCACGGTTGGGCCGATCAGTCGCCGGGAACGGCGACGACGTGGCCGGGCTACTACCCGTTCCGCAACTACGTCGGCGACGTGTACGGCCCCCAGACCCCCTTCTCGGTCGACGACACCACGATCAACGACTACGTCGGACGCGTGCAGCGCGTGCTGCGTCGCGGCACGCTGGCCTCGGACGTGGCCGTCTTCTGGGACCGCGCCGGCGACGCTCAGTTCGACGACACCACACTGGCGGACGCGGGGTACTCCTACGGCTTCGTCAACAACACCCTGGTCACCAAGGCGAGCTCGCGGGTGAGGAACGATCGCGTGACGCGCCTGGGTTACCGGGCGATCGTCGTCGACGCACTCGGCGACGGGGCGAACCTCGACCTCGCGACCGCCAAGCGGCTGCTGGGCTGGGCCCGGCAGGGCCTGCCGATCGTCGTGGTCGGCGACCCGTCCGACCAGGTGAACGGCTACCATCCCGGCCAGGACGCCGCCATGGCGAGGACGATCGAACGACTGCTGGCCGCCCGGTCGGTGGTGACCGTGTCCAGTCGCACGAAGGCACTGGGTGCGCTGCGCTCCCTCGGCGTCAACCCGGACGCAAGCTACGACTCCGAACCGCTGCGCACGCTGCACCGCACGACCAAGGACAGCGACTACTACTTCCTGTTCAACTCCAGCACCGAGCGGACCAGCACCACGGTCACGTTGAAAGGCAGGGGCGTGCCCTACCGCTACAACGCCTGGACCGGGGCGGTCACCCCGATCGCTGAGTACTCGCGCACCCGCAGCGGCGTCCGGGTGCCCGTCGACCTGGCCACCGGCCAGGGCGAACTGATCGCGCTGACCAGGGGTAACGCGGACACGCCGCGAACCAGGTGCACCCCCTCGGCGCTCAGCACCACCGCGGACGAACTCGTGGTCGGGTCGGGCTCCAGTCTGCTGATGCGGGACGCGAAGGCCGGCCGGTACTCAACCAGGCTGGCCGACGGACGCCGGGTGATCAGCACCATCGATACGGTGGCGGCACCTGTCACGCCGCAGTCCTGGACGCTGAAGGTGACCTCATGGCACGCCGGCGCGAGCCCGTCCGAGACCGCGAAGACAGCCCTGGACGAGATCATGCTCACGACCGGCTCCGACAAAACGTTGCCGAGTTGGCAGAAGATCGACGGCCTGGCGAACTCCTCGGGCACCGCGGTCTACTCCACGAAGCTCGACGTGGGGCCGGCCTGGACCGGCGGGACGGGTGCCTACCTCGATCTGGGCCAGGTGCTCGGCACCGCGCAGGTGTCGGTGAACGGAAGGCAACTGCCCGCGCTCGACCAGGTCGGAACCGGCCGGATCGATCTCGGCGGTTACCTCAACGCCGGCAGCAACACCATCGAGGTGCGGATCGCCACGCCCGTGAACAATGCGGGGTTCGGCACCAAGGATGCCTACGGCCTGGTCGGGCCGGTGACGCTCACCCCGTACGGTCAGGCCTCGATCCAGGTGGCCTGCCGACGCTGACCTCGCCAGGCGCGGAAATGCCCCGCTGTCACGGTCCGCGGACCGTGACAGCGGGGCATCCGACTCGGTAGGGGTTCAGCCGGCGGCAATGCTCAGGCGCCCCAGGACGCCTGCGCACCACCGACGCGATCGGCCTCGATCGTGGCCGCATAGCCGGACGCCGCGTAGGCGGCCATCGGGTCGGCGGGCAGGCCGCGGGACTCGCGCCACTGCCTCAGGTCGGCGCGCACGTCGGTATAGAAGGCGTCCATGTAGACCTGGTTGGCACCGAGCACGTCGCCGGCCTGCTGGGCGGCCGACAGTGCGTCTCGGTCGATCAGCAGGGCGCGGGCCAGCATCTCCTGCACGTTCAGCACCGAGCGGATCTGCCCGGGAATCTTCGGCTCGATGTTGTGGCACTGGTCGAGCATGAAGACCAGGCCGGACGCCGGGTCGAGACCGCCGCCGCGGACCACCTCGTAGAGAATCCGGAACAGCTGGAACGGGTCCGCCGAGCCGACGATCAGGTCGTCGTCGGCGTAGAACCGGCTGTTGAAGTCGAACGAACCGAGCCGTCCGTGCCGCAGCAACTGGGTGACGATGAACTCGCTGTTGGTGCCGGGTGCGTGGTGCCCGGTGTCGAGGCAGACGCTCGCCTTCTCGCCCAGCGCCAGGCAGTGGGTCAGCGAGGTGCCCCAGTCGGGCACGTCCATGTGGTAGAACGCCGGCTCGAAGAACTTGTACTCCAGCACCAGCCGCTGCTTCTCGCCCAGCCCGTCGTAGATCTCGCGCAATCCCTGCGCCAGCCGGTCCTGGCGGGCGCGCAGGTCGTCCTGGCCCGGGTAGTTGGTGCCGTCGGCCAGCCAGATCTTCAGGTCCTGCACGCCGGTGGCGTGCATGATCTCGATGCACTCCAGGTGGTGGTCGATCGCCTTGCGGCGAATCCGGGGGTCGGGGTTGCACAGCGAGCCGAGCCGGTAGTCGTCGTCCTGGAACACGTTGCTGTTGATCGTGCCGATCCGCACGCCGCGGTCGGCGGCATGGGCGCCGAGGGCGTCCCAATCGTCCACCTTGTCCCAGGGAATGTGCAGGGAGACCGCCGGCGCCAGGCCGGTCAGGGCGTTCACCTGGGCGGCGTCGTCGATCTTCTCGTACGGGTCGCGCGGGCCGCCGGGCAGGGTGAACACCTTGAACCGGGTGCCCGAGTTGCCGTAGGCCCACGACGGCACCTCGATCGCGAGGGTCGCCAGAGTGTCGAGGGTTGCTTGATCGATGGTCATTGCGGAGTCCTTTCGCCGGCGCTTTCTGCGCGAGTCGGGCGCCATCCTCCGACGCCTCCGTTAGCCTCGGCATGGATGAAACGTTTCATCCATCAATGTAGACGCCGCTGTTGGGTAGGGTCAAGACACGTGATCCGTTTCAACCCACAGCGCGCACACAGGAGGTCGTCATGGCTGCGAGCGTGAAGGACGTTGCGCGGCACGCCGGATTGTCTGTGGGTACCGTCTCGAACGTGCTCAACCGTCCCGACAGCGTCACGGAGGCCACGAAGGCCAAGGTGATGGCCGCGATCGACGAACTGGGCTACGTGCGCAACGAGGCGGCCCGGCAGTTACGAGCCGGCATGAGCCACTGCGTCGGCGTGATCGTGCTCAACTCGTCCAACCCGTTCTTCAACGATGTCGCCGCAGGCGCCGAGGCCTGGGCGGCCGACGCCAAGGTGTCGGTGCTGGTCGGCAACAGCGGCGAACTGGTCGAACGCGAGAAGGCCTACCTCGACCTGTTCGAGGAACAGCGCGTCCGCGGCGTACTGCTCTCCCCCGTCGGGCAGGTCACCAAGCGGCTGCAGCGCATGCGCAAGGGCGGCATCGCGACCGTGCTCGTCGACCGCGACATCGCCGGCGACTTCAGCTCGGTGTCGGTGGACGACCGCCTGGGCGGCCGGCTGGCCATGGAGCACCTGATCTCGACCGGACGACGGCGCATCGCCTTCGTTGGCGGGCCCTTGTCACTTGGTCAGGTCGCGGACCGGTTCGCCGGTGCCGCCGAGGTCGCCGGTGAGCACGCCGACGTGTTTCTCGAGTTCGTCGCCACCGACCGGCTCACCCTCGCCCACGGACGCGTCGCGGGCGAGCGGCTGCTCGCGCGCCCGGCCGGCACCCGTCCGGACGCGGTGTTCGCCGCCAACGACCTGCTCGCGCTCGGACTGCTGCAGGCGATCGCCAGCACCCGCCGCCTGCGGGTTCCGGACGACATCGCCCTGATCGGCTACGACGACATCGACTTCGCCGGCGCCGCCGCCGTGCCGCTCAGTTCGATCGCCCAGCCGCGATTCGAGCTCGGCAGGCTCGCCATGGACCTGCTGCTCAAAGCCGCGGACGACCCTTCACGTCCGGTCGAACGAGTGGTGCTGCAACCGTTCCTGGTCGCACGCGCATCCACCCAGAGCACGTCCAGCACGCGCTGATCGCTGGGCCCGCACCCTACCGCAGGCCGAATGGGGCTCTTGTCAACCCATGAGCGTTAGGCTATCGTCCATTGGAACGTTTCAAAACGCCAAAGGAGGCGCTCGTGGACCCATCCCAGCAGACGCCCGTCCTCGAGCTCAAAGGTGTCTCCAAGAGCTTCGGGGCGGTGGTGGCACTACGCAACGCGGACCTCGCTCTGTACGCCGGTTCCATTCATGCATTGGTCGGCGAGAATGGCGCCGGCAAATCCACCGTGGTCAAGATCATGGCCGGGCTGTATCAGCGCGATAGCGGCACGTTCGCCATGGACGGCGAGCCCGTTCATTTTCGCAACACCGCCGAAGCCAAGGCCGCAGGAATAGCGGTGATCTATCAGGAGCCGACCCTGTTTCCGGATTTGTCGGTAACCGAGAACGTGTTCATGGGGAAGGAGCTGGCGGCCTCGCATCCCAACATCAAGCTGGTCGACACCGTCTACGGCAACGACGACGACCAGGTCTCGTTCGACAAGACCTCCGGCCTGCTGTCGGCGCATCCGAACCTGAAGGGCATCATCAGCCCCACCACCGTCGGCATCGCAGCAGCGGCCCGCTACCTGTCGAAGTCCGACGCCAAGGGCAAGGTCGCGCTCACCGGCCTCGGCACCCCCAACCAGCTGCGCGAATACGTCAAGGACGGCACGGTGAAGGAGTTCGCCCTGTGGAACCCGCAGGATCTCGGCACCCTGGCCACCTACGCCGCAGCGTCCCTCGCCAGGGGTGAGATCACCGGCAAGGAAGGCGACAAGTTCAAGGCCGGCGACCTCGGCGAGTTCACCGTCGGCGCAGACGCCACCGTGTTGCTCGGCGAGCCCTACAAGTTCAACAAGGGCAACATCGACAAGTTCGACTTCTGATCGCTCCTCGCTGAACACGCAGCGCCCCGGCCGAGTGCGGCCGGGGCGTTCGCGTCTGTGCTTGTGGAAGCGTTCATCAAGACACAGTCGTTGGTTTGAGCTGGTCGACACTGCAGTTTGCAGGGGTTGTGGCAGGCGACCGACACCGGCCGGCGTCGCTTTGACGGCCGTCCGCGTGTCCACTAACTTGTGAATCGATTCACGAAGGAAGGGTGATCCGGATGCCGCGCTACTGCTTCGTGTCACAGGTCGACCCGCGCCACCTCGAGGTGTACCGCGAACGCCATGCCGCCGTCTGGCCCGAGATGCTGCAGGCACTGCACGAGGCGGGCTGGCGCCACTACTCCCTGCATCTGTCCGACGAAGGCCTGCTGGTCGGGTACTTCGAGGCGGATGACGCCGCCCAGGCCCAGGCGCGCATGGACGCCACCGCAGTCAATGCCCGTTGGCAAGCCGAGATGGCGAGCCTGTTCGCTGGTGAGGGCGCACCGGACGCCGGCTTCGTCTACCTGCCCGAGGTGTTCAACCTCGAGGAGCAACTCGCGCGATCGGAGCGGGCGTCCGGTTGACCCATTCGCCGCACAAACCGGTCGAGGCCGAGCCAGACTCGACGGGGTTCGATCCGCAGCCCCACAAGGATCGCTGGACGAGCTTGCCGAGACCCATCGCCGGACGAGCTTCTGTAGACCTGTCGTGGGCAGAGGCGTCGACGAGCGCAACCCCACGGAGCGCGCAGTGATCGGCACTTCGCCGTCCGTCGAGCGACCGTCCTGCGTCATCCGGTGGCGGCCCAACCCGCGCACTGGCAGGCTGAGCGATGCACCCGCGTTGGTGTGAAACCCGTCGTTCAAAGGAGAACAGATGACCGACCTGCCCTACCGTGACTCAGCGCTGCCGGTGGCCGACCGAGTGGAGGATCTGCTCGGCAGGCTCACGCTCGAAGAGAAGGCGGGCCAGGTCACCCAGTACTTCTATTTCGGCAGTTTCGGCGCCAACTTCGCCGACGTCGACCCCTCGGACGTACCGCCCGAGGCGCGGCAGTTCGTGGAACTGCCCCGCAAGGTCGAGCGCATCGTGGCGGCGGGGGGCGCGGGGTCGCTGCTGTTCATCCGTGACGCCGCCGAGGCCAACAAGATGCAGCGGCTGGCCATCGAGGGCAGTGCCCACGGCATTCCGGTGATCTTCGGCTTCGACGTGATCCACGGGTTCCGCACCATTTTTCCGGTGCCGATCGCTCAGGCCGCCTCGTGGGATCCGGCCCTGATCGAGGCAGGCGAGCGGGTCGCGGCGCGCGAGGCGCGGGCCGTCGGCATTCACTGGGCCTTCGCGCCGATGATCGACATCAGCCGCGACCCGCGCTGGGGTCGCATCATCGAGAGCGGCGGCGAGGACCCCTACCTGGGCGGCGTGCTCGCGGCGGCCCACGTCCGCGGATTCCAGGGCGATCTCGGGCCGCAGAACATCCTGGCCGGCCCCAAGCACTTCGCAGGCTACGGCGCGGCCCGCGGTGGCCGCGACTACGAAGACTCCGAGATCAGCGACTCCGAGCTGTGGAACGTGTACCTGCCGCCGTTCCGGGCTGCGGTCGAGGCCGGGGCCGCCAACATCATGAGCGCCTACATGGACCTCAACGGGGTGCCCGCCACCGGCAACAAGTGGCTGCTCACCGACGTGTTGCGTGACGCGTTCGGCTTCAAGGGCTTCGTGGTCAGCGACGCCAACGCCGTCCATTCGCTGCACACCCAGCACTTCGCCCGCGACCTGACCGACGCCGCGGCGCGGGCGATGAACGCCGGGCTCGACCTCGAGATGATCATTGACGACGCCGCCTACTCGCGGCTGCCCGAGGCGGTGGCGCAGGGCCTGGTCAGCGAGGCGACGATCGACGAGGCCGTCCGTCGCGTGCTCACCGCCAAGTTCAACCTGGGCATCTTCGAAGCGCCCTACGTGGACGAGGCCGCCGTCGAGTCGGTGCTGAACGATCCGGCGCATCGTGAGGAGGCCCGGCTGGCCGCCGAACGCACCGCGGTGCTGCTCAAGAACGACGACGGGGCGTTGCCACTGTCGTCCGAGGCGAACAAGATCGCGGTGATCGGTCAACTGGCCGCGTCGCAGCGCGACACCCTGGGTCCCTGGGTGTTCAGCTACGACGCCGCCGAGACCGTGACCATTCTGGACGGCATCCGCAACCGAGCCGGCGACGGCGTCGAGGTCACCTTCGAGGCCGGTGTCGGCATTCCCGAGCGGCTGTACGAGTCGATGTTCGACAACATGGACTCGGTGGTCGAGCACACCGCCGCCGACCACGACGACGAGGCCGGCCTGGCGGCGGCGGTCGAGGCGGCGCGCGCGGCCGAGGTGGCCGTTGTGGTGATCGGCCAGCGGCAGAACCAGATCGGCGAGAAGGCGTCCAACGACACCCTCGACCTGCCCGGCCGACAGTTGGAGCAGCTGCAGGCGATCGTCGCCACCGGCACCCCGACGATCGCCGTGCTGATGAGCGGACGTCCGCTCGACCTGCGGTGGGCGCAGCACAACGTGCCGGCGATCCTGCAGGTCTGGTACCCCGGCACCCGCGGCGGCGACGCGGTGGCTGCGCTGCTGTTCGGCGACGTCTCCCCCGGTGGCAAGCTGCCGTTCACCTGGCCGCGGCACGTCGGCCAGGTGCCGGTGATCCTCTCCCACTACCGCACCTTCCAGCCCGCCGAGGCGGACTCGCGCTACTGGCAGGAGCCGTCTACGCCGCTGTACCCGTTCGGGCACGGGCTGTCGTACGGATCGTTCGAGTACGCGAACCTGAAGCTGTCGGCCGAGTCCGTCGCGGTGGGCGAAGCGGTGCAGGTATCGGTGGACCTCACCAACACCTCAGCCGTCGACGCGGACGAGGTGGTGCAGCTCTACATCCACCAGCGCTGGGGCACCTCCAGCCGACCGATCCGGGAACTGAAGGGCTTCGAGCGGGTCGCCGTCGCGGCGGGGGCGACCACGACGGTCAGCTTCGATCTTGGCCCCGACCACCTGCGGTACTGGAGCGCGGTCACCCGCGACTGGGTGCAGGACGCCTCCGAGATCGAGGTGTACGTGGGCGGCGACTCGACGGCCGAGCTGACCGCCGTGCTGACGGTCACCGACTGACCGGCACCGTCTCGGCGGCACCGTCTCGGCGGCACCGTCTTGGCGGCATCGTGTCGGCGGCATCGACGGAGGTACGACCGGCGCTACTGCGGCAACACCAGCACGTGGCGCCGGTCGGCCTTGGCCAGGGCAGCGGCAATGCCCGCATCGAAGGTGACCAGCCGCAGCCCCGCGCTTGCCGCGAGGTTCACCAGGTGCAGATCGGTGACCTGCCGGTGCCCGACCAGAACCGAGAGGTCGATCACCGGGTCGGCCAGCGTTGAATCATCGGGCAGCCAGCGCCAGCGCGGGTCGGTGCGCAGGCCCGACACGACCTGCAGCACCAGTGCCGGTGCGAACGTACGGCCCGTCACCGTCGGATTGAGCAGCAATCTGACCAACGCAGCCTCGGTGAGCGGACTGGTCGCCCAGTCGCCGCGATGGCGGCGCAACGACTCGTGCGCCCGGGCGTGGTGCACATGGGTGGTCAGGGTGAGGGCGACCAGCACGTTGACGTCGGGCAGCCAACCCGGCTGCCCGGAGTCAGTCGCCGTCACGAAACTGCTCGACCAGATCGGGCGTGACGAGGTGTTCCGGGTCGCCGATCAGCACCGCAAAAGGGCCCGAGTGACTCACATCGGCCGTCACGCTCGCTGTGGCATCCAGACCCAGCCCGCGCCGGGCCAGCCGCGACACCGCGGCACCCAACGACAGCCGTTCAGCCTTTGCCAGCGAGCGCGCAGCGGCAAGGACCGCGTCGTCCAGATCCAACGTGGTGCGCATCACCGCATCATAGCATCACAGCTGTTTCGAGCGAGCCCGCGAACGCATCGATCCATCGATGCTCGCGCCTGCCAGTCCCACGCGACCACGGGGTCCCGACAGGCTCGACCAACGGTTCGGGCCCTGACAACGTTTCCTTGAGCCCTGCAACGTCGGGCAACAGGACTTGGACGAGGTCGTGGGCATGGCGCCACACTCGCTGGGTCTCGGTGCGGATGGGCGAGTCCTCACTACGATGGACCAAGTGACCGTCAATCCGCCGACCGGTGAGCAGGAGCCGCGCTGGCAACAACCGGACTTTCAGCCGATGCAGAGCGAGCCGCAGTTCTTCACGCCGTCACCGAATCAGGCGATGGTGCCGTCGTACCCAGCGCCCGTCCTGCCGCCACCCGGCACCTTCGAGACCGTCGTCGGCACCCTGGCCCGCCTGGTCTGGCCGGTTGCGATTCTGCTGTACTTCTTCACACCGGTGACCTTCTGGCCGGCCCTGGTCGGCGCGATCATCGCCGGCACCGTTCTCGGCGCGGTGAAGAAGAACCTCAAGCAGCAACGCCGCGCGAGCGTCCGTTACGTGCAGCAGACACCCGGCTCCGACCAGCGCTGATCGCGTCCCTCGTCGACGGATCAGGGCGGCACCGGACCTAGTGGTGTGTCCCCCAAGTCACTCACCGGTTGGCTGCGCCTGAGCACGCACCTCGCGGCGTTCTCCTCGGTCGCGATACGACCCGG
>RRZU011194677.1_pt1 | contig 10458 bp, 10 predicted proteins | sample 2165561 | NCBI WGS metagenome assembly RRZU01 (sample SAMN10456909, study PRJNA506462) | wastewater metagenome | isolation source: wastewater sludge | place: USA: Moscow, Idaho | reverse complement strand
TGTGATCGAAACGTCCTGCTTCATGACTGAAAGATTATCGCGATTTGGGTATGTAACGATGACGGCAAAGGAGCAGAACATGCTCTTATGCGCGGGTGAAACCATAAACGCCCACGAGTTTCACTACAGCGACAGTGAGGACAACGGGGATGCCTTTATCGCTCGCCGAATAAACGGAAAGGCCTATGGATGCACCCACACAAGGGAGAATCTCTTTGCCGGTTACCCGCATTTTCATTTATGGGGGAATATCCATGCGGCACAAAATTTCATCAGGAAATGTGAGGAGAAAAAGAATGAATTTAAACGAAGCCATTAATCGAATCAAACCAACGTGCGGGAAGTCACGGCAAAAGGCAGCCGAGAAGTGGGATACGGTTGCAAAACCGCTTAGAAGCCTCGGGGCACTTGAATCTACGGTTAGCAAAATCGCAGGAATATTGGGCACGGAGGACGTGGCCATCGACAAGCGATGCGTCGTCGTCATGTGCGCCGATAACGGCGTAGTCGCTCAGAATATCACCCAGGCAGACGCTATTATCACAAGCATCATGGCCGATAACTTCGCTAAGGGGACAACAACGGTATGCACGATGGCTCGATTCATCCAATGCGATGTTGTTCCCGTTGACATAGGGATCAATTCTAACGTTTCAGCCAATGGCTTAATCGATAAAAAAATCATGTACGGAACAAAGGACCTTAGCATGGAACCGGCGATGAGCCGCGATCAGGCAATCCAAGCGATAGAGGTTGGAATTGAGATGGCTGAAACGCTTAAGGAGAAGGGCTACACCCTCATGGCTACGGGTGAAATGGGTATCGGGAATACGACCAGCAGCTCTGCAATCGCCTCCGTACTTCTCAATAAATCGGTAGAAGCGATGACAGGCAGAGGTGCCGGCCTCGACGATGACGGATTAAAGAGAAAGATCAAGGCAATAAAAAAGGGTATTGAGCTTCACAAGCCTAACTCGAAAGACCCCATAGACGTTCTGGCTAAAGTCGGAGGCCTCGATATAGCCGGAATGACAGGGCTGTGCATCGGCTGCGCCGCTCTTTCCATCCCCGTCTTATTGGACGGCTTTATATCCGGGGTCGCGGCTCTGATCGCAATCAGACTTTGCCCCACATGTGCGGACTACATGATCCCCTCTCATCTCTCCGCAGAACCGGCGGCCGGAATCATCATGGATCATCTGGGGTTTTCGCCCATGATCCGAGCGGGGATGTGTCTGGGTGAGGGAACCGGCGCAATGGCAGCTCTTGGTTTGATAGACATGGCCGTTTACACGTACAAGCACACGATCACCTTCCGCGAGCTGGATATTGAAGCGTACGTCCACTTTAAATTATAGGTGACGGGCGCTAACCATGGATACCGTGATAGCCATCGCTATCGGCCTTGCTCTCGATTTCATCTTCGGCGACCCTCACTTCCTCCCACACCCTGTGAGGTGGATGGGGCTTGCCATCTCAACGGGAGAGCGAATGATCCGCCGCGTCATACCCAAGACCCCTCCGTCTGAAATAACAGGAGGCGCGGCGTTGACGCTATGCGTGGTATCCATTTCGTATCTTGCTCCTTACGCCATACTCTACGGAGCGTATCAAATCAATCCGTATTTTAAAATTGCCGTTGAATCCCTCTTTTGTTACCAGTTAATCGCCGCAAAGGCGCTGAAAGAGGAGAGCATGAAAGTGCACGACGCACTAAAAACAGGCGATCTCATTGAGGCTAGAAAAGATCTGTCGTGGATCGTGGGACGGGATACGGATCATTTGAGCGAGGAGAAGATCATCAAAGCGGCGATTGAGACGGTGGCAGAAAACACATCAGACGGCGTTATCGCTCCGCTCTTCTACATGGCTATAGGCGGGGCCCCTCTGGCCTTTTTGTATAAAGCCGTAAACACTATGGACTCAATGATCGGTTATAAAAATGACCGATATCTTTATTTCGGACGCTTCGCAGCAAGGCTGGACGATGTGCTAAACTATATCCCCGCTATCCTGTCGGCGTATCTGATGATGCTGTCCTGCCTCCCGCTGGCATTAGACCTTAAAAACTCCTTTTACATCTACAACAGGGATAAAAATAACCACTCCAGCCCTAATAGCGGAAAGACCGAGGCCGTATGTGCCGGAGCGCTCAACATACAGATAGGCGGAGACAGCTGCTACTTTGGCAAATTAGTACAAAAACAAACGTTCGGGGATAACAGCAGAAAAGCGCTCATTGGAGATATCGCCGTCGCCAATCAAATGATGACGATCACGACGTTAATGGGGGCATCGCTGTTCCTACTTGCCCGGCTTGCAGGAGTGAAGATAATATGATCGATTTCATGTCCGCCTCCAAATACGCCCACGGCGGCGATATTTACAGCCACAAGGGTTCCGTACTTGATTTTTCCTCTAACATAAACCCGCTGGGGCTGCCATCCGGCGTCAAAAAAGCCATCGTCGACAATATCGATCGCTACGCCATATACCCTGATCCGCATTGCAGAGAACTATCGTCGGCAATAGCTGCGCACCATAAAATCCCCTGTTCTTGGATCATAAACGGAAATGGAGCGGCAGATTTGATATTCAGGATCGCCCTTTGTTTAAAGCCGAGGAGAGCTCTGATCCCGGTTCCAACATTCAGCGAGTATCAGAAAGCTCTCAATTTGGTCGGCTGCGGCGTTCAACGACATTGGCTGCAAGAGAGCCAGTCTTTTCTTCTGGGAGAGGATATCCTGGATCAGATCAAAGAGGGTATCGACATCCTCTTTGTCTGCAATCCAAACAACCCCACCGGCGCAACAACGGACGGGGAGTTGATGCAACGTATATCCGATAGGTGTCTAAAATGCGGCACCATCCTGGTTGTGGACGAGTGCTTTCTTGGCTTTTGTGATGAGGAGCACCGCTTAACCATGATGGGCGCTCTCAAAAAAAACCCGAACGTGATCCTTCTAAAGGCCTTCACCAAGACATACGCCATGGCCGGGATAAGGCTGGGGTACGCTCTCTCTTCCAATAATACGCTTATGGAGGGAATCAAAACGACCTTGCAACCCTGGAGCGTATCGACTGTTGCATCGAAATGCGGCGTAGCAGCCCTGAATGAGGTTGATTACATCCACAAGACAAAGACGCTTACAAGAGAGAACCGAGAGTATCTGACTTCCTCCTTGCGTGGTCTTGGGATCGTTGTGTTTGAGGCGGCTGCAAATTATATCCTGTTTAAAACGCATCGCCGTGATTTAGAGACAGCTTTTCTGGAGCACGGTGTGTTGGTGCGTCCCTGTGCGAATTTTGAGGGGCTTAGCGATTCTTTTTACAGAATCGCGGTACGAGGCAAAGAGGACAACCAATACTTGATCGAATGCCTGACGAAAATCATGGAGGAAGCGTGATGCCCCTTTTACTGATTGTGCTGGATGGTGTGTGCAACAACGAGTACGAGCACATCGAGAGCCTCAAACACGCCATACGGAGGGGAAGCCGGAACAACACACCCCTTGGAATGGAAACGGACAGTTTAAACTGCATTCTCACGATGCTGGGAGTATCTAAAGAACACATTCCATCAGGGAGAGCCTACCTTGAGGCCTTGGCTGCGGGTTTATACGTTGGACCTCATGATGTCGTCCTGCGCTGCAACGCGATAAAAACGGACAGGGGCGCATTGGTCTCCTCATGCCATACGGTGGAACCTGTGGGAATAGACGGCGACAGATATCTATTGAAGCACCTATCAGGGCATAAGTATCTGCTGGTCATAAAGGATGCGGCGATGCACCTCGATTCGATGAGGACGCACCCTCCCCACCAGAATATCGGCAGGACAATGGATACAATCACGCCGTACTGCGGGGACGATCCTATTCAGAGAATATTGGATGACCTCGTAAATCGCGGCCTATTTCCATGGGGGCAGGCGGGCAAACAAACACTTCCTGAGTATGTAAAGCTTCACGGAATCAATGGCGCTGTGGTGGCAAGGACGGAGATCGTCGTCGGGATGGCAAGGGCGATGAACATGCACGTCGAAACGCCAAATGGAGCCACGGGCGACGTGGACACCGACCTTACAAGCAAGCTTGACGCAGCATTGGAGCTTTGCAAAGATTTTAATTTTGTGATGCTCCACGTAAACGGAGCGGACGAGAGTGCTCACCGAATAAACGAGAGGGAAAAGGTGGTTTTTATAAAAAAAATAGACGAACAGGTCTTAAAACGCGTGACGTCTGATCCGATCAAGGGATTAAGCATCGTGGTCAGTGCGGACCACGAAACCAGCGCTCAGACGGGATGCCACATCAACAGCGAGACGGATTATTTTATTCTAAACGAGGAACAGGGGTGCGACACATGGCTAAAGCGATAATGATACAAGGGACGGCTTCCAACTCGGGCAAGAGTTTACTCACAGCAGGGTTATGTCGCATCTTCAAACAAGATGGGTATAAGGTGGCTCCTTTTAAATCCCAGAACATGGCTCTAAACTCCTTCATCACACAAGACGGTCTGGAAATGGCTCGAGCCCAAGTCATGCAAGCCGAGGCTTGTGAGATAGACCCCGATATCAGGATGAACCCTATTCTGCTTAAACCCACAAGCGACAGCCGTTCTCAAGTGATCGTAAATGGGAAGAGCATCGGGGACATGAAGGCCTCCGACTACTTCGCCTACAAAAAAAACCTCATACCCAAGATAATGGAAGCCTTCGAGTCGCTATCTAAAGAAAACGACATCATCGTGATAGAGGGTGCAGGGAGCCCCGCCGAAATCAACTTAAAACACGATGACATCGTCAACATGGGCATGGCAACTATGGCAAAATCACCCGTCCTTATTGCCGGAGATATCGACAGAGGCGGCGTATTCGCGTCCCTTGCGGGAACCATGTTGTTACTGAACGAGGATGAAAAACGCATGGTGAAGGGGTTCATCATCAATAAATTCAGAGGCGACGCCGCCATACTGCAACCCGGGCTGAAGATGCTGGAGGACAGGATCAAAATACCCTCAATCGGGATCGTTCCGTTTATTGATATAAAAGTTGACGATGAAGACAGCCTTACCGGCCGTTTCGACAAGAGCACCTACAGAGAGGGAGAAGCCCTTTTAGATATCGTCGTCATTAGGCTGCCCCGGATATCCAACTTCACCGATTTCAACCCACTTGGGTATATAGACGGGGTTTCGCTCCGGTATGTCGACTCCGTCATGGATTTCAAAATGCCCGACTTGGTTATTCTACCCGGCACGAAGAACACCCTCTCCGACCTCGCGTGGCTGAGGCAATCGGGCCTTGATCGCGCCCTTTTAGAACATGCACGGCAAGGGAAACCTGTGATTGGAATATGCGGCGGATACCAGATGTTGGGGGAAAATTTGAGCGATCCGCATGGAGTGGAGGACGGAGGCCAAATGCAGGGGCTCGGCTTACTCCCCTACAACACCCTATTTACAAAAGAGAAGGTGCGTACGCAGACAAAGGGCACATTAAGCGAAGTGAGCGGTATCTTCAGCGCACTATCCGGAGCTGCGTACGAGGGTTACGAGATCCACATGGGCATAACGGAAACAGCAAAAAACATCGTGAACGAGAGGAACGTGTACGGGACTTACATACACGGAATATTCGACTGTGAACGAATCACAAAATCGATATTGGATGAACTCTGCGGACTCAAAGGGATCCACCCGTCAAAAATCAATGCCTTCGACATCAAGAAATTCAAACTTTCGCAGTACGATATCCTGGCTGATTCACTCAGAAAATCGCTGGATATGAAGCACATCCACAGGATACTGGCAGAGGGGCTTTAAGGAGCAGAATTTAGAGCTGCATAGAGAAAAGGAGAGAGACCATGTCGTTCACATACTACGCACCGCATGAAATAGAAAGCAGGAGCTTCGAGATTATCACAGAGATGATGGCGGAGAAAAAACTTAACTCCACGTTGGATGAGGCGACGGGGCACATCGTCAAACGATGCATCCACACGTCTGCCGATTTTGACTACGCCGAGAGCCTATACTTCGGCAAAAACGCCGTGCACACCATAGGGGAAGCGTTTCGGCACGGATGCAACTTAGTGACAGATACACAGATGGCAAAAGCCGGCATCAACAAACGTGCATGTGAGAAAAATGGAATCCAACTGCACTGCTTTATCTCTGATGAGGATGTTGCGGAGGAGGCCAAACAAAAGAACGAGACGAGGGCATCCATCGCCGTCTCCAAAGCCGCAACGCTTGGGGATCATACCGTTTTCGTCATAGGGAATGCGCCCACAGCGCTGATAAAGCTGCACGATCTGATCGTTCATCATGATTTCTCCCCTATCGCCATCATAGCCGTGCCCGTGGGATTCGTTAACGTGGTGGAGTCCAAAGAGCTCATCATGAGCACGACTATTCCCTGTATCGTGGCAAGGGGTAACAAAGGGGGAAGCAACATTGCAGCTGCAATATGCAACGCCATTCTATACGGTGCCTCTTAAAATTAATTCGAGGAATAAATCAACCCTTTTGCATCCGCCTCAAGAAAGACATCTCGCAAACCCCACACAACCCCTTTATCCCCTCGTTTGATGGATAAAGGGGCTTTTAACCGGATGCCTTTTCGAGATACGGCACTACTGTAACTTCAACAGCGCACCGACGGCGGCACCGATAACGACAAAAAGAGCGGGGTGAATTTTTGTAAAGATCATCAAAGCCAAGGTGACTCCTCCAATAATCCAAGTCTCAACGTTTGTCAAAGCAGTGAAAGACATATCGTACGCTGCGTAGGCCAACATCGCGACAACAACGGGGCGCAGCCCCTTCAGCATGCTTTTTACCTTGGGGTTGTCTTTGATAAATAAAACGAACTTTAAAAGAAGCACCAACATGATGACGCTCGGCATAACAATTCCCAATGTCGCGACGACAGCCCCGAGTGCCCCTGCCACATTAAAACCTACCGCGACGGACAATTTTGTGGCTATTGGGCCGGGAAGGGCGTTGCCAATGGCAAGCACATCCATGAAATCAGTCACGCTCATCCACTGCTGAAGATTCACGACTTCTTCTTTTATAAGAGGAACCATGGAGGGGCCGCCGCCGTACCCCACACAACCTATTTTAAAAAAGGACCAAAAAAGAGCCAGTAAAGAATTCACCTGTTCCACCCTCTCCGTCTAAAGCTTCAGAGCTATCCCTACAACAGCACCCGCGACGATAATCAGCGCGGGGTGAATGGGGGTCAAGATCATCAACGCCAAGGCAATGATTGCGATGACTATCGTCGGATAGCCCTTAATCGCATTGGGAACCATGTCCCACGCAGCATACGCCAGCATCGCGACGACAACAGGGTAAAGTCCTTTCAACATGCTCTTCACCATGGGGTTGCCCTTCACGAGAGAAACAAAACCCATGAGTATGACCAAGACAAGCGCACTTGGCAAAATAATGCCGATCAGGGCGCTTGCGGCTCCGAGCCAACCCGCCTTGCGATAGCCAATCGCGGCGGCCATTTTAGTGACGATCGGACCGGGAAGCGCGTTGCCAATGGCAAGAGCGTCCATAAAATCGTCCGTTTTTATCCATTTTTGCCGCTCCACGACTTCGGCCTTCAAAATGGGAACCATGGAAGGTCCTCCACCGTAGGCAACTGCGCCTATTTTGGCGAAGGAGATAAAAATAGCCAGTAAATCCTTAAACACCGCAACTCGTCCTCCTTGCAAAGTATCAAGCTTAAGCGACTGTTCAGCCCCAACAAAGGCTGAACAGTCGCTCAAAAATTATTCTATCATAAGCTTACAGTAATTCCGCGAAGAAACCCGCAACAACAATGGAAAGCGTCGTCACAGAGGCCAATCCGGCGATAACGTAGGCCGGCATGATGCGTTTCAAAACGACCTCCCGCTCCTCTTCGTCCTTGGCGACCGCCGTAGCGATTTCATTGGCAATCAGATATGTCGCGGGGAACCCCAGCAGCTGAGCCATGGCAATACCCACCGAAAGGTTTCTGGAACCGATAAATTTCCACGTCGGCAGCCAATACATAAAAATAAGCGTACCGATAAGAACCGCGGCAAAAACGACCGTAGTCTGCCAGGCAAGGGTGGAAAGATCGGCTACATTGATTTTTCCAAGGGAGGGAATAATACCCGCAAAAATAGCCATATTGAGCAACCCGATTGCTCTGCCCTTGTCCAATATCTTAGGGGGGACCAAGTTGAGCTGCCCGACAAGCGCCCCCATGAACAAGACCCATATCGAATAATTAATGGACGTTTGCTTTGCAAGCCAGTAAGAAATCCAGGCAAAAAACGCCGTAACACCCAAGCAGGTAAAATGAGTGAAATATTTATCCAGGCCATACGTTTCGTAAATCGTCGCCTTCTTCGGCTCGCCTTCATTCTGTTTTTCGTGAACGCCGACAACAAGGCCCTCAGCCTTCTTTTTTCTGAAATCCGCCAGCACCAATTCCGCCTCTTTAATGCCAAAATAGGACGCGGGAGGCGTACCGACGAATTTCTGGATAGCGTACACAATCGTCCCAAGAGCAGCCGCTAACACGAGCCCTTTTTCAGCCGCCGCTTCCACCATGATCTGGGTCGCTATGATTCCGCCATTGACGACGGGAATGCTGACGATTGCCGCTTCCTTACCGATCAAGGGAATGACCGCAAAAACGGAGATCACGGCGACGACCATCGCAAAACAGGACATAACGACCGTTCTCCACTCCCTCATCAATTCACCCAAATTGATCGTGGTTCCCATGTGGAAGACGACAAAAACCGAGGCCCATGTAGCAATTTCCGTCAGCCGAGCCTGGGCAATAATATCCTTTGGAATCACTCCGGTTAAAAAACCAACCAAAAACAGCATCAAAGCCACGAAAACGGAGGAAAGACGCGCCTTCGTTGCAACAGCCAGGATATCACCGATTGCAAAGATGCCCAAACACACAAATAGGGAGTACGTTACATCAATCATTTTTACATCACCTTGCTTTCATTTACGAATGCGTTACCAAGCGGCGACGCTGCCATCGGTCCGCGACTCGGTCGCACCGGCCAAGGTTCCGTGCTCGGTACGCACAATAATTTCTCCTCGCCCAAACGTCCCCGTATCCGGCAATATCTGAATGTCGTGCCCGCGGACAGACAAACCATTGGCTACGTGATTGGGAACCCCTTGCTCCACCTGAACCGTTTTACCCTTCGTCCACTGCCAGCGGGGAGCATCCAGTGCCTCCTGCGGGTTCATTCCAAAATCGATCATATTTGAGATAACCTGAACATGCCCTTGCGGCTGCATAAAACCACCCATAACACCAAAGGGACCGACGGCCTCATTGTTTTTGGTGAGGAATCCGGGGATGATCGTGTGGTACGGTTTTTTGGAGGGAGCGAGACAATTGGGCGATTCCGGATTCATGCTGAAGTTGTTGCCGCGGTTATGAAGAGAAATCCCCGTCCCCGGGACGACAAGTCCAGAGCCGAATCCCATATAGTTGCTCTGGATCATGGAGACCATATTGCCCTCTCCATCCGCAGTAGCCAAATAGACAGTGCCGCCCTTAGGAGGCGTTCCCGGAACGGGATCAAGGGCGCTATATCCAATCAGGCTGCGGCGTTCGTCGGCGTAGGCCTCTGACAACAACTCTCTCGATGAATGTTTCATGAAACGGGGGTCCGCCACATGGTGCATCGCATCGACAAAAGCCAATTTAATCGCTTCGATCTGCTTGTGGTACACATCCACCATCTCGCGGGAACCGGAAAAATCGTACGCTTTAAGAATATTCAAAGCCATGAGAGCCGTAATTCCGTGTCCGTTGGGGGGAATTTCCCAGACGTCATACCCTCTGTAGTTGACGCTGATGGGCTCCACCCACTCCGGATGATACTCCCCTAAATCGGATGAGGACAGCCAAGCGCCGTGTTTTTTCGCAAAAGCATCGATTTTTTCGGCCAAAACACCGCGGTAGAAAGCTTCTCCTCCGGTTTCCGCGATCAGGGAGAGCGTTTCGGCGTGTCCCTTAGAACTCCACATTTCACCGGGCTGCGGCGCCTTGCCGCTGGGACAAAACGTTTCAAACCAATGTTTGAATTCATCCCCCTTGCACTCCTTCATGAAGTTGGAGAATGCCTTGTTCCAAAGCTTGCTCATCGTGGGGGACACTGCATAACCGTCGGTTGCATAGGCAATTGCCGGTTTTAAAACTTCAGAAAGAGGCAATTTCCCGAATTTCTTAGAAAGTGCGGCCCATCCCGAGGGCGCTCCGGGGACGGTGACAGGATACCAGCCATACTTGGGGACTTCCTTCATCCCTGCCTTCGTCAAAACCGAAAGATCCGTTGCCTTGGCGGAATGTCCGCTGGAGTTCAAACCATGCAGTTTTCCCTTAACCCAAATGAGGGCAAAAGAATCCCCTCCGATTCCATTGGATGT
>RRZU010318482.1_pt1 | contig 10458 bp, 9 predicted proteins | sample 2165561 | NCBI WGS metagenome assembly RRZU01 (sample SAMN10456909, study PRJNA506462) | wastewater metagenome | isolation source: wastewater sludge | place: USA: Moscow, Idaho | reverse complement strand
TTATTATAAAAAGTATACATTATATAATGAAAAAAGTAAATTATATTTCACTTTCTATAATATATTTCATTGCTTAACATATCAATATTTCAGAAAAACTAAGACTTTCTCCAATTGGAACTTTCTACTGTCTTTAATTAAACATAAATAACCTTATGTTCCATTATACATATATAAAAACTTGAAATCAGATTATTTCATGCTAAAGATATCCGCTCTTTAATTTAATAAAAGTCAAATATTTCAAATATCTAAATTATCTTATATATTTATCTCTTATTTCTTCTGTTAACAATTGGATTTAGCAGATAACTATGCTATAATTTATTGAGAAAAAGCAGCTGTAATAGCCGCAGTCTTAAGCTTGTGTATTTTTCATACATTAATATCCGACGGAATAAAAATTCATATAAATCTCATAATTGACACTGTATCATATTTTAAATCTAAATGACTAAAAGAAACTGATCTGATACAGAATTTCTACAAAAATATTATATTATTATGAATAAATGAAATTAATTCAAAGTATGCCAAAGAAACATAACATTCACAAAGCCTTATAACAAAGCTGCACAGGCTGTTTCACAATAAATATTACTGCATAAAATAATTAAATATGAAGGAGAATTAGAATGAGTAAATTTGAAAATGCGATGAAACTTATGGAAGAACGTTGCGGAAACGATAAAGAAGAGCTTATTGCCGTCGCAACAATATCACTGACTCCGGACGCTGCCGGTAATCCTCGTCCTGCTGCACGTATGGTCTGTGCATATTATGAAGACGGTGCATTTTTTATTTCTACAGATGCTAAAAAAAATAAAATGCTTCAAATCGAAAAAAACAACAATGTTTCTGTTGGCGGATTAAACTGGTATACCTTCCAAGGAACAGCTGAAAATCTTGGCTGGGTCAAAGACGAAAAAAATGCGGAAATCAGAGCAAAATTCAAGAAAATTTTTGACTGGTTTGATGAAGTCGGCGAAGAAGATAATCCGGACTCAATTGTTTTACGTATAACCCTCACAGAAGGTACTATTATTGATCATGAAAAAAAATACGGTGAAATGCAATATGAAATTGATCTTATTAACAAAACCGCAAAGTAAATAAATTTATAAACTCTAAATATTATGCTAAGAAATTGAAACTTTCAAATACTAATATATTTAAAGAAGTATTACTGACACTCTGTGGTATTAAAGCTCCTTCCGGGGCTTTTTATAATACTCAGTCCCTAAAATATTCCTTTACTTTTATTCAGCAAATGAATTATAATCTAGGCATAATTCAAAGCTGAATTAAATCTATTCAAAGGAGAAAATTATGAGAAAGTTATTATTATTAATAGTATTGTTATTTGGAATTTTAAGTTTTCAGTCTTTAGCAGGATGCGGCGCACAAATATGCACATGTCCTTATGGCGGATATGTTACCTTTGGACAGGATTGTCCCGGTCCTAGTATTACTTATTACGGCGGAATTGCCATCAATCCTCACACAAGATCTTTTTATTCGGCATGGAACTATCGAAACGGCGAAGAAGCAGAAGCAGCTGCCTTAAAAGGCTGCGGAGGCAACAGCTGTGTTTCTACCTGGGCAAGCTCTACTTATATGGCAATAGCAATTTCAGAAGATGAAAAAAATTGGGGTTATGGTGCTTCTAATAATCAGAGTGATGCTTGGGACAAGGCAGTTAGTATGTGTCAGAAATCAGGCAAAACATGTCATGTCGCCCTGGTCGGCTATCCTAATGAAAAGGCCAGATATGTTTATTGGGGATCTGTTGCATATAATCCTGACACAGGTCAGACAGGAAAAACTTCAAATGAACTTCGAAAAAGAGCAGCTGAAAATCAAGCACTTGTAAATAGCGGGTGTACTTATAATCCTAATTGTTATTTTTATGCTTTTCAAACTGCTTACGGTGCATTAGCTAAGGGAGAGTCAAACAAAGTTTATTCAGGCACTTCAAATAAAAGCCTGAAAGATGCAGAAAAACAGGCTGAAAAAAACTGTAAAAAAGGAACCGGGGATAAACAGTGTAAGGCTCTGATAAGCTCGGCAAAAAATAAGAAATAAGAAAATATATAAAGCTTTTATTCAAATGAGAAAATCGTATGTCAAAGCTGAAATTCAAGTTAATGAAGAGACAGAACAGTCTCTTTTTTTATTAATTTTTGAATTATCTTATAAAATCAATTTCTTATATTCTTCCTTATTTCTCTGTAACAGGCTGTATGTAAAAAAGAGCTGATTATTCCAGCTCTGATTTACTCTTTCTATTATTCTATTTTTGATACTTACCTATGTCTCATTTTTAATTAAATTGTATTTTTAAGGTGTAACTATATTAAAATCTGGAGTGAATGTATCAAAGAAAGTTAAAGCCTCCTTGAATTTTTCCGTATCACCTGCAATTTTAGCATTGCCGCTTTGAATCTCCTTGTCTAGTGTAGACTGTTTCACAAGAATATTATTAAGAGCTTCTTTTGGTAATGTTAGTGTAATATCAGCATTATTCTTAAATGAATCTACTTTTCTGTACACAAGAACAGAATTTTCCATTGTAACGGTATATTTACTTTTTATATCCGGTATATCCCAATTCATAGTAAGACTTGTATTCTTTGCTTTTTCACTGTTTAAACGTATCCCCATATAATCAAGAAACATGTCAACAGTCATCGCTCTGATTGTGTCAGGTGTATCTGCTCCTATACCTGCCGGAAGCTTTACTTTTCCATTTCTTAATTCATAAGCGCCCATTAAGTATTCATTTCTCCATGTAGCATTTTCAGTCTGATATCCTAATTGTTCCAGAGCATCGGCAGCAAGATTTTTAGCCTCCTGATTATCAGGCTCAGCAAATACTACTTTGTTCATTAATTCGGCTACCCATCTGTATTCACCATTTTTATAATATTCTTTTGCTTTTTTTATTATTGATTTTGAACCGCCCATTACCTCCACATATTTTTTTGAAGCTTCTTCCGGCGGCAGAGGATTTAAATTTGCCGGATTACTGTCATACCAGCCTAAATATCTTTGGTACACTGCTTTTGCATCATGATTCACACTTCCGTAATATCCTCTAAGTGACCACTCCTGTTCCAGCACATCCGGTAATTTTATCATTTCTGCGATTTCATTCATTGTATAACCTTTATTTGCCAAATTTAATGTCTGATCATGAATATATTTATAAGCATCTCTTTGCTTTTCAAGATAAGTATTAATTTCTTTATTTCCCCATTTAGGCCAATGATGCTGTGCTATTACTACCTCTGCTTTATCACCGTATGTACTCAGCATCATGTCAATTGCTTTCCACCATTTAGCAGCATCCCTTACCTGTGCTCCCCTTAAAGTGTATAAATTATGCAGTGTATGAGTAGCATCCTCAGCAGTATTTAGCAATTTGAACTGCGGATAATACATTATCATTTCTGACGGTGCTTCTGTTCCGGGCACTAGACTAAACTCTATCTGAACACCATCTATGGTTCTAGTTTCAGTATTTTTTGAAATTATGTCAGTTGGCGCAATAAGTCCTACTGAGCCTACAGAAGTCGTTTTCCCCAGTCCGCCGTCTACCTGCCCTTTTTCACCTCTTGGAAGCAAAGCTCCATACATATACAGTGCTCTTCTTCCCATCGCATTTCCGGCATACACATTTTCACTGACAGCTTCCTCAAGGAATCCTTCCGGGGCATAAACCTTTACTTTCCCAGATTTTACATCTTCATCTGTAATTACGCCTCGCACTCCTCCGTAATGATCTCCGTGGCTATGACTGTATATTACAGCAACTATAGGTTTTTTAGGTCTGTTTTGATAATAAAGATCAAGTGCAGCTTTGGCAGTTTCAGCACTCATTATAGGATCAGTAATTATTAATCCTTTATTTCCTTCAACTATTGTCATATTAGAAATATCGAATCCTCTTACCTGATATACCCTGTCTGTTACTTTAAATAATCCGTTGATATTATTTATCTGAGCAATTCTCCATAAGCTTGGATTTACCGTAAAAGGAGCAGATTTTCCATTTAAAAATTCATAACTTGTTATGTCCCAGACATTATGTCCATCAGAAGACGGAATTACTAATTTTGGTAAAGTAGCAACAAATCCTTTTTTAGCATCGTCAAAATCCTGAGTATCACTAAACGGAAGCTCTTGTAAAACTTGTTCATTTTTTTCTTTTGTAAACGATGTAGCATCTTTAGATGTTTCGGCTGCAAGCAGATTAACTGATAAAACTAAAGATAATACTGCTAATTTTAGAATATTTTTTTTAATTTCCATATTTTCCTCCTAATGATTTTATTTTTAATTATTAATACTAAAAAAAATCAAGACTGCAGAATAATTTTAACGAATTATGTTTTAAGTATTTTAATTCTTCACTGGTAAAATTCATTAACAGTCTTTCATACTTTAAATGATACTCAGACATGACTTCATTCAAAAAAATCAAACCTTTTGAAGTGATACATATATTGCAGAATCTCTTGTCTTTTTCTGAAACTTCTTTTTTTACAAGCTCTTTTTTATTTAATGTTTTTATTACATTGCTTATTGTAGGATTAGATAATCCTAATTTTCTTGAAATACTGCCCGGCGTTTCAAAACCATTTTCACTTATAACTAAAAGTAAAAGTATCGATATCTGAGTGCTTGTGACTTCAAAACGGCTGAGGTAGCTATCAATCTTTCCGGTAATTTTTTGATGTGCCAGCATATAACTAAAAAATGTCTTTGTAGGCTCTGAATCTGTAATATTATATTTTTTTATTAATTTGTTAAGCTTTTCCAGATCAGGAAATTTATTTTTAATGCTCTCACCTCTCTTTTCATATTAGTTCTAAACATTAAAAAACATAAAATATATCTAGTTTACTAATTGATTATACAATTATATAATTTAGAAAGTCAATAACAATTTTTTTATCTGTAAATCTGTTTCTTATATCCAAAATATTTATTTCAAAATAAAATGAATGGAAGAATAATAAAATCAGTTTCTTTTTATTATAAACATGAGATTTTACAGCATTAATATAATAAATCTGCCATATAAAATTATATAAAAAAAAATAAAAATTTAAGAGAAAACTTTTATAAATGGAATATATTATCTTGAGAATAGCAAAGTAATTTCTTAATAAAATCTATTAGAATCTTATTTTAGTACTCTTCCTGGAAAAGTTAGAATTTTTATATTAATTATATATGAAATATGATAAAATAAACTTATTCCAGAATGGAATATAAAATTTAGAATATAAGGAAGTGAGTAAAATGGCTTTGGAAATATACCTGAATTTTGAAGGAAACTGCTATGAAGCAGTGAGCTTCTACTCTAAAATATTCAATACTGAAATGCAGAATGTTATGTACTACTCTGATATGCCTGAAAACCCAGACTTTCCTCTTACTGATGAAGTAAAAAAAATGGTGCTTCACACTTTTTTAAATATAAACGGTACAACAGTCATGTTTTCCGATTGTCCGCCGAATATCCCGCTGAAATTCGGTAATAATACAGCATTAGTTATAAATAAAGACAATACTGAAGAAATAAAAGAACTCTTTAATGCTCTAAAAGAGGACGGAACAGTTGTAATGGATCTGCAGGAGACTTTCTGGAGCAGGCTTTATGCATTTGTAGAAGATAAATATGGTATTTTATGGCATCTTATTTATACTGGCAATTAAAAATATTATTCATACAAAAAAACCGGCTAAAATGCCGGTTTTTATCGTAATCATCTATTTTATAAAAATTACAGATTGCTGTTCATCAGTATTTTCATCTGTTCCGGTGTTAATATCTGCGAAAGTCTGTCCCTGCTTTTCAAAATAGCCTGTTTATGTGCTTCTTCCTTATCCTGCTGCGGAACATTCATATTTTCTATTTTCTGAACCTCAGTCATATATTGATCCTGAACAAGTTTTATCTGTTTTTTTTGTTCTTCGCTAAAATCCAAATTCTGTGAAGATGACACTGCAGTTTTTACATTAGTAACTTTATTTATGGATGTTTTCGCAAATGCACTCACTGCTAACAGTGTCATCAGCGAAAACATTATCAAAATTCTTTTCATTTTCTACCTCCTGAAATGATTAGACTAATTATACTAAAAATTTCTTTGAGGCTTCTTTTTATGATCTTTATTTTTTATATAAGTTAGCTTTGTATAGCTTAATTCATGCTGTCAAATTACTTCTCCGAGCTTCTTTTTATCAGTAACAATGTATCATTTCTCGAATTCTATATCCTCATCTGTTATACTTTATTCTATACCTGCCCCTTCTGCTTTCACAGAGAAATCCCAAAGAGTCAGATTTAAATAAAAATTAGTATTAAACAGAATAAAAAACGGATATGAAATATAATTCCATGCACTAAAAATAATCTTTATCCATACTATATCCGCTGATTCAAAAAGATTTATTGCAAAAGCAAAAATAACTACCGGAAGGAAAAATAATATTCCTGCCAAGCCTAATAATAAACTTAAAACAAAATAATCTGTCTTAAATCCATCCATTATATCCTCACTTTCACTGATACATTCACTTGCAGTTAACTCAGGATTGTCTAAATATATATAAAATGCCTGTGAATAAGCTATTCCTTTTACGATTCCGGGAATTATAAGCAGTAATCCCCATAAAAAGCTGAACAGCCCTATTAATAATTCCAGTAATAATAATCTTCCAGTTCTTTCCCTGAATCCTATAAATGTGTCTCCAATACTAAATTCCTCATATCTGGCAGCTTTCAGACATACATGACTTACTCCTATTAATACAATAATATTCAAAAAATCTAATATTAATCCTAAAATATCAGATAATTCTGAAAAGAAAAGGCTGATCATTCCGAAAACAATCAAATATACCGAAATTCCAAGCATTTTTTCCCAATTTTTTTTGTAATCATTAATTGATTTTGAAAATATTTTCCCAAATTCCATGTTAAACTCCTTCTGAATTTTTATTTAAATATATCATAAAACATTCTTTTCAGTCAATTATTTTTATCAATAAAAACAATGACCATATAAAAAAACATAACTAAAATATTAATAAATATTATCGAAAAATAATAATCAGCTTAATGAAATATAACCTTTTTATGAGCATTCATTATGATATAACTGTCCTGAAAAAACCTTAATTTTCAATATTTAATATATTATACATCACAAATATATATCAGCTCTTTTAATGCACTATTTTTTTATAATGCATCACATTAGATCCAAACCCTCTATTATAGTGATATATAACTTATTTTTATTATAACTGTTATGAATATATATCCTTAAATTCACAAAAAAAATTGACTTCTTTTTTTCAATGTGTTATATTATTTTCAAATAATGCATCACATTGAAATCGAAGGTAGGTGAGTTCTATAAAATTTACATCCCGACAAAAAGAAATAATTAAAATTGTAGAGAAGAATCAGCCTGTTACCGGCGAAGAAATAGCACAGATTCTGAAGATGAATAAATCTACACTGCGATTAGATTTTTCTGTATTAACCAAGTTCAATATACTTATAGCAAAACCTAAAATTGGTTATTCTCTGGCAGGCAGCCACTTCCACTATTTTTCCAAAGAAGAGATAAAAGAACAGGATATCTCCGAAGTTATGGAAGTCCCTACACTTATAAACCATGATACAAACATAAAAGATGCAATAATAAATCTGTTTATGTATAATACAGATATTTTATATGCTGTAGATAATAACTCCCTTGTAGGTGTGGTCACTAAAAAAGATCTTTTAAAAATAAGCATAAACGGAAAAGATCTGGAAAAAATTCCTGTTAGTCTGGTTATGACCAGAATGCCTAATATTATTTATCTGTACTCCAAATCATCTATTTATGACGGCATTCAAAAACTGAATTATCACCAGATTGACAATATTCCCATAGTAAAAAGCATGGAAGAAAACGGAAAAAATATCCTGAAAGTTATAGGCCAGTTTTCTAAAACTACAGCCTGTAATCTATTTTTTGAACTACTTGACAAATAGGAGGAAGCATGGAAAAAATATATATATATTCTATATCGGATTCAGTCGGAGAGACTTCTGAATCAGTGATAAAAGCTGCGTTATGTCAGTTTAATTATACTAATTATGAAATCAAAAAATATTCATTTGTCAGTACTCTTGAAGAGTTAAAAATTATACTGGAGGAAAGCAAAACACATAAATCCATATTTTTTTACACATTAGTAGAAACAGAGCTTGTTAATTATATAAAAGAATTCTCAAGAAACTATGAGATAAAAAATGTGGATTTACTTTCAGAAGCATTGAATTCAATAGCCGGAGTGCTTAATATGGAACCCAAAAGAGAGCCCGGAATACTGAGAAGACTTAATATGAGTTATTTTGACAGAATAGAGGCAGTAGAATTCGCTGTAAAATATGATGATGGAAAAGACCCGCGCGGCTTTATGCTGGCTGATATAATTCTTCTTGGAATTTCCAGAACCAGCAAAACACCGCTCAGCCTGTATCTTGCCAATAAGAACTATAAAGTGGCTAATTTCCCTGTGGTTCCCAATGTTCCGATACCAAAGGAGCTTATTAAGGCTTCTCCGGAAAAAATATTCGGACTTACCATATCACTGGATAAAGTTCACGCAATAAGACGGGAAAGATTGAAAACTTTGGGATTTACCTCGCAGTCCTCTTATTCGGACAAGGAATCTATACTTGAAGAAATCGAATATGCGAATGAAGTAATCAGAAAAATAGGCTGCCCTGTTATTGATGTGTCAAATAAAGCCATCGAAGAAACAGGAGATGTAATTTTAAGTTATATAAATAAAGATAAAGAAGATTAGACAAAAAAGCGGTTCTGTACTTTTCTTTCTACAGATGCCGGCAGGATATTGACAGTTTGAATGTATTTAGACAAAACACTAGGAGGTTTTAAATATGAAACTTATTTATCAGTTTAACGAGGGTAATAAGGATATGAAAGATATCCTTGGCGGCAAAGGTGCCAATCTTGCAGAAATGACTTCATTAGGATTAAATGTACCTCCGGGTTTTACTATCAGCACAACGGCGTGCAGAAAATATCTGGAAGATAATGTCCTTTGGTTGGAATTAAAGGAAACTGTTCTTTCTAACCTCAGACTTTTGGAATTGAAAACGGAAAAATCATTTTTAGGAAACAGAAATCTTCAGCCTCTTCTCCTTTCTGTGAGATCAGGTGCTCCAAATTCAATGCCCGGAATGATGGATACTATACTAAATCTTGGTCTGAATGATACTTCGGTAAAGCTCATGGCAGATTTTACCAGCAATGAAAGATTTGCTTATGATAGTTATCGCAGATTTATCGAAATGTTTTCCAATGTTGTAGCTGAAATTCCGAGAATTGAATTTGAGAAGCAGCTGGAAAGTGTAAAAATAGAAAAAAATTATAATTCTGATTCTGATTTGACAATTTCAGACTTAAAGTTACTTATTGAAAAATACAAAAAAATATATTTTGATTTTGAAAAAACAGAATTTCCGGAAGATCCTACAAGACAGCTTTTTCTTGCTGTTGAGGCTGTTTTCCGTTCATGGAACAATCCAAGAGCAATAACATATAGAAATCTTCATAAGATATCACATGATATTGGTACTGCTGTAAATATACAATCTATGGTTTTTGGAAATATGGGGAAAACTTCGGGAACAGGTGTTCTTTTTTCAAGAAATCCCATAAACGGAAATGATGAGCTTTTCGGTGAATACCTTATGAATGCACAGGGTGAGGATGTAGTAGCCGGAATCAGAACTCCGCTTGAAATAAGTGAACTTAACAAAGAATTTCCGAATATATATAAAGAACTTTTTGATACTTCAAAAAAACTTGAGCTTTATTTTAAAGATATTCAGGATATTGAATTTACTATAGAAAACGGGAAGCTTTACTTCCTGCAGGTAAGAAATGCCAAAAGAACTCCTTTGGCTGCGGTTAATTCAGCATGTGAGTTTGTAAGTGAAGGCCTTATTGATAAAAAGGAAGCTATAAAAAGAATCAGCTCTAAAGATATTGAAAATCTGCTTCATCCTGTTTTTGACGATACTTATCTGAAAAAATCAAAAGTAGTAGGCAAAGGTCTCGCTGCTTCTCCCGGAGCTGCTTCAGGAAAGGTATATTTCAGTCCGGCTGATGTAACTATTGCCAAAAATAAAGGTGAAAAGGTTATACTTGTAAGAGAAGAAACTTCTCCGGAAGATATTGAAGGAATGCTTTATTCGGAAGGAATCCTTACTTCAAAAGGGGGAATGACATCACATGCGGCTGTAGTAGCAAGAGGAATAGGAAAATGCTGTATTACCGGATGTGAAGATATTGCATTTAATAAAGATGAGAAATATATTGTCATAAATGATGTAGTTATCAAAGAAGGAGA
>RRZU010143312.1_pt1 | contig 10458 bp, 10 predicted proteins | sample 2165561 | NCBI WGS metagenome assembly RRZU01 (sample SAMN10456909, study PRJNA506462) | wastewater metagenome | isolation source: wastewater sludge | place: USA: Moscow, Idaho | reverse complement strand
TTCGTGGGCTTTTCGAATGGTTTTGGTTTCGTATGTTCGAGAAGCTCGCGTCCGTCGCGTGCAGTTGTTGAAACGGGACCTGTTGCGATGCTGCCTTGCTCATTCGCGTGCGTCGCGTGCGCCAACCTCGGCTGATGCGCTATTTCGAATGATCGTTTGGCGATTCGCATACGGCCTGCGATATGCGCGACCGCTTGTTGGAATGTCCTATCTCAAGTTATGCGTCGATGAACCACGCGCCCCTCGGGCGGTTGGTCAGCGACAGCAACAACATGAGAAATTGAACATGGCTCATACGATAGCACGGACGTGGACATCGGCGTGTTGCCCATGCCGAGCATCGTCACCACCATACCGGCAGCAACTGCGGAACACGCACCTCACGACGCCGGATCAACAGCCAGCACAACAAGTTGCCGAAGATCATCACACCTACGAAAAGCACCATCATCGGCCAGAACGTGTAGGCCTGATCGTATACGAGACGCTCGTTGGACGTTCCGTACATCGCCGCGGACGCCGCTTGCCCCTCACGCCACATCAGACACCAGCGTCCCCGCAGTGCCTCGAGCAGTTTCCATATCATCGGATTGACATCGGTGGCGGTTCTGTTCAACAGCCATGGACGCGCGACCCATGCTATGCATGCCGACACCGCCAGGGCGATTGCCCCGTACCGATTGACCTGCGCCAGCAGTTCCCCGACGCATTGACCCAGAATCGCCACCGAGGCGGTCAACAGGAACAGCGCCAGGAACAGCAGCATCGGATTGGCCGTATCGCCTCGCACGCCTGTTCTCATGGCCGCGTATGAACCGCCCAGATCACGGTTCAGGAATCGCAATCGTCCGAATGAATCGGATGGTGGCACACAAGCCAGCCACTGCAGGTCACTGCCGACACGGAACGTGATGAGGATATCGGCATCATGGTTCGGCGTCAGCACGAACCCCAACGTCATGACCACCGAGCAGGCAAGGGAGAAGCAAAGATTGGCGAACATCTCGGTCCAGAAATACACGGCCCGGCCCACGCCCATGGATATCAGGGAACGAAAGCCACTGACAGCCGGAACCGCCGTCAGAACCGCGCACATCACCAACGTCGGGCCAAGCACATGGTATTCCACCACATAATGACCTCCGGATACCAAGGCCAAAATCAGACCCCACAGCCACGGCACGCAATAACCGGCCAACACGTACGCCATCAACACGACGCAACGCGCGGCAAGCTGCCTTGTCAGCGCGAACCGCATCCCGGCCGACAAGCCTTTCACTTCATCCATCATGACGCATACCCCTTGTCCATGCCGGTAATCTGGATGACATACTCATTGAGATCGAAAGACCTCATGACAACGTCCTCCGGCATCGGTGCAGATGGCACGCCACGCACGCCGACAGTCAGCAGACCACCGAGAACGGTTTCCGACAGCGTACGCAAACCATTGTCGGCCAAGTACCGCCGCACCGATCCGACCGGCCCCGACAGCATCCGCCCACGTTGTGCCAACTCGTTCATGTCGAAGGATTCCAGCACCCGCCCATGGTCGAGGACCACGGCATGTTCGACCAGTCCCTCCACCTCCGTTATGAGATGGGTGGATATGATCATGGTGCGAGGTCTGTCGCCATACGACTCAATCACGAAGCGGTAACACAGGTCACGGGCCGCAGCGTCAAGACCATCAGTCGCTTCATCAAGCAACACGATATCGGTCGGCGCGCAAAGCGCGGCAACCAGCTTCGCCGCGCCACGCTGACCGGTGGACAGTCTCATGAAACGAGCATCAGGCCGCAGCCCGAAAGCCTGCATCATACGCCCCGCCAACACATCATCGAATCCGCCGTATCGCCGCGAGATCAGACGGAACACCGATCGCAGACGCCATTCGACAGGATATGGCCAAGTCTCGTCCATCAGCATGAGACGTTCCCACATGCCGCCGCCATCCGTCATACGGTTGCCGTCGAACGACACACTGCCGGCATCGGCCACGAGTCGGTTCGCGATGATGTTCAGCAATGTGCTTTTGCCGGCACCATTGCGCCCGAACAGACCATGTATCGCACCGCTCCGTAATTCCAGATTCACTCCGTTGAGCAGGGACGTTCCATGACGGCTCTTGCTCAGATCGCTGATGACCAGACTCATCGATAGGTCCTTCCGATGATGCGCTGTAGTTGTTCGCAGCTGATGCCAAGCGCCTTTGCCTGCGCGACGAGTTCGACGACCCGCGTGGTGAGCAGTTCCTCGCGTTTGGCGTCACGAGCCTTCTCCCGCGCTCCCGTGGTGACGAACATGCCAAGACCGCGTCTTTTCTCCAGTAGACCCTGGTCGACCAGGAGATTCATGCCTTTGAGCACCGTGGCGGGGTTAATCGCATATGTGGACGAGATCTCGGTGGTGCTGGGCACCTGCTCGCCTTCCGCGAAGGCACCGGAGACGATGGCTTCGCTGATTTGTTCGGCCACCTGCCGGAACAATGGCGTCGTTCCCGAAAAATCGAATCGCATCCGACGCCTCCAGCCGCCTAGTCGGTTCAATATCAACGTCATCCACTCTAACCGTTGGTCTGCCGCGATGCGGCAATGAACGGACGGGAGCATCTCGCAGGGACACGGCACACGTCATGCGCGAGCCTTGAAATAGGCGAACAACTGCCGTTCGCGAATCGTCATACCCCCAACCGCAGTGCCGGCAAGCATCCCGACCAACATGGCACCCGGAACACGGCATAGCATCGTGACAACCGGAATCGCGTCACCGGATCCGGTCAATATGAGCGGCACAATCGCGACAACCGGCAGACATGCCACGCAAGACGCCGCCACCGTGGCCAGCGTCTCCAAAGACAACTGCAGCAGCATCGCGGTTTTCGGACAACCCGCATGCAACGCGCTCGCTATCTCGATTCTGCGCATGCAAACCGATGCGAACCCCAACGCCATTGCGATGACGAACATCAACAGTGGCGCATACCGGGTGATGCGGGCATCGAAATCCGCCGGGCCAGGCATATGCGACCCCAGCATGGTATTGATCCGGCTGATTTTCGCATGCGGCGTTTCGTTGCTTCCACTCGTCCCGGCAGAGGTGGAGCTCGCAGCGGCGCCGACACCGGATTCGGCATCGGCGCGAATGGAGACACGCAGCAGGCTTTCGATACCGTCGGGAACCGGCCACGCACGGACCAGACAGGTGTCATAGGCCTTGGTATCGTTGCCGGGCGAGATAATCGCATAGCCGTATGTTGGTTGCCTTCCGTCGCTTGGCCAATTGAACGTCGCGGAGACGCGCATGCGTGTGCCGCCGACGAGCGGCAGCACCGTGCCGGCATGCGCGCCATACGTGCGCGCCACAGCCGTCGACATGATCACACCGGAATTGCCCTTCCGTATCCCTGTCGCCGCGAATACCTGCGCGACATGTGCGCTTGCCTCGTATGTCGGAATCTCGGTCGCGGGCAATGACGCGATGCGCACGCGGTCGGACGACTGCCGGAGGGCGGCGGCGCCCAACACTCCGTTCGCGGAACGCAGCCCTTCGCAGGCCGCGCCGTCGATTCCTCCCTGCAAAGTGATCGCATAGGTGGAGGCCCCTGATTCCTCCCATTTCCGGGCGTCGCCGATCAACCCCGTCATCTGCGTCAGGTCTGCGCACATGCATGCGACCGCGCATATCGACAGCAGCAGCGAGATAAGCGCGCATCGGCTCGTACCAGTGGCGACGTTGCGCCAAGTCTCACGCAGCACCGCTTTCAGCCGCATCGGTTTCATTGGTAGTCCTCCAAATCGATGACATCGGTGGCGGCGTCGCGCGTGCGATGATCATGCGTGGCGACCACCACGATCATGCCCTGTCTTGACAACGCGTCCAACCTCGCGTTCACCGTATCCGCCGTATGTACATCGAGTTGCGCGGTCGGCTCATCGACCAGCAGCAGATCGGCGCCCGACGCCACGCCACGCGCCAGCATGAGCCGTTGAGCCTCTCCTCCGGACAGCTCCCGGTATTCGCTGGACGCGCGCTCCGCCAGACCGAACTGGGCAAGCAGCTCGCGCGCGCATGCCTCCGCCTGCGGCACATCCAACCCCCGCGCAAGATAAGGCAGAGTCACATGGTCGATCACGCTTCGGCGCGCCACTCCGATGGGATTTTGGAACACCCAGCTGGTTTTCCCGATGTTCAGCCGCTGAATGGATCCTTCCGACGGCTTCACCCATCCCGCCAGTATGGACAATAATGTGCTTTTGCCCGAACCGGAAGGCCCCACCAGCGCGTACACGCGATCGGGCCGCAGGTCAGCATTTAACGAACGGAACAGCCAAGTGTCTCCAGTGAATGTGTGACCGACATCGCACAACGTCACCAGTTTTCCCGGCGTCCGCTCATCATCCCCCTTCATCAGAGGACCCGTGGAATCAACGGGATCACTCATCGGCATGGTTTGCCTCCTTGCGGATTCGTGCGCACTTTGCCCAATGCCGCGCCGGAATCGACCGTGGCCATTGAGCGCCCCAAACGGGAGCCGATCACGGTGACCGCGACGGGCTTGCCATCGGACACCACGCAGGCTTGTTCATCATGTTGCGCGTAGAAAGCGGTGGGTGGCAGCGACCATACATCGATTGGAGTTTTCAGGAGCCATTGCAGGGTGAAGGTCACATCCGACGCGCCGTCCGACGCGCTCTCGGAGGACTCAGCTGTGCCGGCCGCCTGCCGATAGGCGTCGCTGCCCAGCAATGCCGCCAGCGTCGATGAGTCGGTGATTGCCGTCGTTTGTTGCGGCATGTCGACCATTCGACCGTCCACGTCAAGCACCCGATCTCCTGCGACCACCTCGTCCTGCGGCATGGTTACGGATACCGATTGCGATTGCGAGTCGGTGGTCAACAGTTCGGATTTCACGTCGATTGATGCGCCGATGCCGGCAACGCAGGAACGGATCGTCACGGATTGCCCATCCAACCACACGTAAGCGTCTTTGGCTAGCGTCCACCCGTTGTCCTTGACCAGCCGTGCCGCGCCGACGGTATCGGCGAGCGCATTGTATGCGAGAATCGTGTCCCAGGTCATCGCATCGCCGTCGGGGGCCGCATATCCAAGCCGCCGCAGCTCGGCGTTCAGCGCCGCCACGTCGCGGCCTCGCATACCGGACTGCAGGTCGCGGAACGGCGGAACGGCGGTATGCAACGCCAGCAGCGGCACTTCATCCACCGCAATGAAGCTTGTTCCGGAATCGATGGTTTGTCCGGGCGCGCAACCATAGGCGGTGATGGTGCCCGATTTGGGCGAGGCCACGGTGCGCCCCGTTCCGGTATGGACCGTGACGGTGACGTCTCGAGCATCATCGAACCGGCTTTTCGCCGCAGTGATCGAGCCGGAGGCCGTTGAGGATCGCAACGATTGGGGTATGGCCGGTCGGACCAGCAGGAATCCGCATCCGACGCCTGCCGCCAATGCGATGACTACCAACAGCGCGACGACCGACATGGCCAATGGCTGACGTCGTCGCGTCGCCGGCCGCCGCTTTCCATCCGCATCCGTCCGTCGGTTCCGAACATGCGACCATGCTCTGGCGGGTGTTTTGCCGCCCGCCATCACAATGCCCCACATTGTTCGATGATGGCCGCTTTGCGTTTGTCGTAGGCGGGATTGTCCTTGAGGGCGTATTTGCCGATCAGGTCATCGAAGCTCGTTCCGCCGGATTTGCCCATCGTCGCCAGCTCGTCGTAGGCGTCGGCGGTCACGGAGTCGTCCACGATGCCGTGTTTTTTCAGGCAGGCCAGTGTCTTGTCGTTCTGCTGGCGCGCGAGTTGGTCGGTATCGACGTTCTCGGGATTCTCCTTGAGGCTCAGATACAGGTCGACGATGTTCTTGTATTGGGTCTCATTCTGGCAGGCTTCGTCAGCGGCATTGGTGGCGGCAATCTCATCTTCGCTCAAGTTGCGCTTGTCAAGCGCGTTGTCTCCGTAGGACGGGCTGATCGACCCACCGGGGTATCGCGCCTCGCCGGTGTCCACTGTGATGCCTTTCGAGGTCAGGCATTGCGCGTAGCTGGAACCAAGCTGGACCAACTCCTCTTCCGTGATTTTGCCGTCCTCGAGAATCTGGGCGGCTTCAGTGCTACCGGAGTTCTTGATTTTTGCGATTTCGTCCCGATACGACGCGTCCGCGGCGTTGGCGTCCGCATCGCCGCTGATGGCGGACGCCTGGCCCCGTGACGACTGCTCTTGCTTCCGATCTCCTGCCGTGCCGCACGCACCCAACGATATGCTCAAAGCAAGAACAGTCAGTATTGTCACGATTCGCCGTGGCCGTTGCATCCCGTGGCTTTGATATGTTCCATGCGTCATCGCAGTCCCCCGATCATGAACATCCGGTCATGCCGGACCATCCATCCTGTTGGTTACATGGTTAGTTACATAACTAACTAACCATGTAACCAACAATATCAACCGACACGCAATCGGTCAAATCGTTATAGAAAAGAGACGCACCACGAATATGCGAGACGGTATGGCGCGCACGGATGAGGCATGCGGAGCGACACCTACAGCGAGGCGGCCTGCACCAATCGCTTGGTGTACTCGTCCTGCGGATGGCCCAGCACCTCGGAAGTCGCGCCGGTCTCGGCCACGCGGCCGTCATGCAGGACCAAAATGCGGTCCGCGATGTGTTGCACCACGCCCAGATCGTGGGACACCATGATGATCGCCATATCGGGTTCAGCGTTGCGGATGGCTTCGAAGGATTCAAGGATCCGGACTCTTGCGGCCACGTCGATGGCGCTCATCGGCTCGTCGGCGAGCAACACCTTCGGCTTGTCCACGATGGCGCGGGCGATCGCGGCGCGCTGCGCCTGCCCTCCGGACAGGTCGACAGGGAAACGGTTGACGAACGTTCCCGGATCGAGGCTCACCATTTCCAGCACTTCGGTCACACGTTCCGCGACGCGTTCCCGTGGCCAATCCGGATGATGCATTCGCAATGGCTCGCCTATGGATCGGCCGATGCGCCATCGCGGATCCAACGAATCGAACGGGCTTTGGAACACCAATCCGGACTGCATGCGCAACTTGCGCGCCACATCGCCACGAACCGGCTCGCCGCAGTATTCGACGCTGCCGCCGTCCGCGGATTCAAGTCCCAGCAGCACGCGGGTCAGCGTGGTCTTGCCCGATCCGGAGCCGCCGATCACGGCGAGGCACTCCCCCGCACGCACGTCCACATCCACGCCGAACAGCACCTGACGGCGCTCATGTTTCGCGCCATACCATTTGTCGAGGCCGCGGCCGCACAGCACCATGTCCTCATCTGTGTCAGTCATGGTCCGCCTCCTTGTGCATGGGATTCCGCACGGGTTTCTGCCCGACATCCTGCCCTGCGTGCAACGACAATGCGCGTGCCGACTGGACCAGCCTGTGTCCCGCGTCGGTGTGCGGATGGTCCAGAAGCGCGGTCGTATCGCCGGATTCCTCAATCCGCCCGTTTTCAAGCACGTAACAGCGCGTGGTGGCCCTGTTCAGCACCGCGAAATCGTGCGTGATGAACAGCATCGACGCGCCCGACTCGTCCACCAGCGACGTGAGCAGGTCCACGATCTGCCGTTGCGTGATCGAATCCAATGCGGTGGTCGGTTCGTCGGCGATGATCAGCCGTGGCGAGGTGACGAGCGCCGTGGCGATGCCGACGCGTTGGCGTTGGCCGCCCGACAGTTCATGCGGGTATTTCGCCAGCACGTCCTCGCCGAGGCCGACCTTGGCAAGCATCGCTGTGACGCGTTCCGACCGTTCGGTAAGCGACAGATCGTAATGCAGGTACAGCGGAAGACCGACCTGTTGCGCCACGGTCATCACCGGATTCAACGCGGCGGACGGATTCTGGAACACCATGCCCACGTACCGTCCGCGCAGGTCGGCGACCGCTGCGTCCGACGCGCCGATGACCTGCGTACCACCCAATTCGACGCTGCCCGTCACCTGTGCGGTAGCCGGCAGCAGGCCCATCATGGCGCGGGCGATCATCGATTTGCCGGAACCGGACGAGCCGACCAAGCCGACACGTTCGCCGTCGGCGATGTCCAAATCGACATCATCGACGATCGGCTTGCCGTTGATGGCGATGTTCAGATGACGTATGACGGCGCTCATGCGGCCTCCCTCAACGCGGGATTGGTTAGCGGATCGAGCGCGTCGCGCAACGCGTCGCCGAACAGGTTCAACGCGACCACCACCATGGTGACGACCAGGCCGGGCCATAGGACGGCCATGGGATAGACGCTGATGAATTTCACGGACGTGGACAGCGAATGCCCCCAACTGGGCACGCCGGCTCCGACGCCGACGCCCAGATACGTGAGTCCCGCCTCCGCCAGCAGCGAGGTGCCGGCGCTCATGGACAGCTGCACGCACAATACCGGCAGCGTGTTCGGCACGATATGCGTGAAGAACACGCGGACGGAGCTTGCCCCCGACCATAATGCCGATTCGACGTATGCCGAACGTGCGGCGAGCAGTGCGGAGGGCCGTAGGATGCGTGCCAGGTTCAGCCCGTACGCGCAACCGCAGGCGGCGATGACCACCGCGGCGGACGCGCCGAACGGCACGGAAAGAATCAATGCGATGAGCACCGTCGGAATGGAGATCAGCGCGTCGGCCACCACCACCGATGTGGACGCGAGCGCACCGGAACGCGATACCATGGCGGCGACCAGCAGCAGTCCGATCGCGGCGGCGACGATGACGGTGAGCACGGCGATCATGAGATTCGTGCGGGAGCCGGCCATCAGCCAGCTCAGCACGTCGGCACCGGTGCCGTCGGTGCCCAACGGGTGCGCTGCGGACGGGGAAGCCCACGCGTTGAATCCGTTGGTGTCGAGCAGCGAATACGGCGTCCATACGAGGGACAGGGCGGATACGAGCAGCCATGCTCCGATGACGATCAGCGCGTATTTGCCGCCGGCCTTGGCCCAGATGGTCGAAAGCACGGTTTTCATGGTGGCAGTGGATGTCACGTCGATGACGGATCGCATGGGTCTCGACGTAGTTTGCGCGGACGACGCCGGTTGCGAGGATGGTGCGGGTTTCGATGCGTTCATGCTTCCGCCTTTCCCGAAACGACGCCGGAATGCTTCAACCGCGGGTCGAGCGCGCGGTGCGTCAGATCGACCACGAGACCCAGCAGCAGGAAGAACGCAGCCAGCAGGAACAGTTCGCTTTGCACTGCGATCAGGTCGCGGTTGCCGACGTCGGTGACCAGCATGGCGCCAAGACCCGGCAGGGCGAACAGGTTTTCCACCACCATCACGCCGGTGATCATTTGCGCGAAGGTCAGGCCGACCACCGACACCAGTTGCGCAGTGGCCAGACGCAACGCCACGCGCAATACCGCCTGTTTGCGGGTCATGCCGCAGGCCATGGCCATGTCCACCGCCTGCGATGAGGCCATATCCCCCACTGCGGCACGCGTGTAGCGCATGATGGACGCGCCGGCTGTGATGCCGGTGGTGAGCGCCGGCAGCAGCAGACAGGACAGGGCCTTTCCCGACGTGGCCCAGCCGGTGTCGGGGAAGCCTTGCGCGGGCAGCAATCCCAACAGTCCCGTGCCACGGGAGAACAGCAGGATCAGCAGTAGGCCGCCCCACAATGCGGGCACCGCGCCGCCCACGATCGCAATGCCGTGGAACAGGCCGCGCAGCCGCGGATTGCGAGTCAGGACGGCCGCGCAGCCAAGCGGCAGGCCGATCGCCAGCGCGATCAGCAGGCTCAGCACAATCAGAGGGAACGTTACGGCGGCGCGCATGGCGATCTGCCGCGCGACCGGCCGTCCGCCGACTGTGGACACGCCGAGGTCGCCATGCAGCAGGCCCGCCATCCAATCGCCATATTGTGCGACGAGCGGCTTGTCCAAGCCGAATTCGGCGCGCAGCGACGCAATGCGTTCGGGGGTGGCGTTCGTGCCGGCGATGACCGCGGCGACGTCTCCCGGCAATACGCGCAGCATCACGAACACCAGCGCGGACAGGCCCACCAAAGCCGCTACGAACAGCGCCAGCCGCTTTCCCACGAATCGCATGGAAATACCGTTCCCTTACTTATTCTTGGAGATCTGCCACAACGGCAGCACCGTCTGGCTGAGCTTGCTGGGGAAGCCCTGCACGTGCTTGTCGACGGCCACCGTCACGCGGTAGCCGAACAGCCAGTCCGCCGGCGCGTCCTCGCTTACGGCCTTCGCCGCCTGCTTCAGGTATTTCGCGCTGTCGGCCTCGTCGGTGGCTTCCAAAGCCTTGGCGTACAGTTCCTGCGCCTGCTTGCCGTCGTAATGGTAGTAGTAGTCCGGCGTGGTCCACTTGTAGAAGTCGTGGCTTTCGGCGTGGTCCACCAATGACAGCTCGTAGTCGCCGTTGGCGTGCACGTTCTGCAGCCATGTGGAGAATTCCACATAGTCGAT